>Ga0105048_10001611_pt1 | contig 36518 bp, 17 predicted proteins | sample MAT05_FD_78382 | JGI IMG/M metagenome (GOLD analysis project Ga0105048, IMG submission 78382) | Freshwater microbial communities from Lake Fryxell liftoff mats and glacier meltwater in Antarctica - MAT-05 | ecosystem: Environmental > Aquatic > Freshwater > Ice > Liftoff microbial mat | place... | reverse complement strand
TTCCGCAGGCGCAGCCACTGCGTGGAAAACGAATCCGAAAATCGTGCCGCACGCGGGTCGGCCAGCATGCGCGCGAATTGCCGTCGCAGTTCCGCCTTGTCGCGGAGCTTCCCTTTTTCCGCCAACGCGAACAATTCATCATCCGGCATCGTGCTCCACAGAAGATAGGAAAGACGCGAGGCGAGTTCCCAGTCATTGAGCGTGTTGCGGTTCACATTCTCGTCGCCCTCGGCGATGAACAAGAAACTCTTCGAGCACAGGATTGCCAGCATCCCGGCCTTCACCGCGTCGGGAAATTTCTCTTTCGCCGCAAGTTCGGCCTTCACGATTCCGACGTAGCCATCCAGTTCCTCCGCCGTCACCGGACGGCGAAACGCGCGAGTCGCCAGCTTGCCGAGACCCTCGCGCACCTGCTCCATGTTGCCCTCCTCGCCCGGCAAGTACGCCGCGCGCAACGCCCGCTCCTCATCCGTGATGATCGGCCCGCGCCACGACACCGAGTCCATGATTAGGAACGGATAACGCGGGCGACCCTCCTCGTCAGTCAGCTTCATCTGCCACGGGATGCGTCCGATCTTCGTGCTGATGAACGGCACCTCGCCGTGCCGACCGGAGCGCGGCGAATTCGATGGCCCCGACACGTCATTGTAAACGTGAATGGTCGGCCTGCCCTTCGGCAAATGCGCGCGGAAGGTGATGGTCACCGGTTTGTCCTCCGGCGCGATTACATCCTGTTCATACAGAACGCGGTCCAGTTTCTCCTCATAGACCTTCATCCGCGGCGCAGGGCCCTTCTCCGGCTTCAATCCGCTGAGCGTGTAGCTGATCTCATAGATCCCCGCTTCTGGCAGCGGCTCCGATGCCGAATAGCGGAACGTGTCGCCCGGCCACATCTCGTAACGAACCTTGTCCAGCAACCCAAGCTCCCGCAGCCGCTCGCGGTGATGCTCCCGGACCTGCGTCTCCAAGACGGCAGGCTTCGAGTATTCGAGAGGCCCCGGCGTTTTCGCCTTCTTGTCCGGCACGGCGGGATACGCCTCCGCCAGGATCACCTCCGCCGCGCCGAGATACTTTTCAATGTTCGACGGCGAAAGCGTCATCACCGAGCCGATGCGCTCAAAGCCGTGCCACTCCGCGTCTTCGAGAAATGCACCGGGATCCCCCGCGTCATAATTTACGCCGATGAGATCGCGCACCGTGTTCACATACTCATCGCGCGTGAGCCGGTTGTAGGACACACGTCCCCGCGCCGCCATGCGCGCCGACTCGCCCTCCTTCATCTTCGTGGAAATCCACGCGACCACGCCCGCACTCTCCTCGGCACCCGGCTTCTTCTTCGCCTTCTTCGGCGGCATCTCCCCCGAGTTGATCCGCTCCATCACCTCCAGCCATTGCGGCGTGTTCTCGATTCCCACCTTGGCCGACAGCGTATCGATCCGAAAATCACCCTTCTGCGTCTCCGCATCGTGGCAGCTCGTGCAATAGGACTCGATGTAGCCCTGCACCTTCGAGTCCAAGCCTGCCGGCAAAGCACTCTCGGCGGTGGCGGACAGCAGAAACACAGAGGAAATAATCGTGGCGAAACGGCGGGACATGGGACTTAACGAATGGAGCACACCTGCCATGACCACGCCACGCCAGAGTCGTCGGAGTGGCGAAGATTTGGGACGGATGGAACGGTCGGGCATGGTGTGTCAGGCGATAATCTCCTTCACCACGTTTCCATAGACATCCGCAAGCCGGCAATCGCGCCCGACGTGCCGCCGCACGAGCTTCTCGCTGTGATGGAATGCAGTTCCGCGCCGAACTGGCCGCGCGCCTTCGGTGTTCAATCACACTCTCGCTTCCGGAAACGCCGCTGCACCGGCGATGCGCGCATCGCAGCGCCCGCGGCCCAGGGCGTGATTCAATGGGTATCCAAAAGCTGGTTGCCAGCCAAAGCCGAGCGGCGCGTGACTGCCGCGAGGCTTTGGAGTGCGGCGGCTCGACGCCGCTTTGGCTTTGCGTAGGAGCGATGACCGAAATCGCGGGATGCGCCGGGCGGACAAAAGGCGCTGCGTTTCTTCGCGGGGCAACCGTGACCTTGAGCGACAGTCCCGAGGCGAGGGAAAAGCAGCGTCAAGCCGCGCGCAGTCCAAAGGCTGGCGCCACGCTCGACGCCACCACTTTGCTCATTCAATGGACTCCCTTTCATTCACACCCCGCAGCCGACGCATCGCCGGGCCGGCCTTGCATTGCGTTGCCGGACGCTGTGACATCGCCCGCCATGCAACTGAATCTGGATGAACAGAAAGTCGCCATCATCGGAGCGGGGCACGGGATTGGCCGCGCGATCGCCGAGGCTTTCGTGGCGGAGCGATGCCGGGTGTGGGCATTCGATCGGGACCCCAAGGCCCCTCCCCTTCCCGCCGGCCATGCGAGCGTCACCGGCGACGTGACCCGCTACGACGCGGTGCGGGATTTTGCCAATGCCATCGGCGACGTGGATCACGTCGTGTTCTCCGTCGGCACCGGCTCAGGAAAGTTCGGGTTTCCATTCTGGAATCTCGACCCATCCGATTGGGCGCGCGTGCTGGAGATTAACCTGATCGGCGCTGTGAATGTCGCACACGCCTTCGCACCAAAGCTCATCGCGCGCGGCAAAGGTTCGATGCTATTTCTCGTCTCCGTCGCCGGGCAGATCGGCTCGCAGACCGACCCGCCCTACAGCGCGGCGAAAGCGGGGCCCATCAATTTCACGCAATGCGCGGCGAAGGATCTCGCCCCGCACGGAATCCGCGTGAATGCACTCTCGCCCGGCATGGTGAAGACGGACCTGAACCAATCAGTGTGGAAGGCAGGACAGGCGAATCTGCCGGCATCTCAACAGCAGGACTACGAGACCTGGGCTGCGGAGAAAATCCGCAAAGTGTCACCGCTCGGACGCTGGCAGACACCCCCGGAGTTCGCCGCGATGGCCGTCTTCCTCGCCTCGGATCACGCGGCGAACATCACCGGCCAGACCATCAACATTGATGGCGGCCAGGTGACGCACTCCTGATCACTCGGGCCCGACGCATCAGATGCGCATCGTTTGGTGGAATCGGTTTTCGCCGTTGGGCGTTGGGCGTTGAACGTGCGAGGGCGCGATCCATTCTGCCGCATTGTGCGCCGCGCGGCTCCGCGCCACAGTCGCGCATGAAAAGCGGCGAGCGGAATCCCGACAAAGAGCTTTACCGGCAGTTGCGCACGCTGTCGTGCGAACAGCTCTGGGAGGATGAAGTGCCGCGCTTCGACCGTGCATCGCCCGGGGAGCGCAGGGAAAGGGTCGCGCTCGTCCGCGCGGTCGGCGTGGTCTTTTCCGAGTCCGGCACCGCGGCCCAGAAGAATGAGGTGCGCCCGTGGCTGCGCCGTCTGCTGCAGGACCCGTGTGAAAAGATTCGCCGCTATGCGATGGCGGCGATGCCGAAGATCGGCGCCGGCCACGGCGAGGAGGCGGAGCTTCTCTCCCTGCTGCGCACGACCACGGCGGAGCGTGAGAAGAAATTTCTGGGGCAGACGCTGGAGAAAATCGGCGGCTCGGCCACGCTGGAGGAAATGGCGGCGGCCGGCCTCCACTTGCAGACAGAGCAGAAGGTCCGCGCGAGCGTCGCGCGCAGCCAGAGCCCGAGCGTGGTGCGCATGGATCGCACGCTGGCCGATTTTCCTGGGCTCACGATCCACCTGCGTGGTCGCGCGGGGCTGGAGCAGATCGTCCGCGAGGAAGTGGAGGACACCACGCGCGGGCCGCAGAAATTCCGCGTCGTCGAAGTCCGCAGCGGGCTGGTCGTCATCGTGCCGGTCGCGCCATTCTCCCTCGCGGACATCTGTGCGCTGCGCTGTTTTGCGAGCGTCGGCTTCGTGCTCGGCAATGTCCGCGCCGCTGATGCGAAAGAATCCACCGAGGCGCTGGCGTCTGTCATCACCTCGCCGTTGTCGCGGCGCCTGCTGGAGACATTCACCGACGGCTCGCTGCGATACCGGCTCGACTTCGTGGCACTCGGCCACCAACGCGGCGCGGTGCGTCTCGTGGTGAATCGCGCCTACGCCATGTGCCCCGCAATTCTGAACGACGCGCGCAGCGCCCCGTGGACGATTGAAGTTCATCCGGCGGAGCACAGGGACTCGGTGGAATTGACGCCGAAGCTCGTGCCTGATCCGCGGCTCCACTTCCGCCGCGCCGATGTCCCCGCTGCGTCGCATCCGCCGCTGGCCGCGTGCATGGCGCGGCTCGCCGGGCGGCGCGAGAATGAGATTGTCTGGGATCCCTTCTGCGGTTCCGGCCTGGAATTGATCGAGCGCGCGCTGCTCGGCGGCGTGCGCGCGGTGCATGGCACCGACCGCAGCGCGGAGGCTTGCGCCATCGCCCGCGGCAACTTCGCCGCCGCGAAAGTGACCGGCGTGCGCGCGGAATTCACCTGCTGCGACTTCCGCGATTTCGCCACCGTCGCGGGACTCGTTCCCGGAAGCGCCACGCTCGTCATCAGCAATCCGCCGATGGGGCGGCGCGTCCCCATCGCCAATCTGCGCCGCCTCATCGACGATCTCTTCGCCGCCGCTGCCACCGTGCTCCAGCCCGGCGGCAGGCTCGTCTTCGCGAACCCGCTGCCCATTGAAAACCCGCATCGGCTGCTCAAGCTGCAATCCCGGCAGGTCGTGGATCTGAGTGGCTTCGATTGCCGGCTGGAAAAGTACGTGAAGCTCGCGCGATGATGCCGGTGCCGTGGGTGAAGTAATTAGTGATAAGTGCTTAGTCCTCCCCGGTTCGCGACTAACACGATCGATTCAGACTGGATGCCAGAAAGCAGGAGGAGGAGGCGGGGTGCCGTAGCGTAGCTCGCCAGAGCTGCGCATCACGAGGCTTCACGCGCAGAGCCACCAGCGCAGCTCTGGCGAGCTACGCTACTTTCCAGTCTCGCGCCGCCATCTGGCAACAGGACTGGACCAATAGTATGACCATTCATCACCAACCACTTTCCACCCATCGAGCGCGACGAATGCGAGGCTAATTCCCCCGCCGCTGCCGGGTCCAACAGGGCAACCCAACCAATCCTACCCAAATGAAACGCCTCGCTCCTCCCGCCATCGCCATCTGCTGTCTCCTCCTCGCCTCGCTCGCGCCCGCGCTGCGGGCCGAGGTCAAGCTGTCGAAGGTCTTCACTCCGCACATGGTCCTCCAGCGCGGGATGGAGGTTCCCATCTGGGGCACCGCGCAGCCCGGCGAGAAAGTCACCGTCTCATTCTCCGGCCAGACGAAGAACGCCACTGCCGACGACAAAGGCGCGTGGCGCGTGAAGCTCGACGCGCTCACCGCCAGCACCGAGCCGCGCACACTCACCATCGGCGACATGAAGATCGACGACGTCCTCGTCGGCGACGTATGGATCGGTTCCGGCCAGTCGAACATGGATATGACCGTCACCAGCTACACCGCGAACGACCCCGTCCTCGCGGCTGCGGTGAAGGAGAGCTATCCCCGGCTCCGCCTCATGCGGAAAGGCGCCGCGGCCGTCTGGGAGCAGTCCACGCCGGAGACGAACGTGAAGTTCAGCGCCCTCCTTTTTTCCTTCGGCTTCGCGCTGCAAAAGGAGATCGATGTCCCCATCGGCCTCATGGTCGGCGCAGTCGGCGGAACGCCCTCTGGCTACTGGCTCGGCGAGGAGATGTATCGCAGCGACGCCGCGTGCGCCGAGGCGGTGAAGCAGTTCGCGGCCACCTACAACTACGACGAGGCGCTGGCGAAGTACGGCGAGGCAAAGAAGAAATTCGACGAGGACGCCGCCGCATGGAAGGCGCTCGCCGAGGCGGCGAAGAAGGACGGCAAACAGGCGCCGCCCGCACCGCGCGCACCGCGGTCAGTCGGCAAGGCTGGCGAGACAAACTCCGGCAAAGTCGGCCAGCTCTTTGAACAGTTCGTCCGTCCCTACGTCGGCTACGCGATCAAAGGCGTCCTGTGGGACCAGGGCGAGAGCCGCACGAACATCGTCGGCGTCGATCAGTTCACGCTCATGGGCGCGCTCATCCGCGGCTGGCGCAAGGACTGGGGCCAGGGCGAATTCCCCTTCCTCTACGTGCAGAAGCCCAGCGGCGGCGGCTGCGCATTCGACTACACGAACCCGATGAACCGCCTCGCCGAGAAATTCGACGCGCTGCCGCAGACCATCCCGGCCCCGCCCGACCGCGAATATTCCCACGCCGCCTTCGACGGCTTCATGAAGTATCCGAACACCCACATGGTCACCAGCAGCGACCTCGGCACCGGCATCCATCCGCAGAACAAATCCGCCTACGGAGCGCGCGCCGTACAGGTCGCGCTCGCCGTCGCCTACGGCGGGAAAAAGGAATGCCTCGGGCCGCATTACGCCTCGCACAGCATCGACGGCGGCAAGGTCACTTTGAAATTCACCCACACCGGCCAGGGCCTCGCCTTCAAGAACGGCGACAGGCTTCAGGGCTTCCAGATCGCCGGGGCAGACAAAAAGTTCATCTGGGCCGATGCCGCCATCACTGGCGAAACCGTCACGGTCTCCAGCAAGGACGTGCCGCAACCCGCCGCCGTGCGCTACGCATGGAGCGGCACTTTCCGGTGGGCGAACCTCTTCAATCAGGACGGCTTCCCCTCCCAGCCCTTCCGCACGGACAACTGGTAGCGCATTGGGAAGCACGCCGTGGACAGGATCGGGTCGCCCTGACGGGATTGTGCCCGCCCGGGCTCCCACACCGCCGGACGTGCCGTTCCGCATCCGGCGGTTGAACCCGGCCAACACCAATGCCGTTCGGATATTCTGAACGCCAGTGAGGCGAATGCGAAATGCAGCGCCGACGAATCGCCGGCTCCACACTCGCCAGTTCCCCGGCACTCGCCTCACATCCAGCTCGAGGACGGAGAAGCCTCTGCGCCCAACGCGCCAGGCTCCAACTCCCTCACACCAGCGCGTCGTGGCAGTACTTGATGGCCCTGCCGATCTCCTTCATGCGATCCGAATCCGCGGGAACTTTGTATTCAAATTCGATCGTCGCCTGGATGGGCCACTTGTTGTCACGGATCAGCCGCAGCACTTCGATGATGGGTGTGTCGCCTTCGCCGAACGGCGTGTTCGGGCCGTTGCCCTTTTTGCGATCCTTGATGTGTACGTGGGTGACGCGCGCGTGGTGCTTCGTGATGAACGGAACCGGCGAACCGTGATCGCCCGCGACGAAATGGCCGATGTCCACATTCGCGCCGTTGTGCTCGGCGAAGGAGAACGCCTTTTCCCATTCCGCCGGCCCCGTGGCGGCGTGGCCGTGATAGCCGACGAGGAACTTGTGCTTGTCGGCAAACTGGCCGACGCGCTTCAGCTCGTCGTCGCTCTTGGAAATCTCGGTGGAGATGGCGCGCGCGCCGAGCGTCTTGGCGAGGTTGAAGGCGTAATCGAGTTCGCCGTCGCTCATTTTGAAAAGGCCGTCCACTTTCACGATCTCGATGAGCACGCCGGCGTCATCCCACGTCTTGCGGAACTCGCGGGCCTTGTCCATCGGGACGGACGCACGCCACTGGGCGATTTTCGCGCCGTCGGCAACGGGCACGCCGAGGAATGCCTCGACCGGCTGCGTGCGCAGCTCGACGCCACTGAGACCGAGCTGCACGCAGTTCTTCAGCACTGCGTCACCCGGCATCGTTTTGCCACCGAAGCTGTAGGGGACGTTGAGACCAATCTGCACTCCGGCAAACTTCGAGTCCGGCTTTGCCCCGGCTGCGAGCAACGGGCGCGCGGCGGTGAGCAGACCGGCAGCCGGCAGCATGGAGATGGCGAAACGGGTGAATTCACGACGGGTATAGGAGGACATGGTGCGGATGTTCCTAGCACCTCTCCGCCAAAGGCCGAGCACATTTTCGAAGGTCATGACCCACGGAGTCATCGAGCGGCGGAGTGATGGAGTAGCGGAGCAATGGAGTGCCGAATCACGACTCATCGCCATGCGAGGCGCATCGTTTCGTCGTCGGGACTCTACGCCTGGAAAAATCACAGCCAGAGAAATGTCGTGTCGCGCGAGTTCTGCCTCTGCCTCTGCCGCTCACTCGGCCTCTCTCACGAAACCGGGAGTGATACGATCTATTCAGACGGAATGCCCGAATTCAGGAGGCGGGGTGCCGTAGCGGATCTCTCCCGGGCTGCGCAACACGAGGCTTCACGTCCGGATTCACCCGCGCAGCTCGGGAGAGCTACGCTCCTTTCCAGTCTCACGCCGCCATCTGGCAACAGGACTGGACCAACCACGCGGCAGAGGCAGGGCGGATAGAATAGAAACCCGCGATCGTTTCAGGACAGTCCAGAGCGGTCTGGCCGTGCTCGCGACCCTGGCCGGCTTTGGCAAGATGATCTCTTCGATCGCATTTGGGTGGCTGTCGCAAACTCACGGAAGTCACGTGGCGATCATCATCCTTGGAATTGGCCTGGCAGGCACGATTCTCGTTTCGCTCCACTGGCTCCGCAAATCACCGCATCCATCCATCGCGAAATAACATCCGGATTTTTCTCGCTCTCTGCCTGGGCTGCGCCATGTGGCTGGGAGCTTATCTCTGCCGCATAAAAATGGGACAGCCAGCGTCGGTTCCAGCCGCGGTGCCAGGTGCAGTCGGCGCGAACAAAGACGGTCCCCGCGTGGCAGAGGTCGCCGGCAGTCGGCCCCGGCAGATTCTTTTCCGCTACACGGGAGTGGACGAAAACTACGCGCACTACGGGAAGCTCACGATCGTCGATGTGACCAGCCTCGACCGCCCGCGCTTTGTGGATGCCATCTCCTGTGAAGCCGTCCACTTCGCCGCGGGTCACGGCATCTGCCTCTCCACGCGCTGGGGCTCATACCCCAGCTACTTTGCCCGTGTCTTCGACGGGAGCTTCAAGGAATCGGCCACCTTTCCCCTCAAGGGCAGCCCGAGCCGGACACGCGTCTCGCCGGATGGCACCCTGGCGGCCTTCACTGTTTTCCTCTCGAGCGTGAGAAATTTGTCGCCGACGCGATGAAGGAGAAGGGCAAGGACGACACGCTGGGCATCGCCGTGACGAAAGCCGTGCGCGAGCAGGCGTCGAAAAAGGGCGTGGTGTTCGAGAAGCAATAGTGTCGTGGCTGCGACGAGGGCTCGCAGTTGGGCGTGATTCAATGTGAGGTCCAAAGGCTGCTTGCCGGCCAAAGCCGAACGGCGCGTGAGTGCCGCGAGGCTTTGGACTGCATAGGGCTTGATCCCGCTTTGCCTTTGCGAAGGAGCGATGGGCGAAATCGCGAAATGCGCCGCGCGGACGACAGGCGCTGAGTTGCTTTGCGGGGCGACTGTGAATTTGAACATCAGACCCGGCACGAGGGAAAAGCGGCGTCAAGCCGCGCGCAGTCCAAAGGCTGGCGCCACGCTCGGCACCACCATTTTGCTCATCCGCTGGACTCACATTCAATCACCCCGAAGTCCACACCCGCCCGTAAACTTCCACCGCAAACTTCCACTCGCCGGATGGCGTTTCGTCTCCTAAAAGGCGACCCGTCTATGCCCGCCAAGTCTGCACCCAGGACCGTCTCCATTCTTCCAGCGAAGAAACTCCTCGTCGCCAACCGATCCGAAATCGCCATCCGCATCATGCGCGCGGCGACGGAACTCGGGCTTCGCACGGTCGCCATTTACGCCGAGGAGGATCGCTTTTCCATGCATCGCTTCAAGGCCGACGAAGCCTATCGCGTCGGTGAAGGCAAGGGGCCGGTGGGGGCGTATCTCGACATCGATGGCATCGTGGCGCTCGCGAAGGAAAAGGGCGTGGACATGATCCATCCCGGCTACGGCTTCCTCTCGGAGAATGCGAAATTTGCGAAGGCATGCGCGGATGCGGGCATCACGTTCGTCGGCCCGCGGCCGGAGCTGCTCGAACTCATGGGCGACAAGGTCGCCGCCCGCGCGCTCACGCAGAAGCTGAAAGTTCCCACGCTCCCCGGCACCGAGGACCCGGTGAGCGACCGCAAGGAGGCGCTGAAGGTCGCGGCGGAGATCGGCTTTCCGCTCATCATCAAGGCGGCGTTCGGCGGCGGCGGACGCGGCATGCGCGTGGTGCATAAGGCGGGCGATCTGGATTCGCTGCTCGACGAGGCGCAGGGCGAAGCGGAGCGCGCGTTCGGAAACTCGGCGGTCTTCCTGGAAAAATACATCGGCCGCGCGAAGCACATCGAAGTGCAGGTGCTCGGCGACCGCCACGGCAATGCGCTCCATCTGCACGAGCGCGACTGCTCGGTGCAGCGCCGCCATCAGAAAGTCGTCGAGATCGCGCCGAGCCACGGACTCGACGATCGTGTCCGCCACGAACTCTGCGAAGCCTCGGTGCGCATCGCGCAGGAGATCGGCTACGACAACGCGGGCACCATCGAGTTCCTCTTGGACCTCGATACGAAAGACTGGTTCTTCATCGAGATGAACCCGCGCATCCAGGTGGAGCACACGGTGACGGAACAGATCACGGGCATCGATCTGGTGCGTTCGCAGATCCTCATCGCGATGGGCCACGCGCTGCACAGCACCGCCGTGAGCATTCCCGAGCAGGGCAGGATCCCGCGCAACGGATTCGCCGTGCAATGCCGCGTGACCACCGAGGATCCGGAGAATAAATTCACGCCAAACTACGGCAAGATCATCACCTATCGCAGCGCGGGCGGTTACGGTGTCCGGCTCGACGCAGGCATGGGCGAGGCCGGCGCGGTCATCACGCCGTTCTACGATTCGCTGCTGGTGAAAATCACCACGACAGGCCCGACCTTTCACACCGCGCTCGACCGCATGGACCGCGCGATCCGCGAGATGCGGATTCGCGGTGTGAAGACGAACATTCCCTTCCTCGAGAATGTGATCGCCCACTCCGAGTTCCGCAGCGGGATGGCGACGACCACGCTCATCGATACGACGCCCGCGCTGTTCGTCTTCAAGCCGCGCCGCGACCGCGCCACGAAGCTGCTCAATTTCCTCGGCAACATCACCGTCAACGGCAACCCCCACGCCAAAGGATACAAGCCCGAGAAGCCGCTGAAGCCCGCAAAAATCCCGAGTGCGGATGCGCGTGCATCGGGGAGCGCGGGCGCCACGCCCGCAGTTTCCGGCGCCTCGCCGGAAACATCGAGCGTCGTACGGCGCGTGTCCCGAAATGATCCCATAACGACGCCCGGAGCATTCGGCGAGGCGCCGAATGCAGCGGGCGTGGCGCGCGCGCTCCCCGATGCACGCCTGTTCCCCCGCGGCACGCGCCAACTGCTGCTCAAACTCGGCCCGAGGAAATTCGCCGAATGGACGCTCAAGCAGAAGCGCCTGCTCGTCACCGACACGACCTTCCGCGATGCCCACCAGTCGCTCATGGCCACGCGCGTACGCACCGCCGACATGCTGGCCATCGCGCCCGCCGTGTCCGCACGCACGCCCGAACTTTTCTCCCTGGAGATGTGGGGCGGCGCGACATTCGACACCGCGATGCGATTCCTCAATGAGGACCCGTGGCAGCGCCTCCGCTCGCTGCGCGCCGCAGTGCCGAACATCTGCTTCCAGATGCTCCTGCGCGGCGCGAACGCCGTCGGCTACACGAGCTACCCGGCGAACGTCGTCTCCGGCTTCGTGAAGCACGCCGCCGAGTGCGGCATGGACATCTTCCGCGTATTCGATTCGCTCAACGACCTCAGCAACATGAAGGCCGCGATGGAAGCCGTGCAGGAAACGCACGGCATCTGCGAAGGCGCGCTCTGCTATACCGGTGACATCCTCGATCCGGCGCGCACGAAGTATTCGCTGAAATACTACGTCTCCATCGCGAAGGAGCTGGAAAAGATGGGCGCGCATTTCCTCGCCATCAAGGACATGGCCGGCCTCTGCCGCCCGTACGCCGCGCGGGCGCTGGTGAAGGCGCTGAAGGACGAAATCGGGATCCCCGTTCATTTTCACACGCACGACACCAGCGGCGTGAATGCCGCGAGCGTGCTCCAGGCGAGCGATGCGGGTGTGGACGTGGTGGATCTCGCCATCGCAAGCATGAGCGGCAGCACCAGCCAGCCGAACATGAACAGCGTCGTCGCCGCTCTGCAAAACACGCCGCGCGAGACCGGACTCAATCTCGATACGCTGAACGAATTCTCCGACTACTGGGAACACGTGCGGAATTTCTACGCGCCCTTCGACACCGCACCGAAGACCGGCAGCGGCGAAGTCTATCTCCACGAAATGCCCGGCGGCCAATACACCAACCTCCGCGAGCAGGCCGCCAGCATGGGCCTCGGCCATCGCTGGCCGGAGATCGCGCGCTGCTACCGCGAGGTCAATGACCTCCTCGGCGACATCGTGAAAGTCACGCCATCGAGCAAGGTCGTCGGCGACATGGCGCTGTTCCTTTTTACCCGCGGCATCAAGCCCGCGGACGTGGTGAACCTCGAACCGGGCAGCATCGCATTCCCCGAGAGCGTGCTCGACATGCTCAGCGGCGGACTCGGCGAACCGATGGGCGGCTGGCCGAAGGATGTGGTGAAGGCAGTCCTCGGCAATGCGAAGACGAAACGCACGAAGCCAGAACCCGTGAAGCTTAAGGACGTGAAGGCCGAGATCGCCACGAAGTTCCGCCGCGAACCGAGCGACGACGACCTCTACAGCCACCTCATGTATCCGCAGGTCTTCGCCGACTTCGCGAAGTTCCAGGCCAGCTACAGTGATGTGAGCGCCGTGCCTACGCCGGCATTCTTCTACGGCCTGCGGCCAGGCGAGGAAGTGCAGGTGAGCATCGAGACGGGCAAGGTGCTTTTCATCAAACTCATCAATGTCGGAACCGCCGACAAGGATGGCCGGCGCGTGATCGGCTATGAACTCAACGGCATGCCACGCGAGGCGACCGTGGCGGACAAGGGCGTCGCCAAGGAAACGAAGACGCGAGCCAAGGCCAGCGCCAGCGATCCGCTGCAAATCGGCGCGCCGATCCCCGGCATGGTGACCGCGCTCGAAGCAACCGTCGGCAAGACCGTCACCAAAGGCGCCAAGCTCGCAACGCTCGAAGCGATGAAGATGCAGACGAACCTCCTCGCCCCGGCCGACGGCACGGTGGCGGAAGTCCTCGTCGGCGTCGGTGAAGCGGTCGAGGCCGGCGACCTGATGATCAAGCTGCGCGCGTAGCGAGCAATGCCTTTCGGATATTCCGCACACCCGCCGGGCAGGGGCGGAATGTGGAGCCGACGACCCGTCGGTGTGGCGGGATGGGCGAAGGCGGCAGGGTGGGCCGCGGCCGCGTGGGGCTGTTGCCGCCGTGGCCAGATGACAATTCGCCCTCTGGCACCGGGAAGCGAGGGCGGCGCGGGAGGGACCTTCCCGTGATCTCCGCCGGGCCATCCCGCCGCCTCCGCCCATCCTGCCACGCCGAAGGGTCGTCGGCTCCACATCGCCGACGGGTCGTCGGCTACATCGCTGCGGCGCGGCGCTCAGTAGCCCCCAGGCACGCCCTGGGCGGCGAGGAGTTCCGCCCCGAATTTTTCGGCGCCGAGGCTGAGCGGGTTGCGCAGGCCGAGGTTGCCGAGCAGAGGCGTGGGACCGCCTGCGAAAATCGTCCGCAGTTCCTGGAACATGAAGTGACCCGCGCTCAGTGCCGGGGAGAAGTAGGTGCGCAGGTTGTAACCGTGCTGATCGGACAGGCTGTAAAACACGCTGGATTGCGTGATCTGCACACCATTCGGGTAGTCGCGAATCACGGTGCTGGGGAAATTGGCCATCCAGTTTCCGCCGGCATCGACGACCACGGTCTGGCTGCCGATGATGTCGCCATTCGTGTTGTAGAGCGTGAGCACCAGGGTCGATCCCGGGTCGGCTTCTCCGCTGTAGATCGGCGCGAGCGGAAGCAACGGCTCGCGGTAGATGTCGGTGCCGTGGAGACCGTAGTCGGCAATCCTCGGCTGACTGAAGCTGGCAAAATTGTTCACCGAATCGAATGCGAAGGCCAGGGGCCTGACCGCCACTTCGTCGCGCAGCGCGTAGTCTTGCAGACCGCCGCCGGCATACAGGCTGTCGCCCGAGCGGCGCTCGTCCGGGGAACCGCCGGGAAGACTCGTCCACGTCACACTCGCACCGTTCACCAGCGTCGCGCCGATGCCGGGAGGAACGTTCACTTTCACCCGATAGGTGATCACGATCTGGCCGCCGACCGGAATGTCGAACTGCCCCGTGATCGCGCCCTGCGCATCCGCGGCGGCTGCCTGCGTGACCACCGCGCCTCCGGTCGCGACGGTCGTGATGCTCTCAATTTGCAATCCTTTCGGCAGCGCATCCACCAACAGCGTTTCCCACGCTGTGGCATTGCTGCCGCTCGCGTGGCCGATCGTGACGGTGAATGTGAGGATGTCATACTGCCGCGGCGTCGTGGAACCGCTGGCCAGTTGCTTGTCCAGGAACAGCACCGGCTCCGCGACCACGGCACGCACGGGATTCGAAACGATGCCACCGGGCGGGACATCGGGCGTCCCGTCCGCGTCGAGATCGAAGAGCGGGCGGAAGGTATTGTCCAGCGGCGTGCCGAGACGGTTCGCCGGGATGTTCTCCACCCGCGCGTTGAACTCGATCACCGCGAACTGGCCGCCCGCGACATTGATCTCTGTGTTCGTGACATCACCCAGTTTGAAGAAAACGTTCGTGCCGCTGCCATAGACATCCGTGTCGCCAGCGAGCGCCGCCGAGATCGCCGAATCTGGGAGCCGGAATGTCGGCGATGCGGAAGGATCGGTGCCGCCGAGACCGGGACCGGCGAGCGTGCTGGATGTGATCGCACTTCCGCTCAGCGACACGAGCGCGAGGGCGGCGGTCCCATCATTGAGGAACACGAGTCCCGCGGGGAGTTGATCCTCCAGGACGAGGCCGGGCAGCGTGCCATCGGGCAGGCCCAGCACGATGCGGTAGCGCACCACTTCACCGATGCTCAGATTTGCACCGGTCGTCCCGGAGTTGCTCGTCGAGACGATGGTCTTCGTCGGGGCGAAGGGAGAAATCTCACCGAAATTGTAACCCGCCGCATTGTTCCCGGAACCGATGATGATGCCGCCGAGGACATCGTTCACCGCATTGCTGCCGCCTGCGCTGCCGACCGTCTCGCTCCCATCGGTGAAACCGCCGGGCTGCGTCTCGGTGACCGCGTAGGTGCCCGGACGCAGGTTGCCGAATGAATACAATCCGGCGGGGTTTGTCGTCGCGACGAGATTCACCGCAGCGCCGAGATCATCCGTGCCGGAAAGCGTCAGAGTCACTCCCGCAATCCCGGTATCGAGACCATTGAACAAACCGTTCTGATCGACGTCCTGATACACCGTCCCGGCGATCGTCGCGGGCAGCAGCTCGCCGAAATTGTAGCCGGTCGCGGTCGTATTCGCGGTCAGCAGCACCACGTTGCTGATGACATCGCTCAGCGGATTATTCACCGTCGCCCCGCCTTCGCTGCCGACTGTATTGCGGCCATCGAAATAGCCGGCCGGCTGCGCCTCCGTCACCGTGTAGCCCGCGCCATTGCTCGGTCGCATTCCGGTGAAGGTGTAGCTGCCGTCGCCCAGTGTCGCCGTCGTGAGATTGACCGCATTTCCCAGATCGTCCGTCCCCGTGAGCGTCATCGTCACGGCACCGATGCCGGTCTCTCCGCCCTGCCGGATGCCGTCGTTATTCGAGTCAATGTAAACGCTGCCGCTCAACGACAACGCCGCCACTTCGCCGAACCGATTGTCCGTCCCGGCGTCCGCGGCGGCCACGACGATGCCGCTGATCACATCATTCACCGCGGCGCTGCCGCCGAGCGTGCCCGCCGTGTCGATGCCATCCAGGAACGCGCCGGGCTGCGTCTCCGTGATCGTGTAGGTCCCCGGTCGCAGATTGCCGAATGTGAACGTGCCATCCCCCGGCGTCGTCACTGCCGTGCTGACCGCGCTGCCGAGATCGTCCGTGCCGGTGAGCGTCACCGTCGCGCCCCCGATGCCGTTCTCGCCGGAGTCCACACTGCCGTCATTGTCGAGATCGCTGAAGACGATGCCGCTCAGCGACGCGGGCGTCAGTTCGCCGAAGTTGTTGCCGGTGCCCGCGACGCCCGGGTTCAGCGTGATCGCCGCGATCGTATTGCTCTCCGCGGCGTTGTTCACGGTGCCGCTGGCTTGCGAGCCGACGGTCTCTTTCCCATCGAAAAATCCGCCGGGCTGTGACTCGGTGATCGTGTAAGTGCCGGGGCGCAGGTTCGCGAAACTGTAGCTGCCGTCCCCGAGCGTCGGCGTCGTCACGTTCACCGCGTTGCCCAGATCGTCCGCGCCGCTCAGCGTGATCGTCACCCCGACGATGCCGCTTTCGCCGCCCTGCCTGATGCCGTCGTTGTTTGCATCCGAATAGACGAAGCCAGAGAGGCTCGCCGGATTCAGCTCGCCGAAGACGTATCCGGTCGCCGCGACATTCTGCGCGAGAGTGATTGCGGAAATCTGATCGTTCACCAGCGCGGCGTTGCCGCCGGACGTGCCGGCGGTGTCCCTGCCATCGAGGAATCCGGCGGGCTGCGACAGCTCGATCACGACATACGTCCCCGGTCGCAGACCGACGCCGCCATTGTCGAAGACGTAGTTTCCGCTCCCGTCGGTGCTCCCGTTCAGCAGCACGCTCTGGCCGAACACATCGGTGCCGGTGAGCCGCACGGGGATGGTGGCGATCCCGGTTTCCCCGCCCTGGCGGATGCCGTCGTTGTTCACGTCGGAAAAGACGGAGCCGGAGATGCTCGACGCCCGCATTTCGCCGAAATTGTAGCCCGCTCCGGTCGCGCTGGTCTGCACGGGAATGGTCACCGAAGTGATCGTATCGCTGCCGAGCGCGTCCGATTTCGTCCCGCCGAAAAACGTGCCGACTGTCTCGGTGCCGTCATTGAATCCCGCCGCCTGCGTCTCGGTGATCACATAGACGCCCGCCGTGAGCCCGGTGAAAGAATACGCACCGCCTGCGCCGGTCAGCACTGTCCGGCTGATGATGTTGCCGTTCAGATCCGTGCCGTTCAGCGCCACTGTGACACCGACGATGCCGGTGTCCGCGCCGTTCAAGGTGCCGTCGGCATTGGTATCGTGATAGACGAAGCCGGAGATGATGCTGGCATTGACCGTGACACGCTCGGTGTCCTGCGCGGGATCAGTCGCCGCGTTAAAGACTTCAACTCCGGGAACCGCACCGAGATCGCGATCCGGCGTGCCGTCACTGCCGCCGCCGAGAACGGTGTTGCTGTCTTCCGCGGGATCGGTGTCCCAGTAGATCTTCGCGTTGTTGTCGAGGTTCGATCCGGCGATCGCGGGATTGGTCGTGAGCGTGGCGGTGTAGCTCACGGTGATCGTGCCGCCGAGTGCGAGCTGGGTGAACTTCAAATCAAGCAGGCTGCCCGTGGAGGCATCCGCATCCACCAGCGGAGAGCCAGATGCGGCGATGCCGTTCACGAGGATGCTTCCGATGTTCAGCGTGATGCCCGCGGGAATGCTGTCGCGCAGGAGCACGTCGTAGGCGACGGCGGTGCTCGATGCGGTGTGCTGGATTGTCAGCGTGTAAGTGAGCGTCTGCCCGGCATCGGGCGTGGTGTCGCTCGCGGCCTTGGTGATCTGGAGGCGTGGTTCGACGACGGTGACCGGAACGTTCGGCGTGGTGAACAGCGCAACGCCGTCGCCGGCGATGTCGAGCGTCCCGGCGTTGTTGAGCGTCGTCTGGCCGGGCGTCGTGCCGACATTTCCACCGACATCGAGCGCGCGCGCGGTGACGAGGATGAGGAAGCTGTTGTTGCCGGCAGCGTTGTCGCCCGTGGTGGTGATCGCGCCGAAGGTGAACGTGACATCATCGCCATTCGCCACGCCGCCGGTGGTCACGGGCGCGGGGACTGCACCCGCGAAATCGGCTGCGAGCAGACCGCCGCTGCCGGCAGCGGTGGTGACGACGCTGCTGCTCACATATTCCATCCCGGCCGGGAGCAGATCGACGACGGTGAGATTCGGCGCCGCGCCCTCGGGCAACGTGACGCGCAACGCGTAGGTCGCGGTTTCGCCGATGCCGAGATTTGCGCCGCCGGTGTTGGCGTCGCTCGTGGCGAAAAGCGTCTTGGTGAGTGTGGCGACGGGCACGGTGACGGGGCCATTGTCGTTCGCCGAATAGGTGCGCTCGCGATCGGTGGCCACGTCCGCCGTCGGATTGTAGGCCGGCGATGTCTTGTCGCCGGGCAGCCCGGTATAGTTGATGACGGCCGTGCTATCGATGGTCTGATTCGGCGTGACGGCGCCCGTCAGCGTGGAGGTGAAGGCAATCGTGACCGTCTGGCCGAGCGCGAGGTCGAATGACTGGCCGGCGATGGTGCGCAGGATGTTGCCGACGACTTCGAAGCGCGCGGAAATATCGCCAAGCGTGGAATGAGTGACGGTGAACGCACCGGGCGCGACGATCTCCGCCGGGAGCGTGTCGGAGAAAGTCGTATCGAACGCATTCGCGAGACTGTTGGCCTGATGGCTGATGACGGCCGAGTAGTTCAGTGTGTCGCCCGCGTCACCGACGGTGCCTGCGCCGATGTTCACGGTCTTGTTCACCCCGAGACGTGGCTCGACCAGCGTGGCGGTGGTGCCGCCGGGATCGATGACACCCGCAGTATTCGCCCCGCCATTCACGGAAAAGGCGGCGGCGTTCGTGCGGGTGACCTGTGTGCCCTGGAGTCCGATGTTGCCGGCCACATCGAGGACCACGGCCTGATAGGTGAAGTAGAAGGTGTTGTTGTTCGTGTCGTTGTCGCCCGCGGTGGTGATCGAGCCGAAGTCGAACTGCACGTCCGTGCCTTCGATGAACGGATTGCCGCCGACCGGACTGCTGGCGACGGTCGGCGCAGCGAGGCCGCCGCCATTGAACGCCGCGGTTCCCACGCCCGGTTGCGCGGCATTCAGCGCAGGATCAGCGCCGCCGGGATGCGCGGCGAAAAGCAGCACGCTGCCGGGGACGTAGGCCATGCCCGCGGGAATGTTGTCGATGATTTTGAAATTCGGCGAGCCACCCTCGGGCAGTGAGACAGTGACGCGATAGGTCACGATCTCGCCGGGCGCGACGTTGTGCAGGCCCGTTCCGAAATTATCCACGGTGCTCGCCTCGCTGGTGGTGAAGATCACCTTCGACACGACCGGACCGCCGACCGCCGTGGTCACGGCGGTGGATGCAATGGAATAGTTGTTCAGAATCGCCGGATTGGGTGTCGTCAACGTCGGGTTCGGAATCCCGGAGCCGTCGCGTTCATCGGCGTTTGCGCCGGGAGTGCTGGTCCAGTTGGTGGTGGCCGTGTTTGAGATAATCTGTCCTGGGACCACGGCGTTGCTCAGCGAGCCAGTCACTCTCAACGTGACGCTGGCACCCACAGGCAGGTCCAGCGTGACCGCGGGCCTGAGCCGGAGGACGTTGGTCCCCGCGAGGTTCACGATCTCGAAATCGTTCACCGTCGGCGCGGTGAAGCTGCCGAAGCCGGTCGCGGAAAAATCCGCCGGCACCACCGAGATCGCGGGTGCCACCATGTCGGCGGGCAGACTATCCGCGAAGCTCACATCGTATGCATCGGCCAGATTGGCGCCCGCCGGATTGTTAAAGGTGATCGTGTAGTTCAGGGGATCGCCCGCATCGCCGGAGCCGGTGCCCGAGGTCTTGTTGATGGCCAGCGTGGGCTCGATGACGGTGACGATGTGGTCGGTCGGCGTGGCGTCGGTGGCGTTCGAGGTGCCGCCGGTGTTCGGATTGGTGAAGGAGATCTGGGCGGCGTTATTGAGCGTGGTTGTCGCCTGATTGCCGATGACATCGCCCACGATGGCGCGCACGCGGATGAGGAAGGAATTGTTGTTCGCGACGTTGTCGGCAGTGACGGTGACGTTTCCGAACGAGAGCCTGGCGTCCGTGCCATCGAGACCCAGGGTGCCGCCATTCACCGCTGCGATCGTCGGCGCGAGCGCTCCAGAGTCGCTGAAATCGGCGGCGAGCTGGCCGTTGCTCGACGCGGCAGCGGTGATGATCTGGTAGCCGAGCGCGCCATTGAATGTGAGATCGAGGCGCATGCCGGGCGGGAGAAGATCGTCCACCTGGAGGCTCTGGGTCACGCCCTCGGGGAGCGTCACGAGGATGTCGTAGAGGACGCTTTCGCCGACGACGACGCGATCGAGGGCATTGGCCCCTGCGGTGGCGACGCTGCTGTCGTCGGCAGTGAGCGATCCGCCTTGGAAGCGCTTGTCCACGGCCGGGCTGTTGCCGCTCACGGTCGCCACGGGCGCGGCGGCGTAGTTGTTCAGGACGGCGGTGTCCGTGCCGACGCCGCCCGCGCCGGTGCGCTCGGTGGAGCCGGCGTTATGAATCGAGCGCGCGCCGGGCGTTCCGCTGAGGCTGGTCCACTGGACATTGGCGGTGTTCGCGAAGGCCTGCGTGGCGGGGACAGTCGTGGAGATGGTGCCCTGGACGATGACGTCGAGCGTGGTGTTCGCGGTGATGTCGATGCCGCTGGCGCTGGAAGTCTGCAGGGTGCTGCCGACGATGGTGAAATCGACCGCGGTGAAACCACCGCCGCTGACGGAGAAAATCGACGGCCCGGTGAGAAAGGCGGGCAGCACGTCGCTGAGCGTGGTGTTGAAGGCCGTGGGCGCGCCGGCAGAGTTCACGATTCGCACCCGGTAGAAAATCGTGTCGCCGCCATCGACGTTCGTGAGGGACGCGACGAACGGGCCGCCCCCGGCGGTGCCCGCGCCTTTCGACACGGTCAGCGTGGGCTCGACGATGGTCACGTCCGCCGTCGCCGCGGTTTGTGCGACCGAATAAGGCGTGGGTGCGCCAGCGGGCACGTCCACAAATTGGGCGCCGAACGAGGCGGCGTTGTTCAGGAGCGTGCCCGCCTGGTTCCCCGGTGCCGCCGGTGCCGCGTTCTGGTTCAGGACGACGGCGCGATAGACGATGGTGACGGTTTCCGCCACGCCGTTGCTGGAGTTGCTGTTCGTGAGCGTGCCGAAATTGAACGCCAGATTCCGGCCGGAGGAAGTGATGCCGACATTCCCCGGCGAGTTGCCAGTGCCGATGACGTTCGACGAAGTGAGCCCGCCGCTCAGCGTGACGCTCTGCACATCCACAAAGGCAAGTCCCGCATCGAGCACGTCCGTGAGCACGGCGGACGGCGTCTGGCCCTCGGGGACGGTGAGCGTGAGCGTATAGGTGACGAGTTCGCCGATGACCGCCTGATTCAGGGCGTTGTTGCCGGTGGCGTTGATCTCGGTGCCGGTCAGCACTTTGATCAAAGTCGGGCGCACCAGGGTGACGCTCGCGGAATCGGTGAGAGGCGTCGGGATGAAGTTCGTGCCGCCGTCGGCGCCGGCGTAGTTGGTCAGCGACGATGTGTTCGTGATCGTCGAGCCGGCCTGCGGGACCACGGGCTGGAGCGTGAGGTCGTAAGTGACGACCACGGTGTTCGAGCCGTTGGTGATTGCCGTGGCGTTGTTCGCATTGAAGCCACGACTGAGCGCGCCGCTGCCGGTCTCACCGCCGATGTTGCCGGCTGAGTAGTTGTCCGCGAGTACGATGCTGAGCGCGCCGCCGACCGAGATGGACGCGGTGTAGTCCACGCCGAGCGTGAGCAGCGCGCCATCCCCGCGACGAACGGTGAGGCCCATCGCAGCGACGCTGGCCGGGATGACGTAGCCGGCGGGCACGGCGTCGCTGAGTTGGAGGTCGAACGCGTCGTTGCGGCCCGTGTTTTGCAGGACGATGGCGTAGCGCACCGAGTCGCCGGCATCGAGGCCCGCGGCCACCGCGTCGCTCGCGCCGATGGCGGTGGCCTGTGTCGGGTTGCTGACGGTGCCGGTGAAGCTGGAGGCCAGCGTGGGATTCGAGAACGCGATGCCGCCGAGCGTGAGACCGGTCGAGTTGTAGCCGACCACGCCTTTCGCGATCGTCACCACCGGTTCCTGGATCTGGAACTGGATGATCGCATCCGAACTGACGGGGGTTCCCGGCAACTGGGTGTTGTTTTCCGAACCGCGCACCTGATTCGTCAGGAAGAGCCCGTCGGCAAATGCCTGGGAGCCGACGGTGACGGTGAACAGGATGTCCACATGCTTCGTGTCATTCAGCGGATTGTCGGTGGTGCCGTAGTCGAAGAGGACGGAGTTCCCGACGGCGTCGGTGGAGATGGTCGGCGCGCTGCCGTGGAGCGGGCGGATGCCTTCGGTCGGGCCGAATTTCGCACGGCCGGCGATCGGCGCGGCGGCGCTGATGATGTCGTCGAACGTGGTGATCTCCGTGGCGTCGAAGACCGGCAGCGGGAGGAAGTCGGTGAGCGTGAGATTTTCCACGTCGCCAGTGGGCAGGAAATAATCCAGCCGGTAGGTGACGGTGTCGCCGGGGCTGACGAGAAACTGCCCGCTCGATCCGATGTATTTCGCGGCGAAGCCGGGGTCGGTGGCGAGCAGGCCGTTGACGGCGTAGATGTTTTTCGAGACGACCGAATTGATGATGGCAACCGCTGTGCCGGAAGTGTCGGTCGCCGTGCTGCCGGTGGGCGTGGTGACGTTCGTGACGGCCAGCACGTCGCCGCTCACGGCGATGGAATTCGTGAGCACGTCGCGCGGGTTCAGCTTCGGATTGCCGCTGGGGACATCGTCGGAAAAGGTATTCTGGATGATGGTGCGGAATTTCACCGTGACCGTGGTGGCGCCGAATGGCAGCGGCGGCTGATTCGGCAGCGGGCCGGCGCCGGTTCCGCCGTTCGGAATGCCGCCGCCGAGGAGCTTCGCGTCCTGGCCGCGGGTGACCATTTCGTCGGAGAGATTGAAAAGCAGGCCTGTCGTGCCGTCGGTGCCGTCGAGCGGATTGCCGTCGCCGAGGGAATAGTTCGGCGTCACCACGTAGTTGGCGGCGTTAAAAGTCTGCGCCCCGAACGTCCCGCCGTGCTCGTTCCATGCAAAGGTCGGCGTGAAGCCGAGGTCGAGCCGCTGGCCGTCGGAGAACGTGTCGTTGATGAGCAGGTTCTGGAACGCGAAGTAGTCCGAGACCTGCACGGCGATGGTGTATTCGAGCGTGTCGCCGGGAGTCGCGCCTGCCGCGCCGGTGTCGTTCACGATTGCCACGCTCTTTTGCGTGGCGATGGATTTCACGTTCAGCGTGTGGTTCGCCGGCGCGGCGGTCGCGACGATGTTCTGCGGATCGCCGGGATCGATCGGATCCCAGTTTCCCTGCGCCGAAGCGGTGTCGAGCGCGGTGCTCGCGGCACCGGTGCTGGCGGGCACCACCACGCCGCTGGCTGCATCCAGTCGCGGGATGTAGTAGCTGAAAATGAGCGTCGCATCCGCGGCACCCGTTGCGTCGCCGGTCACGCTGCCGGTGAGTGTGCGTGTGAGCGTCCCGCCGGGAGTCACCGTGCTGGGCGTGCTCGTGGCCGCAAAGGCGGCCGTGGCGACGCCATTCACCAGCACCTGCACGGCATTCGCTCCGCCGTTCACAAACTGCATGTTGTTTGGCAGCACATCGCCGAGTTGCAGGCTCGTGATTGTCTGCCCCGGCGCGATATCGACATCGATCTGGTATTGCCGGATGTAGTTCGGCCCCGTCGCGGTTTCGTCCTCCGGGCCGAGATACGTCTTGGTCAGCGTGAGCAGTTTCGGCGTGACCGTGGTGTTCTGATACCCGCCGACGAGCGACGGATCCGCCGTGGGATTGTCGAGCGCATCATTGCCATACTGAAAGCCGCCGCGCGCGCTGATGTTCAGCGCGTTGTCCAGTTCGGCGAGGTCGCTCACCTTCAGGCTGAGATCGATCGTGGCCGCCGGCTGTGAAGTGGTGAAGCTGCCGAAGGGCAATTGCAGGACCAGCAGCGTGTCGCCCACGCCGTAGCCCGCCGGGGCATAGACCGCGAGCGGATTCCCGGTGTTATCCTTGGCGTAGGGATGAATGACGTACGGCCCCGTGGGATGCCCGGCGTCGGCGGCCTGGAAAGTCAGCTTCGTCGTGGTGACCGGCGTCCCGAGAAAGGTCGCGGTGTTTGAACCCACGACGAAATCGACGCCACCGCCGGTGCCCGTCACACCCGTCGCGCGATTCAGGGCCAGATCCACGTACGGCCCGAAGCCCGCATTGGTCCCGGTCGCATTGTTGAAGCTGACTGTGACGGGAATGTTCTCGCCGATCTTCGGAGTGGCCGGCGCATTGACGGTCACCTGAGGCACTGCATCACACAGGATGCGATCCTCGAACACCTCCATGAGGAGAGCCTTGCGGCGTCTATTTTTGCGCGGGGCGCCAAGCGTGGTCGGGCTGTTTCGTGGCATGGGCTGATGGAAACGAAATGGTTCAGGCTGGATGCTCCAGTTCAGCGAAGAGTTCTGGAGCGCAGTTCGCCCGAGCCAACACCTTCTAGCGACTTCCCGGCACCATGCCACAAAATATTGTGGGGATCGTCCGAGCGCTGGCACAACATATAGATTTTGGCCTTGTCGGCAGCCATCCCGCCCGCCAAGTATCCCATTCTCCCTTCCAAGGAAATCAGCCCATCCGCACCATTCTCATGCGCAGCCCACAAGTCCTCGTTCGCGCCACCGCAGCGACCGTCATCTCGTTCGCCAGTCACCTTTCCGCCGCGGAAATCGAGCCCGTGCTCCCCGAGCGTTGGCGGCCGAATGAACGGGAATCGCAGCTCATGGAGGAATTCACCGGACGCGCGGGAAAGATCAGCCCGCAGCCGCGCAGATTTGCGACGACGCCGGGTGCCGAGCGCATCCCGGGCAACTTCTCCCCGTGGTGGCTGCGCGGGCAGGCGAACAGCATCGGCAGGAAGACCCATCGCCAGAACATCACGCTCGAAGATCTCTACACCCGCGCGATCCAGCACTCGAGCCAGATCCGCGTCTTCAGCGATCTGCCCGTGATCCGCGAGACGGGCATCCGCGAGGCAAAAGGCGCGTTCGACACGAATGCGTTTGTCCGCTCCCAATTCGAACGCAGGAATGAACCGGTCGGCAACACGCTCACCACCGGAGGCGCGACCCGCTTCAAGCAGGACGAGTGGGCCTTCGAGACCGGCCTCCAGAAGAAAGTCATCACCGGCGCGGAGATCTCGCTGTCGCAAAGAATCGCGCAGACCCGGAACAACTCGATCTTCTTCAACCCGAACGACCAGTCCACCGGGCGGCTGGAACTGAGCATCATCCAGCCGCTGCTCAAGGGAGCCGGCGTCGGCTACAACCGCTCGATCATCGAAATCGCGAAGATCGATTCCGAAGTGGCGATGTCCGAATTCATCCGGCAGACGGAGAGCCACATCCAGGAAATCGCCCGCACCTACTGGACGCTCTACGCCGCGCGAGTGACGTATCTCCAAAAGCTGCGCCTCCTCGAACAGACCGGGAAACTCGCCGATGAAATCAAGGCGCGCGCCAGCATCGACGCGCAGAGTTCGCAGATCTTCCGGGCACAGAGCGCCGTCGCTGCGCGCAAGGCCGACCTCATCCGCTCCGAGGCCGCGATTCGCAACGCGCAGGATCGCCTCGGCGCACTGACCAGCGACCCGCGGCTGCTGCCAAATTCCGATGTCGAACTCATCCCGCTCGACCGGCTCGTCCTCGACGGCGAAATGGTGGACGCGCAGCAGGCCGCGCAAGTCGCCCTGCACACACGACCGGAGATCAACCAGGCATTCAACCAGCTCCGCGCCGCGACCATCCGGGAAAAGATGAGCAAGAACGAGGTGCTGCCGGAATTGAACTTCCTCATCAAGGGCAGCCTCGGCGGCCTGGACGATGCCGACTTCGTCTCCGGCTATGGCCGCCAGTTCAACACCGGCGGACCTGGAGTCACGGTGGGATTCGAGCTGAAGTATCCGCTGGAAAACAACATCGCCCGCGCCCGGCTCGAACGGCGCCAGCTCGAACTCCGCCAGCAGCTCGACCAGCTCCGCACGACCGTGGACAGCGTGCTGCTCGAGGTGAAAATCAGCGCCCGCGAAGTCGGCACCTCCTACCGCGAAGCGACCGCGAAGTATGCCGCGGTGAAGGCCTACTCCGAGGACATCGCCACACTCGAAGCCCGTCGCAGCGTCCAGCCATTCCTCGACCCGGCAGTCGCCGGAATCATCGGGGCCGACGCGAAATCCGCCGGCCTCAGCCAGACGACGGACTACATCGACCGCATGCTCGATTCACAGGACCGCCGGGCGCACGCCGAGGAGGAATTCATCCTCGCGGCGGCGGAATACCAAGTCTCGCTCGTCAATTTGCAGCGTTCCAAGGGCAGGCTGCTGAGCTTCGAAAGCATCCGCGTAATCCGCGATCGCGATGAGAAAAACCTCCCGCTCCTCCATCTCGAAAAAGGCGGCCCCGACGGGAAGAGCGCCTCCGGGGCAAAGAGCGGCGTCCCCTTAAAATAGGACACCCGGCAAACGTCGCGCGACGCGGCCACACACGAGTGGAAGCGCGCTTCCAGCCGCTCGGGCAAGCACCCGCAGGGGCGCTGCCACTTGGCAATCACCCCTCGCTGCTTCTTTGTCATACTATTGAGGCTCTTGCAAAACCTCAGCCGTAAGAGGGCGAGATGCCTTCACTCCTCTGAGCGATGACGCCGCGCGTCGGTGACCGTGTAGGTTTTGCAAGAGCCTCTATTTATTCAGACTGAATGCCGGAATGCAGGAGGGGGCGGCAGGGTGCCGTAACGTAGCTCTCCAGAGCTGCGCAACACGGGGCTTCACGTGCTGAGTCACCCGCGCAGCTCTGGAGAGCTACGCTACCTTCCAGTCTCGCGCCGCCATCTGGCAACAGGACTGGACAAACCGTGTCACGCAACCGGATCAGCATGGTTTTCCACACCTGAACCTGAGCACTTCATGATGCACGCCGTGTTTCACCTCACAGACATCTTCTCCACCAGCTCCAGCGCCCAGGCGGCCTCGCGACGCTACTCCGGCAAAGTCCTCGCCATCCGGCAGGCCGCCGCTGGATTTTCCGGCGAAAACGAATCCCTCCTCCGCGAACACTCCGCCGCACTCCGCGCAGAGACGCGCAGCCGCAGCCAAGGGCACGACCTTTCCATCCGCGCCCTCGCATTGATCACCGATGCCATCCGCCGCACCACCGGATTGCAGCCGTACGGCTGCCAGATCATGGCCGCGCTTTCCCTCGTGGAAGGACGCATCGCGGAGATGGCCACCGGCGAAGGCAAGACGCTCGTCGCACTGATGCCCGCATTTTACTTCGCGCTGCATGGACGCGGCGCGCACGTCACCACGGTGAATCCCTACCTCGCCGCGCGCGACCATGAGTTTGCGCGGCCCGCCTTTGAGCTGCTGGGAATGAGCGTCGGCCTCCTGGAAGAAAGGGCCGACACGGCACAGAAGCAGGCGGCTTATGCTTCCGATGTGACCTACGGCGTCGGCACGGAATTCGGCTTCGATTACCTCCGCGACCAGCTCGCCATCCGCGCCGCGGGCGGCGGACGTCCGGTCGCATTCCACGAGGCGCTGCTGGGCACCGCACCAGCGAAGGCGGACACCGTGCAACGCCATCTCGCATTCGCCATCATCGACGAAGCGGACAGCATCCTCATCGATGAAGCGCGCAGCCCGCTCATCATCGCGCTCGGCGAACGCGCCCCGTGCCGCCAACCCGCGCCCTACCTCCTTGCGGACCAGATCGCCCGCGGCATGAAGCCCGGCGACGACTTCGACACCGACCCCGCAGGCCGGTTTGAACTCACGGACGCCGGAAGCGCCCGCGCCTACGCGGCTCTCGCCGACGATGCGCTCCCACATCTGCGCCGTGTGTGGACGAGCTACATCGAGCAATCCCTCCAGGCGCACCACCGGCTGCACCGCGACATTCACTACATCGTCGCCGAGGGAAAAGCGGTGATCGTGGATGAATTCACCGGCCACCCCTGCCCTGATCGCACCTGGCGCGACGGTCTTCACCAGGCCGTGGAGACCGCGGCAGGAGTGCCGGTCACCGAGGAAAATCAGAGCGAAGCCACAATCACCCGCCCCGCGTATTTCAATCTGTACGATCGCATTTGCGGCATGACGGGCACCGCCGCCGAAGCTGCGGCGGAACTGCGCGAATCCTACCATCTCGCCATCCGGATCATCCCGCTGAACCAGCCATGCCGGAGAGTCATGCTCCCCGACCGTGTCTTCATCGACCGCCACTCGAAGCTCGCCGCTGTCGTGGCGGAAATCGCGGCGCGCCGCTGCAAACGGCAGCCGGTGCTCGTCGGCACGCGGACGGTCGCCAACAGCGAGGAACTCGCGCACCTGCTCCGCGCGGCTGGCATCACCTTCCGACTTCTGAACGCCCGGCAGGACGCCGGGGAGGCGGACATCATCGCACGGGCAGGCAAGCCCGGAGCCGTGACCGTGGCGACCAACATGGCCGGCCGCGGCGCACACATCCCGCTGCCGCCGGAAAGCGAATGCGCCGGCGGTCTCCACGTCATCGGCCTCGAACGGCACGAGAGCGGGCGCATCGATCGCCAGCTCGCCGGACGCGCCGCACGGCAGGGCCAGCCGGGAAGTGCGCAATTCTTTCTCTCCCTCGAAGACGAACTGCTCCGCCGCCACGCGCCAGCCGTCGCCGTGAAACTGGCGCGCACGACTGCTTCGCCCGCGGGCGAACTTCCGGGCGAAACAGCCGTGCATTTCCTCCGCGCCCAACGCAAGGTCGAGCAAGCTGATCGCGCCGGCCGGCGCGCGCTGGCCGAATACGACAAATGGCTCGATGAACTCAAACAGGCTCTCTGATCCGATGTGGACGCAGGAAAGTGACACAGTGCGTCCCGCCTGTGCCAGCGATGACCCAAAGAAGGCGCTCCCATCCATTCGCAGCGTTCCAACTCCGCGAGGCTCCGGTGCTTCTCACCCCGGCACAGGCGGGACGCGCTGTGTCACTTTCCTGCTCGCCGCGCTGCTGGCCCCGCTCGCCTGCGCGGACGTGCCGGGATACACGGAGCCGTACAAGACGATCACCGTGAGCGCCGCGGAGGCGGGAGTGATCAAGCAACTGCCCGTCGAGGAAGGCTCCGTCGTAAAACAGGGCCAGCTCCTCGCGCAACTGGACGTCGCACAACTCGAAGCCGAACTCGACATCGCCATGATCCAGGCCGGCCTCCAACGGACCAAAGTGGAGCGCCTGGACGAACTCGCGCGCAGCCAGCGTGCGGCGAAAGAGGAACTCGACCGCGCACGCGGCGACATGAAAATCCGCGAGGCGGAAATCCGGAAGCTCCAGGCGGGAATCGAAACGCGCACCATGCGCAGCCCGGTGGATGGCATCGTCACCGAAATCAAGCGCGACCCGAGCGAGGCGATCTCGCTGGCAAATCCGCACGTGCTGACTGTCGTGCAGATCGACCGGCTGCTGGTGAATCTTTTCCTGACCCCACAACGTGCGGCGAAGCTGAAGGTCGGCGGCGCCGCCTCGCTCATGCTCGGCGAGGGTTCGCAGAAGGTGCCCGCGACCGTCGAATTCATCTCTCCCGTGACGGACGCGGCGAGCGGCACCGTCCGCGTGAAATTCGTGGTGGAAAACGCCGCCGGCAAACTGCGCAGCGGCGTCACCGCGCTGCTCGCGGAGTAGCCTCCATGCCTTTCGGGTATTCCGCACGCCCGGCAGGCGAGGGCAAAATGTGGCGCCGACGAGACGCAGCCGTAGGCAGTGGGGCGGGCGACTCGCCTGCCTGAGTCTCTTCCGGCGACTCGCCGGAAGAAAGCAACGCCGGGGGTTGCGCCGCGGACAAACTTTCCCCGGCGCAGGTTCTTGAGAGCGGCAGCCGCAGGGCACGAGCTGCCCTGGAGGAAACACATCCATGGCACACCACACACCGTCACTTCTTCCGGCGAGTCGCCGGAAGAGACTGCGGCAGGCGAGTCGCCCGCCCCACTGTCGGCGAGCCGCCGGAAGAGACTGGGGCAGGCGAGTCGCCCGCCCCACTGTCGGTGAGCCGCCGGAAGAGACTGGGGCACTGTCGGTGAGTCGCCTCCTGTTCGGTTCGGAATATCCGAAAGGCATTGGGGCCAGCCTGCGTTCCTAACTGCACCCGGACTGCCTTCCGCCGCTTGCCCAGCAGACCTGCCCGGGGTGAGCAATACACGGCACCGCCCTCCGCGAAGTCAGACGGCAAGCTTCGTCCAGCGGGCGTTCGCCTTTGAGGATTTCACGACGGCTTCGATGAAGGCCATGCCGCGGACACCGTCTTCGATCTTCGGGTAGTCGAGCGTGAGGTCGTCCTTCGCGAGCTTGCGGCCTTCGATGCAGGCGCGGATGTGGTTGGCAAAGTTTTTGTAGATGTTCGCGAAGGCCTCAAGGTAGCCCTCGGGGTGCGATGGCGGCGTGCGACCTGCGGCGAGCGCGGCTTTGCCGAGGTAGCCGTTGGCGGTGCGATAGACCTGCATCGGCTGGTCGAGCCATTTCACGAGGAGCGTGTTCGGCTCGTTCTGGTGCCATTCGAGTCCGCCTTTTTCGCCGTAGATGCGGATGTTGAGGTTGTTCTCTTCGCCGACGGAAATCTGCGATGCGTGCAGCACGCCTTTCGCGCCGCCTTTGAAACGGAGCAGGACGTTGCCGTCGTCATCGAGCACACGGCCTTTGACGAATGAGGTGATGTCGGCGGCGAGTTCCTCGATCTGCAGACCGCTGATGTATTCCGCGAGATTCTCCGCGTGCGTGCCGATGTCGCCGATGCAGCCGGCGGCGCCGCTGCGCTTGGGGTCGGTGCGCCATGCGGCCTGCTTTTGGCCCGAGGCTTCGAGGCGCGTGGCGAGCCAGCCTTGCGGATACTCGACGACGATCTTGCGGATCTTGCCAAGCTTGCCATCGGCAACCATTTCGCGCGCCTGCTTCACGAGCGGGTAGCCGGTGTAGTTGTGCGTGAGGCCGTAGAGCTGGCCGGTCTTTTTCACGATGGCCGCGAGCTTTTTTGCCTCGGCGAAATTCAGCGTTGCGGGCTTGTCGCTCAGCACGTGGAAGCCGGCTTCGAGCGCGGCCTTCGCGGGCGGGAAGTGCATGTGGTTCGGCGTGACGATGGACACGAAATCCATGCGCTGGTCCGCAGGCAGCGCCTTTTCCTTCGCGATCATTTCCTCGAACGTGCCGTAGCAGCGATCCGCCGGGAGGAAGAAATCGCCGCCGCTCGCGCGCGAACGCCCGGGGTCGGATGAGAACGCGCCGCAGACGAGTTCGACCTGCTGATCAATGGCCGCCGCGATGCGGTGCACTGCGCCGATGAATGCACCGCGCCCGCCGCCGACCATGCCGTAACGGATTTTTCTGCTCATGAGTGTGTGGTGTTTTGTGGTTGGGAAAAAGTGGGCGTCGCGTGGGAGCGCGGCCCGGGGGCGAGGGTGTTAGATTCAGCCCGCGCGTGCGGCAAGCGCGAAGCTGCAAGTCGCAACGAAAAAAACAAACGGGCGGTGTCCCGAGGTGGAACACCGCCCGATTCCGGAGAACACAAATGTGGGTTATGACTTGAGCGTCTTGATGGCGGCGACCACGTCGTCGAGTGTCGCGGGTGGCGGGCCGGCGGGCGTGGGCGCGGGTTTCTTTTCAAACTTCGTCATGAGCGCGTTGTAGGGTTTCACAATGAGAAAGAAGACCACGGCCGCCATGATGAGAAAGGAGATGGCGGCATTGATGAAGTTGCCAATCATAATCCCGCCATCGAGAACCGGATTTCCTGCGGCATTCAACAGCGGCGCATGGGTCTTGGGATCCAACGCTTGTTTGGCACCGATGGCGATGCCCGAGAAGTCAGGAGCTCCACCGACCAGGCCGATAATCGGAGTGATGATGTCCTTCACCATGGAGTCCACGATTTTGCCAAACGCCCCGCCGATGATGACACCGACGGCGAGCGTGATGACGTTTCCCTTTAGAATGAATGATTTGAATTCCTCGATAAGACTTTTCATGCCGCCGGGACGGAATCGGATTGGCGGGCGGAAGTAAAGAGTCAGGCTCCGAGCCCCAGGTGAAATGGTGGGATCGAAAGTGGGTCCAGTGGATGAGCGAAATGGTGGCGCCGAGCGTGGCGCCAGCCTTTGGACTGCGCGCGGCTTGACGCCGCTTTCCCCTTGCCGCGGATCCGACGCTCAATGTCACCGTTGCCCCGCCAAGCAACGCGGCGCCTCTCGTCCGCCCGGCGCATTCCGCGATTTCGTCCATCGGTCCTCCGCAAAGCCAAAGCGGAGTCAAGCCCTCGCAGTCCAAAGCCTCGTGGCACGCACGCGCCGCCCGGCTTTGCCCGGCAACCAGCCTTCGGACTCACATTGAATCACGCCCCAGGTGAAGGGGTGGGATTGAATGGGGTCCAAATCTGAGCGCCAACGGCCCTTCCGTCTGGACCGACCTTGAATCACGCGACGGGTGAACCCGAAGCAGGCGGTTTCGCCGATCGAAATGCTCGCGTCCCGTGCGCGTTGCCGGTCTGATGGCGGCGTGACCACGCTGGACCGATTCTTTGAAAAACTGCGCGCAAGTCTTGCGGAGCAGACCTTCGTGAAGATCACGCTGAGCCGGCGGCGCGGGATGGGGGAGCTGCGCAATGTGTATGGGCGCCTCGTGGAGCTGAAGTCGGGCGTGGTGCTGTCGTTCACGCTGCGGTTCGCGACGCGCGATGTGACCCGGAACGAAGCGCCGGAATCCGCGCCGCGTGTGCTCGGGAAGTGGCTGGAGGAAGAGTTCGAGGAGGCGCATCTTTTCACGACGACCGGCGACTGGAAGCTGCGTGCGACGCCGGACGGTGCTTGGAGCATGAAGGCTGCCCGAGCGACTTTCTCGGTGGCGCTCGCGACTTCGCACGATCGGCCAAAAGTGCGCGCGCTGGCGAACGCACCTTTCCTCGCCAAGCTCGGGGTGACCTCGCCCGACGGCACGGCGCGCGCGGGCATGGCGGACAAATTGCGGCAGGTGGAGCGTTTCGTGGAAATCCTCGGGCATCTGATTGACGGCTCCGCGCGTGGGGATGGCAGCGCACTGGGAGCGCCGTCCGTCCCGGCGGCTTCTTCGGAGAAACCCGTGCTCCCAGATCCCACCGCACCGCGCGAAACGAGGCCCTTGCGCGTCTGCGACATGGGCGCGGGAAAGGGCTACCTCACCTTTGCCACGCACGAGTTTTTCCGCGCACGCGGATTTGCGCCAGAGGTCACGGGCGTCGAGCAGCGCGGGGATTTGGTGGAGCAGGTGAATCGCATCGCGACGGAACTGAAATGCGATGGCCTGCGTTTCGCCCAGGGTGCGATCGGCGCGTTCACATTGCCGGAGCATCTCGACGTGCTCATCGCGCTGCACGCATGCGACACGGCGACGGATGATGCGCTTGCCGCAGGTGTGCGTGCCGGCGCAAAGCTGATCGTCGTCGCGCCGTGTTGCCACAAGGAGGTGCGCCGTGAGTTTTCGCCGCCGCCGATTCTGGCAGGTGTGCTGAAGCACGGCATCCTCGCGGAGCGCCAGTGCGAGTTGCTGACCGACGGTCTGCGCGCACTGGCACTCGAAGCGGCTGGCTACGAGACAAAGGTGTTCGAGTTCATCGCAAGTGAGCACACGGCAAAGAATGTGATGCTCGCCGCGACCAAGCGGGCGGAGACAGCCGATCCATCCGCGGCGGAGGCAGAACTGCGGGCATTGATGGCGTTCTTCGGCCTGAAGTCGCAGCGGCTCGTCGAACTGCTGGGACGACGGTAATGGCTCGTTGCGAAACGAGATCGCGGGGGAAACGCGGGCGCTTGGAGAAAGGCGCCTGCGGCGGGCTCAACGCCCAACTCCCAAGGGCAGAGTCCGGATGCGAAGCATCAGTGTCTTTGGAAGTTGGGCGTTGGGCGTTGAATCTCAAACGTCGGAATTGATACCCAATATTCAATTCCGATTGCCCTGATTGCTCCCCCGCTCCCCTCGCAGCCGCACGCCCGCTCCACCTCACCGGCACATTGCTCACCGCCCCGCTGCGCAGCTCGGGAGAGCCGCTGCCCGACGATCTACCTCACAGGGATGTTGCTGACCGCGGCAAACAACGACCGAAACATCGCGCCGTAAACGGCAGAGCGGGGCACCTTCACCTTCTCAGAACGGAGGAGCGGGGGCCGCGAGACCATCAGGTCCACCGTCTGCCCGGCGAGCCGCCACGGCAGATAGCATGCGATGCGGATTCGCTTCGGGCGGATTGCGCGGATGTAATCGCGGCCCTGATCGAGGTAGCTGCGGGCTTTCTTCAGCCAGGCATTGAAAACGGGCTCGGCCTCGGAAGGGGTCTCGCGAAGATTCGCCGGGGCGACTCCCATCTTCTGGAGTTCATCCGCAGGCAGGTAGCAGCGGCCGTCGGCGAGATCGGCGCGGATGTCGCGGAGGATGTTCACGAGCTGAAGCCCTTTGCCGAAGGCGCTGGCCAGGGGCATCAGGTCCGCCTCGGCCTGTGCGGAATACCGCGGATAATGATGAAAGGCGATCCGTGTCCACCATTCGCCGACGCAGCCGGCGACGAGATATGTGTAGTCTTCGAGACTGTCGGCATCCGCGAGCGCCGCCACCGAATCGGAGTCCGGGAAGGTGCGAAGATCATTCGATTGTCCGCGGATGATGTTCGCGAGCAATTCCTGGGTCTCTTTCCACTCCCACGGCTCGAAAGCTCCGAAGCGCTCGATCACCTGCGGCAACGCGGCCATGAGCGCCCGCTCACCCTCGTTTCGCGGCTGGATGTCGCGCTGGATGATGGCGTGCAAATTCGCATTTCCCCCGCCCTGGATCATCGTCTCAAAGTCCGCCAGCCGGCGCAGCCGGGTCGCGACATTTGCGCCGTCGCTGTCCGCAATCGTATCGCTCGCCCGCGCGAGCAGGTAGGCGATCCCCATCGTCCCGCGCAAAGCTTCCGGCAGGATTCGCACACTGAGATAGAACGTGCGCGAAACCGAACGCAGCAGGTCACGGGTAACGTCTTGGGATGTCATCAGGTCATCGTGCTGGGCTGAGGATGATCATCTTTTCATCCGCATTGCCAACATTTGTTCCCTGAAGCCATGCAGCTTTGGTGCCTATCGGCCCGAAGCTTCCACTCTTTCTCCATTTTTCGAGCAGTTGCAGGCCGATGAAGTCCAGCGCCACGGGATCCCGGCTGGCATACAGGGTGTTATTGACGACGGAGGCCTGGGGATTCGGCCCCGGCCCCCCGGCATAGGTCACGGCCAGCGTATCGAGGATGTGGAGGACACATTTCCCGCCGATGCGCGGATCTGCGTACGAATCCGCGATGGCCGCCGCGCCGCTCTCGCCGAACACGGTGAAGCGCCGCCAGTTGTCGAGATTGCCGACCACGGCGCTGTGGAGCGCGCCCGCCACGCCGCAGCCGGGCTCGTCGCTGAGCACGGGGATATTGATGAAGCGCGTGATGTCACGGCTGAGGATCGTGCAGAGGTGGCTCTTCGAACTGAGCAATTTGTCCGGCCCGGCGGCGTTCTTCTCGCTGAAAAGGAGGTCGCCCCAGATGAGCTTGCCCAGGACTGGCCCCTGGACGCTCTCCGCGCGGTCCCAGCCGCGCGGCGGGTCGATCGCGCGGATCTCGCATCCCAATCGCTGCGCTGTGAATCCGCATTCGCGCAAGGCCGCGGCGTCCTTGTCCCACACGATAATCTCCCGGACGCCTGCCTCCCGCAGCCCGGCGACGACCGCCGCAACCACGCCGCGCCGCGTGGAAAAGTAGGGGCCGCCAGCGGTGGTCACCTTGATCCCGACGCGATCCTCCGGCCCAGCCAGGTCGCGCCAGGCCTGGCGCTGGTCGTTCCGGCCAGTGATCGTCCGCACCAGCGCATTCACCATTCGCCGGGTGACGGCGGCATTCTCCTCCGCCCCGTCCATCGCGTGAAAGTCCCGCGCAAAGGCGACCACCGTCCGGCCCGTCGGCTCGGCGACCGGAGGCGGAGGCGGTTCGGCCTGCGCGGGGTTGACCTGCGACTCCTGCGCAAAAGCCGTCATGAGCCAGAAGGCTGCGGCGAAGAGCGGCAAGAAGCGAATCACCCGCGGCGAATACTGTGGGGCCGCGGGGCTGTCAAATGGATGACCGTGAACCACCGTTCGCTCGTCTCGGCGGCGTCAGCGCGTTTCCTTCGTCTGCCAATCCATGCCCAGTTCACGCAATTCCGCCCGCAGAGAGTCGAGATCCCACACGGTCACGCCGCCCACGGCCGTATGCACGGCAAGATGCGCGCCGGTGACGGCAGTTCGCGCTGCCCAGGTGCGCATCTGAAACACGATAGTTCAACATTGCCGTCACCCCGGCTGCGCCTAATGTCGCGTCGTTCCCCCACCATTTCTGGTTCGCAGTTCACGAGCCGTGAATCTTGATGGATTCGAAAGTGCCCCCGAAGCATCCGTCATCCGTCATCCGTCATCCGTCATCCGTCATCCGTCATCCGTCATCCGTCATCCGTCATCCGTCATCCGTCATCCGTCATCCGTCATCCGTCATCCGTCATCCGTCATCCGTCATC
>Ga0105048_10001610_pt1 | contig 36519 bp, 39 predicted proteins | sample MAT05_FD_78382 | JGI IMG/M metagenome (GOLD analysis project Ga0105048, IMG submission 78382) | Freshwater microbial communities from Lake Fryxell liftoff mats and glacier meltwater in Antarctica - MAT-05 | ecosystem: Environmental > Aquatic > Freshwater > Ice > Liftoff microbial mat | place... | reverse complement strand
AGCGCTGACATAGCCGTCCAACAAACCGCCGTTTGTTGCAACATCGGTGATCGTCGGAGCGATCTACCCAGCAGGTGCCATATTCTCACATCAACCGGTCCAGAAACCTGTAGCCAGTAAACCGTAAGCGGTGGGATCGTGTCCCACAACGCACAGCGAATCCAAAGTTCGTAGGGAAGCCAAAGCAAATGAGACCACATGTTGAAGCCCACCTCGTCGCCCGCATCGGCTGGCTGCGCGCCGCCGTGCTGGGCGCCAATGATGGCATCGTCTCCACCGCCAGCCCGATCCTTGGCGTGGCGGCGTCCGGGGCTGACCGGCAGGCACTGCTTGTGGCTGGCGTTGCCGGGCTGGTGGCCGGCGCCATGTCGATGGCAGCGGGCGAATATGTGTCGGTGAGCAGCCAATCAGATACCGAAGCAGCCGATCTCGCGCGCGAACGGGCGGAACTGGCCGCCGATCCTGATCATGAGCTTCAGGAGCTGGCGGCGATATATGCGTCGCGCGGCGTAAACGCTGAAATCGCTGCGCGTGTGGCCAGCCAGATGATGGCGCACGATGCCATCGGTGCCCATGCCCGCGACGAACTGCACATCACCGAGACCACCGCAGCCCAGCCGGTGTTGGCGGCGCTGGCGTCGGCCGGCACCTTCACGGTTGGGGCTGCTCTGCCGCTGGCGCTCGCCGCCGTGCTGCCGATGGGGTGGATGGTGGCCGGTGAAGCGGCTGGCTCCATTCTGTTTCTGGCGTTGCTGGGGGGTGTTGGTGCCCGGGCCGGCGGCGCGGCCGTGTTCAAACCCGTGGCCCGGGTGGTGTTCTGGGGCGCAGCGGCCATGGCGCTTACTGCTGGTATCGGCCGGCTGGTGGGCGCAGTCGTGTAGTATCTGGCGCCCTGGCGTCAGCGGCTGTTCCGGCGGAACAGCAACATCCGGCGCAGCGTATTGTCTTTCCACCAGTAATGATGGGCAAGCGCTGCTGCCGCATGCAGGCCGATCAGCCAATAGCCGACGGTGCCGGCGGTTTCGTGGACCTCCTTGATGCTGCTGCCCAGTGCCTTGTCCGGCCCGATCAGCGGGGGCAGGCTGAGCCCGAAGAACGGGATGGGCTTGCCGCTGGCACTCAAAATGGCCCAGCCTGCAAGCGGCATCCCCAGCATCAGTGCGTAAAGCAACAGATGGACGCCGCGCCCGGCCAGGGCTTGCCAGGCCGGTGGTGCGGGCGAGATCGGCGGCGCCTTGGTTTGCAGCCGCACGGCAATGCGCACGATCACCAGCGCCAGCACACACAGCCCGAGCGTGAAGTGCCAGCTTTTGAAGCCTTCGCGCATGTCGCTGCCCTTAGGGAAAAAGGTGCGGAGCTCGATGGCGGCATAGGTAGCTGCGATCAACAGCATCATGCCCCAGTGCAGCATGATGGAAGCCCGGGCATAGCGTGGTGTGCTGATCATTGTACTGTCTCCTCGGCGTGCATCCACAGCGTGTGACTATCCACGCGCAGGCGGGTGATGGCTTCCATCGCAAGGGTGCGCGCCTTCACTTCGTCCAGCGCCGCATCACGGGCCAAGCGCTCGGCCAACAGGCGCTCGGCCAGATCGACACCGCCCAGTTTGTAACCCGCGCGCTGGCGGGAAGCAGCGGCCATGGCGGCATCGGCGGCAATCTGCGTCTGTTCCCACGCCTTGAGATAGCCGACGGCCAGCGCTGCATCTTCGGCCGCCATGGCATCGATGACGCTGCGGGTGGCGGCCAGATCGGCTGTGGCCGCTGCGCTCAGCGCGCTCGCCTTGTCGGCAGCGGCGCTGCGTGAGCGTCCGCCAAGCGGCATTGAAAAGATCAGCCCGAAGCCGCGTTCTTTGCCGCCCTGTTCGGAAAAGCCGCGCAGCCCGATGCTGGGATCGGCAATGCGGTCGCGGGCTGCGCGGGCCTGCAACGCTTGGGCTCGCGCCAGATCAGCAACCGCAGCGCCGATTTCGTGGCTGCGTTCGACAACCAGCACCGCCAACCGCGCCGGGCCTTCGGCGGGCAGCGCCGGCACCGGAAGCGGCGGCGCAGCGGCTGGCAGCGGCAGATCGGGGAAGCTGGCGGCCAGCAAGGCGCGCGCGCCGGTTTCGCGGGCGGCGGCCTGCAACGCGGCGGCGCGGGCAGCAGCTTCGGCGGCCTGCGCCGTATCAAGCTCAAGCGCGCTGGCGTCGCGCAGCCGGAGCCGCTGGCGCGTGGCAGCGACAGCAGTGGCCATCAGATCGGCCGCTGCACCCAGCGTGCGGCTTTCCGCGGCAGCGCCCGTCCACGCCCACCATTGCCGTGACAGCATCAGTGCGGCCTGGTGGCGGGCATCGTCGGCACGGTTATCGGCCCCACTGATTTCGGCCGCCCCCACCCGGCGGTCGATGGCGGCCTTGCCGGGCAGGCGGAACGGCCGGGTGAATTGCAGATCATATTCGGGCACCATGCCCACCCCGCTTACATCGCGCCGTTGGATCGTGCCTTGCACCACCACTTCTTGCGGGCCCACGGCGAGCATGCGGGCATCGGCGCGCGCCGATCCGATGCGCGCCCGCGCCGCCAAGACGCTGGGATGATTGTCCAGCGCTGCAGCCACTGCGGCTTCGGGTGGCAGGCCGGGTTCGGCCAGCGCGGGCCCTGCGGCGATCAGGAACAGGAGAGCGGCAATCGGTTTCATGCGGATTTCGCCTCGCCAAACCGGGCATAGAGAAGCGGCAGCAGCACCAGGGTGAGCAGCGTCGCGCTGACCAGCCCGCCGATCACCACGATGGCCAGCGGTTTCTGGATTTCCGATCCCGGCCCCGTGGCAAACAACAGCGGCACCAGGCCAAAGGCGGCGATGCTGGCAGTCATCAACACCGGGCGCAGACGGCGGCGGGCGCCCTGTTCCACGGCCTGCGCCAACGGCAGGCCGTCGCCGCGAAGCTGGCGGATATAGCTCACCATCACCAGGCCATTGAGCACCGCGATACCAAGCAGCGCGATGAAACCAACGGATGCCGGCACCGACAGATATTCACCGCTGGCCCACAGCGCGAGGATGCCGCCGACCATGGCAAACGGGATCATCAGCAGGATCAACACGGCGGGACGCAGCGCGCGGAAGATGAGCACTAGCAGCCCAATGATCAGCGCCAGCGCCACCGGAAGCACCAGCGACAGCCGGGCAGCGGCGCGCTGCTGGTTTTCAAATTGCCCGCCCCAAACGATGCGATAGCCCTGTGGCATCGGCACTTTTGCCGCGATGCGGGCCTTCGCGTCGGCGACATAGCCCACGATATCACGCCCCGAAACAAACGCCTGCACCAGCGCGAAGCGCGAGCCGTTTTCATGCTCCAGCTTGACCGACCCCGCCACGCGCGCCGGCCGCGCCACATCACCAGCGCGCACCTGCTGGCCGCCGGCACCGATCAATGGCGTATCGATCAACGCGGCTGTGCCATCGGCAGCGGTGCTGGTGCCGGCATTGATCATCACCGGCACCCGGCGCAGTCCGAGCGTGACAGTGCCGGCAGGCAAGCCTTCCAATTGGGCACGCAGCGCATCTTGCACCTGCGTGACGGTCAGCCCGGCGCGGCCGGCGGCTTCACGATCGATGCCCAGTTGCAGATAATTGACGCTTTCATCGGCCACGGTGATGACTTCGGTGGCACCCGGCGTGGCGCGCAGCTGGGCCGCGACCGCGCCGGCCAACCGCGACAGTTCGGCCAGATCGGGGCCGAAGATCTTCACCGCCAGATCGCCGCGGCTGCCGGTGAGCATTTCCGATACGCGCATTTCGATGGGCTGGGTGTAACTGGGCTGGATGCCGGGGTGGCTGGCCAGCGCCGCACGGATGTTGTCGGTCAGTTCGGCCTTGCTGGCCACGCCCCATTGTGCGCGCGGCTTCAGCGCCAGAAACATGTCGGTTTCGTTCAGCGCCATGGGATCAAGGCCCAGTTCGTCCGCGCCTAGCCGGGCAATGGCGCCCGTCACTTCCGGCACGGCGGCGAGCACGGTTTTCTGCACCGCCACATCGCCATCGATGCTATGCTGCAAGCCGACGGAAGGCTGCTTGGCCAACTGAACCAGCACTGCGCCTTCATCGAGCGTGGGCAGGAAAATCTTGCCAACCTGCGTATAGGCAAAGCCAGCAAGCACGAGAGCGACCACGGCGATACCGGCAACGAGCCGCTGGTGCTCACGCGCGGCAACAAGCATGCGGCCATAAAAGGGGTTGAGCTTGCGCATCAGCCAGGGTTCGTGGCCTTCCGCGTGCGCCTTGAGCGCCACATCGGCCAGCATCGGGATCAGCGTGAGCGCCAGCAGCAAGGATGATGCCAGCGCCAGCACGATGGTGACCGCGACCGGCGCGAACAATTTGCCTTCCAGTCCCTCGAGCGCCAGCAGCGGCAGGAACACCAGGATGATGATCAGGATACCGGATGCCACCGGCTGGATCACCTCGTCGGTGGCCAGTCCGACCCGGAGCGATCGAGAGCCCGGGGAATCGGCGCGTGCCAGATGCTCGACGATGTTCTCCACCACCACCACCGCGCCGTCCACCAGCAAGCCTATGGCGATGGCCAGGCCGCCCAGGCTCATCAGATTGGCGGTGAGGCCAAAGCTGCGCATCAGGATGAAGGTGATCAGCGCCGCCATCGGCAGCGCCGCTGTCACCACCAGCGCGGCGCGCCAGTCGCCCAGGAACAGCAGCAGCAGCACGATCACCAGCACGGCGGCTTCGAGAAGCGCTTCCTCGACGGTGCCCACGGCGTGATCGATCAGTTCCGATCGATCATAAAAGACATTGATTTTCATGCCGGCTGCCAGGCTTGGCTCCAATTCGGCCAGCCGCGCCTTGATACCCCCCACCACTTCAGCGGCATTGGCGCCGCGCAAGCCGATCACCACCGCCTGCACGGTTTCGCCCTCGCCCCCGGCCGTGACCGCGCCGTAGCGCGCCAGGCTGCCGATGCGCACCTGCGCCACATCGCGCACCCGCACCGGGCCGGACGCACCTGCGCGAATGACCGTGGCGCCCAGCTCATCCAAATTTGTGACAGCGCCGACGCTGCGCACGATCAGCGTCGATTCCCCGGCGCCGGCGCGGCCCGCCCCATCGTTGCGGTTGCCGTCCATCACGCTGGTGCGCAGCATATCCAGATCGATGCCCGCCGCAGCCATTGCGGCCATGTCGGGCACCACCTCGAACGTCTCCACACGGCCACCCAGCACGTTGACATCGGCAACACCCGGAACGGTGCGCAGTGCCGGACGCACGGTGTAATCCAGCACGCGCCGGCGTTCGGCCAGGCTTTGCGGGCCGTCGAGCGTGAACATGAAAATATCGGATAGTGGCGTTGAAATCGGCGCAAGGCCGCCGGTGACGCCAGGCGGCAGATCGCCGATGACAGCGGCGAACCGCTCCGACACCTGGGCGCGCGCCCAATAGATATCGGCGGCATCGGAAAAACTGATGGTGATATCGGCGATGGCATATTTGGCCACCGATCGCAGCATCTGCTGATCGGGCATGCCCAGCATCTGCTGCTCGATTGGCGTGATGACGCGGGCTTCCACCTCTTCGGGCGTCATGCCCGGTGCCTTCAGGATCAATTTCACCTGCGTCGGCGCGATTTCGGGAAAGGCATCGATAGGCAGCGTGATGAACGACCACACCCCGGCAATCGCCACCAGCAACGACAGCGTTGCCGTCCACCAGCGCCGTGTCAGCGCCATTTCAACCAACCGGCCAAGCATCAGCGCTCTGCCGCCGCACGCAGTTCGGGAAGGTTGGTGATGGCCACGGCCTCACCGGCTTTCAGCCCGGCGGTGATCACCGCCAGATCGCCGCTGCCCACCCTGGTGACCGGCCGCGCGGCAAAGCCATTGCCAGACTTGACGAACACCAGATCCTTGCCATTTTCCGAAGCGACGGCGGCTGCCGGCACACGCACGGCCCCATCTGGCGCTGGCGCCCGGATGGTCAGGCGCAACAAGCGCCCGCTGGTCAGCGGCGCACCGCCATCGGCCAGCCGGGCCCGCGCCGCAAAGGCCCGGGTGGCCGGATCAAGCGAGGCGGCCACGGTTTCCAGCCGGCCGGATTGGCCGTCATCAGCGGTGACCGGCAAGCCCGCGCGAACGGCGGATGCCAGGCGTTCCGGGATCTGCACCGCCAGCCAACGGCTGCCCTCGCGTTCGATGATGATGGGGGCGGTCATGCTATCCACGGCCGCGCCGACGTCCATGTCCATGCTCACGACCCTTCCGGCGATCGGCGCCGTCAGTCTGATTGTGCCGTCGCGAGCAACGCCCGCTTGACTGATCATGGTCTGGGCGGCGCGGGCACTGATGGCGGCCTGGTTGCCAGCGGCCATGGCGACATCGGCCCGGCTGCCTGCCACCACGCCGGCGCGCGACAGTTCTGCCATGCGTGCCGCTTCTGCCGACGCAAGGCTGCGGCGCGACTGTGCCTGCGCCAGTTCGGCCGCCAACGCCATGGCATCGCGGCTCACCAGCACGGCCAGCAACTGGCCCCGCTGCACCACTTGCCCCGGCTGCACATGCACGGAGCGGACCAGCCCGGCAAACGGCGTCGCCACGGCCACGCGCGATCCCGGCGGCTGCACCACTGTGGCCGGCAATTGCGCCAGAGTCATTTCGGTGGCCGCTGCGGCGACGGCCGTGCGGGCGGCAATCGGCTTTGGCCTTTGCGGCGCCGGATCAGGCGTGGTTTGGCCACACCCCGACAGCGTTGCAGCAATGAGAACCGAGGCGGCATGTCTGAACATGAACGCCAAATGCCAGCATGAGCTTGCACCAACCTGACAATCTGTCAGCCTGTTGCAAGATTCCTGCGGCATCGTTGACAGTGATGAAGGAGAATTGGAGAAGGGCCGATGCGCTTGCTGCTGGTTGAAGACGATGTGGAATTGGCAAGCCGCCTTTCAAAGCGGCTGACGGCAGCCGGTTTCGCCGTGGACCGCGCCGCCGACGGCAACAGCGCGCTGGCCTGGCCAGATATTGATGCGCACAGTGCCGTGATCCTCGATCTTGGCTTGCCCGGCATTGATGGCCTCAGCCTGCTGCGCCAGTGGCGCGCCCAGGGTATCCGGGTGCCGGTGATCATTTTGACCGCGCGCGGGAACTGGCAGGAAAAGGTGGAGGGCCTGAATGCCGGCGCAGATGATTTCGTGGTGAAGCCCGTGCATTCGGAAGAACTCATTGCACGCCTGCACGCGCAGATCCGCCGCCACGAAGATCACGGCGCACCCGTTTTGAAGGCCGGCGATCTGGCGCTTGACCCAGTTGCGCGCATTGCCAGCCGCGAAGGTGCGCCGCTCGATCTGTCGCGACAGGAATATCGCCTGCTGGAGGCGTTCATGCGCCGACCCGGCCATATCCTGTCCCAGGCCGATCTGCTTGAACGCCTGTATCCGCTGGCGGCCGAGCGCGACTGGAACACACTGGAGGTGCAGGTCAGCCGGCTGCGCCGTAAGCTTGGCGCTGGCGCAATCACCACGGTGCGCGGCCTTGGCTACAGGCTCGAACCATGATGACCGGTGGCGGCCAATCCAGCCTGCGCGCGCGCTTTGCGCTCGCCATGCTGGCATGGGTGATTGGCGGACTGGTGCTGGTGGGCGTGTCGGCCAGCGACCTGTTCCGCCGCCATGTCGAAGGGGTATTCCACGCCGAGCTTGAGGAGCATCTGGCCGAGCTGGTCGGCTTGACGGAATTTGATACAGGCGGGCAGCCCAAATTGTCTCGCCCCCTGTCCGATCCGCGCTATGGCGCCGCCGGTTCAGGCTATTACTGGCAGGTCGGCAGTGTCAGCGCCATTGTGTTGCGGTCACCATCGCTGGGCGAACGGCAACTGCCGGGCCGGCTGACCGGTGAAACGTCTGTTGTCCACATGCGAACCCGCGGACCGTTCGGCGACGCCATGATCTATGGCACAACGCATCGGCCAGCCGGGCACAGTCCCCTGCAATATCTGATCGCGACCGACACACGCCACCTTGATGACGCCGTGACCGCGTTTCAACAAGAATTGCTGGCCTGGATGGCCGCCATGGCGCTGCTGTTGATCGTCGGCGCCTTGATTGCCTTGCGGTTCGCGACGCGGCCGCTCGACCGGCTGGCCTCCAGCATCGCGCGTGTGCGCGCCGGGCTCGACCAGCGTATGGGCAGCACATGGCCGGCGGAAATCGTGCCGCTGGCCAATGATCTCGATCGCCTGATCGAAAGCCGTGAAGCCATGGTGACGGCCGCCCGCATCGAAGCCGGCAATCTGGCCCATGGTTTGCGCACGTCGCTCGCGGTGTTGACCGACGAAGCCGAAACGCTGGCAGATCATCCGGCTGGCACAACATTGATGGCCGAATGCACGGCGATGGCCCGCCGCCTCGATTGGCATCTGGCGCGCGCCAGGGCTGCCGCTGGCCAGGGCGCTGTCATCGAAACCAGCCTTCCCAACGCGCTCGAACCGTTAATCAGCGCCATGCGCCGCCTGCACGCCGCCCGCCGTATAATATTCACGGCCGATGGCCCGCCGCTGCGAGTTGCCATTGATCCCGATGCATTTGCGGAAATCCTGTCCAACCTGCTCGACAACGCTGGCAAATGGGCCCGCACCCAGGTCGAAGTGCGCTGGGAAACTTGGAACGGTAGCGTTGTCATATCGGTGATCGACGATGGCTCCGGCATTCCCGCCGAAACGGTGGAAAGCTTGTGGAAACCCGGTGTGCGGCTTGACGAAGCAATGCCGGGCCATGGCCTTGGTTTGGCGATTGCACTTGATCTGACCCTTGGCGCCAACGGCCAATTGACGCTGGGCAAACGCAGTGACCACCAGACCGGGACGCAAGCAACACTGAAGCTGGGAGCGCCATAGCCAGCCATCACCGCAGCATCAAAACGGGCGATTGACGGGATGTCCGCTTCTGGCACTTGCAGAAGGTTGGGCCGATGTCGGCAATGAGGGCGCGAAGCTGACATTCTCCAGCCCTACCCGCCACGACTGAGATTGGGCGACTGCCGCCGGGCCGCTTTTCCGCCTGAAATCGGACGAACAGCACACGGGTACCAAATATCAGATTTTCACCACTCTTACCGGTTTTGCGGAAGTGCCAATGGCGGCGTTGGCAAGGGGCATATTTAAAAATACCCGTCATTGGCCGGATTAATTCAAACATTTCCGGTCATGCTGGACGCCCGTCACGCTACGGCATCGGCGAAGGGGTCTGCACTGAACATCACGTCATGCGGGTCAACCTGGTCGGCAAGCGCGAACAGCGTGTAATCATCGATGACAATGAAAGGCGCGATCGGCTCGCCGGTGGCAACGACATGACAGACATTGCCCTTTTGAAAGGCCTGTCGCACCGCAAACCTGGCCAGGTGCCTCTGGTCCATGAAGGGGTTGTACATCGCTGTTCTCCGTGAAGGTGATGAGGTTCAAAAAAGCGCCGGCACCGACCCGAAGGTCGATGCCGGCGATGCGCGTCATGCGGCCTTGGCAGCAGCCTGTGCAGGCGGGGTTCCAAGAGGCCCGCGGCGGTCGACGACGTTGATCCGGCGCTGCTTGGCGTCGATGACCAGGCGCTCGAGGACACCGTTGCCCGGATAGGCGATGACGTAGCGCGGGTTGAGGCTGAGGAACTGCTCGTTGCGCTTGAACCCGGCGCGTTGACCGAGCCGCATGTCGAGGTTGAAGATGACCTGCGGGATCTTGTGACGTTCGGCCCAGCCTGCAGCAAAGCGGTCAATGCCCTTGCTGTCGCCGCCATGGACGAGAACCCTGTCCCCCACACGCTCGCGAACCCGGTCGAGGGTGCGGAAGAGGTTGTCGGCAAATTCGGTTGCGTCAACCGCATCGATCTTCATGCGTCCGCCGCTGAACACCACCGGTGTGCCTTGTGGCACTGCCTGGGCGCGCTTGGTGTCGGAGCGAGCCTTGAGGTAGGCGCGGCCTTCGACCATCGCCGACGTGACCCACTTGGCGTTGCGTGCGCCGCTGAACGGACGCCAGCTGTGGGTGGTTTCGCTGCAGTAGAGCATGGCAGCTTCTTCCCGCATCGTCTGGAAGGCCTGCATTGCCTCTTCGGCTTTGCGTGCCTTTTCGATGGCTTCTTCAAGGTTGCTCGAGGCGATTTCGCTCTGGTCGTCTTCAGCGATTGCCAGACGGATCTGGTCGGTCGCATCATCGAGCAGGCGTTCCTGTTTCTCGGCGGCCTTGTGGAAGATGTTGACGAACCCCCAGGCGAGGTCTTCGCCGGCGCGCTCCATCGGCGTGTCCGCGAACAGGCCAAAGAGATCGTTCCAGCAGGCGGTGACGGTCTGGCACATTGCATCGTCGGACGGGATTTCCAGTGTGCCGGATTCGGCATCGCGGACGTTCAGATTTTCAAGGCCGAGCGCGATAAGCTGGGCGGCAAGACTGGTCTGCATCGAAGGTCTTCTGAGTTACACCTGCGGGAAATCCGTCGGCGTGAGCCCAAAATGACCGGGGCAACGGTGCTCGGAAATCGCCGCAGCAAAGCTGCGCCTACGGGCGGTGGGGGAGCCGATTTTGTGGTGCCGGCGGCAGCGTTTGCGCCGACGCGGCCACCGCAAAATTGGGGGGACCGCCGAGCCTTCCCGAGCATAGGGGTTTCGGTCAGGGCTCACCTCTCGCCGACGGACCCGCAAGGTGTGAAGGGGTCGCTCTCCGCGACCAGCTGCCCGCCCCGGCTACGCCGCCCCGGCTCTGATCAACTGAGCAGCGGCAATTCGGTGCACACTGGTTCGTCACGATCAATGAGCAGCCAGTCACAGCCCTGACGCTCGGCCGCTTCGAGGATCGCCCAAAGCGTGTCGGAGACGTCGACCGGTCGGTCATCTTCCAGAACAAGCGCCGTGTTCAGGAAGAAGCCGTAGCGATGTGCCTCAACAGCGATGCCGTGGAAATCGATGGTAGGACGTCCGTCGGCGATCGGCGCCGACTTGATCAGCCGTTCGTTGGTGCGCAATTCCGCTGGCGGCAGGTGCCTTGGCGAAAGGACAGCAAGCCCTGAGATACGCATGGCGGGACCGCCTTCAGACTGACGGAGTAGTGGTGTCGGCTGCGTCTAGTGGTTCAAGGACGATGGTCGTGCCGCTCGGGCCATGCTCGAGCCGCAAGACGCGATCGGCAGGGATCAATCAGCGGAGGTTTTCGTGGAACGCTGCTTTGTCAACGCCGTGCACAGTGCGGATGATCTCGATGCTCGACACCTGCAAGGCTCCTTCTGGACTCCAGAAGGAGACCGTCGGTCCTCATTTGCCTTCGGCCGGAATTATCGCAACGCGGCTCAGCCCGGACGCTTACGCGCGGGGGGTGGTTTTCTGGGTGCCATGGCTTTGATCCTGTCAGGCTGCGGTGGGCAAAGCGTCGTCGAAATCTTCCTCGATCTCGTCGGCATTGTTCATGTTCTGTTCTGCACGCGTCAACAGATAGCCAGCGGGAGCTTCGGCCTTGGCGGCGGCAGAGAACAGCGCCTTCTCATCGTCCTTCAGGATCTTGATCCAGGACGCGGTGTAGCTCGCGTGGTTGTCGAGATGGGTGACCGGCAATCCAAGTTCGGCGCCGATGAGCGCGCTGGAAATTTCGTCTACTTATCCTGACAGTCCAGCCCTGAATTGAAATTCCGGCGCGAGATTCGTGTCGCCGTTCAAGCGGCAATCGCCTCTGTTCGTTGCTGCCGGTCGTGCATCCAGTCGGCGGCTTGCTGGGCTTTACTGGCGGCGGTGAATATCGCGCGCGGGTCGTCCTTCAGCACACGCAGCCACGAAGCTACGTATGCAGCATGGTCCGGCCGGGGATGGTGGGCGATGCCGAGATCGGCGAGGATATAGCTGTCGGTCAGTTCGGCGCAGGCTTCCTCGATGGCACGGCTGTCGCGGTTGAAGCGCTCGGCAAAGTTGCGGTCGAGACGGTGCTTCGCCCTTGTCGCATGGGCACATTCGTGGATCAGGGTGCCGAGATGCCCGGTGGCATCGCAGAATGCGGCAAACGGCGGCATGAAGATATGATCGAGATCAATCCGGTAGTGCGCGTCATAAGCGCCGACGGTAATCGGTATCTGCAGAGCCGCGACGAATGCATCGGCGTGGTCGATGAGATCGCTTTCCGGGAGCATCGCGACTGGTGCGGGCTCGTAACCCTCGACTTGTGCGATGTTGAACACCGTGAAGGCGCGCGCGAAAATGCGGCCATGGCTGGCATCGCCGTCATGGCTCTCATCATCGACGCGGGACGTCGCCTGCTTCCATAAAACGATGGTGGTGCCGCGCTCGGCCTTGCGAACCTGGGCGCCTGCTGCTTGCCACTGGCGATAGGTTCCCCAAAGACCGTTGGCAAAGCCGCAGGCTTCGGCCGCGATCCAGAGCGCCAGGACATTGACGCCGCGGTATCGACGGCCGGAGGTGACGTTTTGGGGTCGGGCGACGGCGGCGCCGTCGTGATGCCACGGCATGCGCCAATCGCCGACACCGGCCTCGATAGCGGTGATGATCTCATCGGTAATACGTGTGTGTAGACATCGGCACGCTCGGTCCGGGCATTCGGGTTCATGGGACGGCCTTTCGCGACGGGCCGGGCGAGCCTCTCTCACCCTGCTAGTTCCCGTCACAAAATCCGCCGCTTTCCTCGTCCTCTCAAACCTCGGTGGGCGTACCAATCCCGAGCAGCACCGTTGTGCAGCGGTCGAGATCCTGCTGTAGCGCGACGCGCTGCGGCCCGGGCAGACGCTTCTCCCGCAGGAGCGCGCGAGCTTGCTCTGCGGCCTGCTCCCATACCGGCTTGTGCCGCCGGGTAATACAGGCGTTGGGACACCGCGTTGGCTGACAGATCGCAGTAAGTGGCGCGGTCGCCCCGGGGGCTCCTGCGTGCTTAAAGCAGGGGTCACAGGTTCGAATCCTGTCGGGTGCACCATTAAATCAATCACTTATCGACAGCTCCATCAGCCCGTACGCAATTTGTATGGAAAGTTTGGGGTGTCGAATTCCGATTCTTTCCGTCAACGGTTTCCGAACTCGAAGCTGGGCGCGTCTATCGCAACTTTACAAACGCCAATGCACCAGTGGGGGCGTAGCTACCATCCGGCTAATGAAATTCGAATCGCTGGCTGAGGCAAATGCGAGCGCTGGCATGGCTCGAACGTCACCCCACTTGATCGAAAATGAAGTCCTTATTACACGTGCCTATTTAATATGCGGCAGGCCAAAGCGGCGATGTTGAATTGGTCACTGCTTGTGATGTGGTCCTGCGACAGGCGTCGTTGCGCTATCGCCTAGAAGATTGCCAGAGACGAGCGTTCCATAACGCGAAAAGCGCGAATCGTGGTGTCGCAGGCGTGTGGCCTGCGGACTGCCGTCGAAACGGGGGTCCTGCGGGCGCACTTTGCCGTCGATGAAGGTGGCAACGTCCCAGGCCTGTTGGACCGACAAGCTGCCTTCCTGGCCTTGCGGCATATTGGCGTGGATGAATGCCGCTGCCTTGTCGATTGTAGCCATGCCGGCACCCCAATTATACGACTTTGCACCCCAAAGCGGCGGATAGGTCGTGTCGCCGAGCCTCTGCCCGGCACCGTCCGCGCCATGGCAGGCGCTGCAGCGTTCGCCAAAGACGGCAGCGCCGCGTGCATCGTCGCCGGGCCGGGCCGGCGCTGCGATTTTCGGGAACCCGCGACCGGCTGGTGACTCGCCGCTGGGCAGGCCGCGTGCCATGTAAGCGGCATAGCTTTCGATGGCGAGCAACTCAGGGCTGCCGAGCGGCGGCGGCGTACCGTTGACACTATACAAAAAACAGTCCTGCACGCGCTTTTGGAAACTGTTGATCTCGCCATTTTTCTTGCGAAATGCCGGGAAGTTGACGAATGCCGCCCATAGTGGCGCTGCCCCCGCCTTGCGACCGGCATCGAGATGGCAATTGCTGCACACAAGATCATTACCGGCATAGCGCGGCGCCCGGTTCCGTGTGTCCGTCATCAGCTTTTCGCCTAGCCGCACGGCATCACCATAAGCATCTGCCGGGGCATCTGCTGCGAGACGCGGCACGAACCGCATGACAGATGGTGCGGGCGCTGGCGCCACCGTCTCGGTCGGCGGTGGTATCGTCTGGTCAATGGCAACCATCGCCACGGCACCGGCCGCGATCCCGATCGCCAGTCCGGCGAGCAATCCTTTCATTGACCGCCGCGCCCGAACGGTGGTGTTAGAGGTCTTCCGTAATCACGTCGTATGTGGAACACAGCAAACTTTCTGATCATTCAGTGCCTGAAGGACAATCGATGAGAAACGCTACCAAGAGCCTGGTGACCATGTCCATCGCACTTTTTGCGGCGCTGATAGCGATGCCAGCGTTGGCCCAGACCACGCCTAGGCTCGTGCCCGATTTCGGCGCCTATAGTGAGGTTCCCGATCCCTTCGAAAAGCCCGATCCGAGCCTTCGCTACAAGGTGGTTTTCGATGTGTCGCAGGCGGCTCGAACGCCGGGTACGGCGCATCAAGGACTGGAACGTGTCGCACGGATGGTCAATTTGCTGGATCGCCACGGCGTCAAGCTTCAGCCCGGTGACATCGTCGTGACGATGCACGGACCGGCGGCGAAGACATCGTTGACAGCGGCGGCCTTTGCCAAGCGCTTCAATGGTGAGGCCAATCCGAATGCCGAATTGATCAAGCAACTGACCGCCGCCGGTGTCAGCGTACGACTTTGCGGGCAGTCCATGGTGGCCGCGGGGTTCGCGCGCGACGAGATCAACCCCGACGTCAAGATCGACATCGCCGCGATCACCACGATGGCGACCTATCAATTGCGGGGCTACGCCATCATCCAGGACTGACGCCATCGCGCGCGCTGATCTGGTCAACGGCTTCGAGCGCCTTGGCAGCGTACATGACTGACGGCCCTGCGCCCATGTAGACCGCCATCGCCAGCGTTTCGGCGACTTCGGCACGCGAGGCGCCCTGTTTGACCGCGCCCTCCGCATGATAGGCGATGCACGGATCGCAGCGCACGGCGACGCTGATCGCCAGTGCGACGAGTTCCTTGGTTTTGCCATCGAGCGCTTCGCCGGCATGCGCGGCGCGCCATGTCGGAAAATGCCTTCATCACGTCGGGCGAAGTCTTGCGCAGGTCGCGCACCGCGCCGTTCATGTTGCCGATAAGGGCCAGCCAGTCTTCGACCATCGTTTGTCCTTTCCTGTCCAATGCTTATTTGCTGCCGCTGTTCCAGTTGAGGACGGTATAAAGCGGGCAGGTGCCGGCAAGGCCGGTGATCAGCGGTACGAGCCCGACCCAGCCCCATGCCGTTTGCGGGCCGAAAAGGGCCAGCGAAAGCAGGCCGAGCCCCAGGATGATACGCAGAATGCGGTCTGCGCTGCCGACATTGGACTTGAACATGGTGACGTCTCCCTGGTGAAATCGGATCAGCCGACGGGGCCGAGTGCCGCGGCAAGGCGGTAGGCAAGGGTGAGCTTGGCGACTTCGGCGCCGGCGGCGCGCGCGGTGGCGGTGATGGCTTCGCGTTCGGCATCGAGCAGGTCGAGCGGCGGCTTGATACCGACACGGACTTCATGGGCAATGCTGCTGCGCGCCTGTTCGCTGGCGCGGGCCTGTTCCGCGGCGGCGGCCGCCACGAGCCTTGCTGTCCGGAGGCCCTCGAACAGGGTGATCACTTGTTCTTCGACCTGGGACTTTGCAGCGCGCAGCCGGGCTTCGGCCGCGCGGGTGTCGGCATCGGTTTCGGTGATGCGGCCGCCGACACGGCCGCCATTGTACAATTGCCAAACGGCGCGGACGCCGATGGTGGCGGTGTTGGCGCGATAATCGGGAAAGAACTGATCGCGCACGGTGCCGGCTTCGGCAAAGGCGCCGACGGTCGGAAGGCGTTCGGCGCGTGCGCCGCGGCCGGCGGCGCGGGCGGCCACAAGGCCCGCTTCGGCACCGGCGATTGCCAGGCTGTTGTGGGCGGCAAGCGCGACGGCTTCGTCGAGTGAGGCGGGTGCTACTGGGCCGGCTGGCAGCGGGGCAAGATTAACCGGCTCATCACCGACAAGGCTGCGATACCGGGCGTGGGCGGCCGCAACGGCACCCTCTGCCGCAGCGAGGCCACCTTGCGCTTCCGCCATCCGGGCATTGGCCTGCGCGACGTCGGTGCTTGGGGCCTCGCCAGCCTTGTATCGCAATTGTGCCTGGCGGGCGATTTCGGCGGTCTGGTCGCGCAGGCGTTGCCAGGCGCCGACCATGGTTGCGGTGGTGAGCACCTCGCCATACACGGCGGCAACATTGGCCGCGAGATCGGCGCGAGCCCTGCTTCGGCCGGCCTCGGCAACGGCGAGTCCGGCGCGGGCGCGAGCGGTTTCGGCTGCAACACGCCCGCCATTGAAGATCGGCTGTTCAATAGCTGCCTGCGCGGTGACCGGGGTGACCGAGGCGCTGCCGAGCCCGAAAAAGCCCTGTGGATCGAGCCGGCCATAGCCTGCCGAGCCACGGACGGTGACGGTGGGGAGACCGGCCGAGCGCGCCTGGGTGACCCGGCCGCCGGCGGCGTCGCGCTCGGCATCGGCGATGGTGATCGAGGGATCATGCGCCAAAGCCGCTGCAATAGCATCGTCGAGCGTAACCGCACCCGCCGGTGCTGCCAGCGCGGCCAACAGCCAAGCCAGGCGTAGCGCCTTCATTTGAAGGCGATGCCCGGCGCAAGGCCCATTTTGCGGAACACGATCGCTGCGGGACAAAAACCGGTGAATGCCGACTGGATGAGGTTAAAGCCGGCAAAGGCGGTCAGCGCCAGCCACCAGGGGCTGAACAGCAGCGAAAGGCCGACGCTGCCGAGCACGACAAAACCGGCAAATGCCAGCACGGCACGGTCGAGAGTCATTTGCGGACCTCCTTGAGCTTGTGGACACCGATCAATTCAAGCGCGAGCTTTTCGTAAAAGGGTTCGCTTTCGCCCTTGCGGATCTTGCGCAGGAAGTATTTTTCAAAGCCGATCTTGGCGAGGTGCACCCATTTACCCTGCGCCGCCCAGTTGACATTGCGCGGCGGGATCTGCGGCTGGGCAATGAAGCAGACGCCATCATCGCCGAAATCGGCAAGGCAGATGGCGTTCCAGCTCGCCTCTGCGGTCGGCTCGCGGCCATCGATTATAGCATCGAGGTTCATGGTGATCGCGGTCGCCATGCTTTCGATCATGAAACCGGTCTTTGGCACGCCGACCGGCACCGGCGTCGGCCCGGTCGGCGGAATGGCGACACAGACGCCAAGTGCGAAAATGTCCGGAAACGCCGGGTTGCGCTGGTGCTTGTCGACCAGGACAAAGCCACGCGGATTGGTCAGCCCCTCGATGCCGAAAATCGCCGGCACGCCGCGAAAGGCCGGCAGCAGCATCGCATAACCGAACGGCAGGTCGTGAACCTTGGTCACGCCGCCGCCTTCGGCAATTTGTTCGACATGCATCATGCCCGCTTCGACGCCGGTGACGCGAGCGCTGGTGATCCATTTGATATGGCGGTTTCGCATCTCGCTTTCGAGAATGCCCTTGGTGTCGCCAACGCCATCAAGCCCGAGATGGCCGACATAGGGTTCGGCCGTCACAAAGGTCATCGGCACCTTGTCGCGGATCTTGCGGCGCCGCAATTCGGTGTCGAGAATCATCGCGAATTCATAGGCCGGGCCATAGCAGGAGGCGCCCTGAGCCGCCCCGATGATGATCGGGCCGGGATTGAGCACAAAGGCGTCGAACTTGTCGGCGGCCTCGGCGGCATGATGGGTCTGGCAGACCGAGACTGTATGGCCCTCGGGGCCAAAGCCGGGAATCTCGTCATAGGCATGGTCGGGGCCGGTTGCGATTACAAGATAGTCGTAATCGATACTGCTGCGATCATTGAGTTCGATACGCTTTTCGGCCGGATGGACGCGTTTAGCGCCGACCGATGTGAAGCCGATTCCATGGTCGGCAAAGATCGGTGGAAGGTGGACCCGAATCGCTTCCGGCTCGCGCCAGCGAACGGCGACCCAGGGATTTGACGGCACGAACCAATAGTCTTCAGATTCAGCTATAACCATGATTTCGGCACGTTTTTTTAACTTTCCGCGCAACTCATATGCGGCGATCGTGCCGCCGAGTCCGGCACCCAACACGATGATTTTTGGCACTGCCATTTCGCTCTCCCGCCAAGGCCCGGCCATTTTTGCTGCCGAGAAGGTGCTTGACGGAATATATCAGTTACGCGATATATACAAGTCATAAATTGATTGTCTATCCAGACAAAGGGAGATCGACGATGTTCGGCCTTGGAAAGAAAGCCAGCCACCGCGAAGTGACGGCGCCGGAATTGCAGGCCATGCTCGCTGCGGGCGCAGTGACGCTGGTCGATGTCCGCGAGCCCAATGAGTTTGCTGCCGAACATATTGCGGGGGCCGTCAACCTGCCGTTATCGGCATTCGACCCCTCGGCGTTGCAGGGAGCGATCGGCAAGACTGTTGTTCTGCAATGCGCTGGCGGCAAGCGATCGGGCATGGCGCTCGACAAATGCGTGACCGCAAAGGCAGCGATCGACACCCATCTCGGCGGTGGCCTTGCCGCCTGGAAGGCCGCCGGCTTGCCGACGGTCCGCTGACAACAGGAATTGCGGCATGGCAATAAACCCACGGCGGCCTGTCTGGCTGGCGACGGCAGCGCTGCTGGCACTGGCTGGCTGCGATGCCAAAAAAGCCGAAGCCCCGGTTGCAACGGCGGTGCCGGCTGGCCAGCAGCTCAAGCTGGTGGCGACCGATATCGCCGACATGAAAACGGTTTCGGCCGAAATCACCAGTCGCGACCAAGCCGACGCGCGCGCCCGGCTGCAGGGAACGCTCGTCGATCTGCGCGTGCGCGCTGGGGATAGCGTGGCGCGCGGCCAGCGCATCGGAACAGTGAGCGACAGCCGGCTTGGCTATGAAGCCAGCGCGGCCAGCGCCCAGGTCGCCGCCGCCGAAGCCGAGGCAATTCGCGCCCGCGCCGATCTGGCGCGGATCGAGGACCTGTACCGCAACAAAGTCTATGCGAAGGCGCGACTCGACAGCGCGATCGCCATGTCACGCGCCGCCGACGCCGGCGCCGCTGCGGCACGCGCCCAGCAAGGCGCCAGCGCCAGCATCATCGGTCAGGGCGCCGTGCTGGCCCCTGCCAGCGGCCGCGTCCTGCGCGCCGATGTGCCCGCCGGCTCGGTGGTTTCCCCCGGTCAATCGATCGCCAAGATCACGGCCGGGCCGCCGGTGCTGCGGCTGATGCTGCCCGAATCGCTCGCCAGTGCCTTGCGCATCGGCGCGCCGGTGACGCTGACGGACCCGATCGATGGCACGAATACCGGGCAGGTCGTCCAGATCTATCCGGCGATCAGTGGTGGCCAGGTCATGGCCGACGCGACCCTGCCGGGCCTGTCGGAACGCTTCATCGGCCGCCGTGTCGGGGTTGCCCTCGAAACCGGCCGCCGCACCGCCATTGTCGTGCCGCGCCGCTTTGTCACCACCCGCTTCGGCATCGATTATGTCGATGTTGTCGTCGGCGGCCAGGTCAGTGCGGTGCCGGTGCAGATTACCGCCGTGCCGGGAACCGACAGAGTCGAGATTCTCTCGGGCGTCGGTGCCGGCGATACCATCTTCCGCACCGCGGGCGCCGGCAAATGACGCCAGAGACCGTCAATCTCGGGCTTTCCGGGCGCCTGACCCGTGCCACCATCCAGTCGCCGCTGACGCCGCTGCTGCTACTCGCGGCGCTGGTCATCGGGCTGTTGTCGCTGCTCGCCATCCCGCGCGAGGAAGAGCCGCAGATCAGCGTGCCGATGGTCGATATCCAGGTCATGGCGCCGGGGCTTGCGGCGGCGGATGCTGTCGATCTCGTCGGCATTCCCCTGGAAACCATCGTCAAGACCGTCGACGGTGTCGAGCATGTCTACACCCAGGCCGAAGACGATGGCGTGATGGTGACCGCGCGCTTCCTCGTCGGGTCCAACCCCGATGCCGCTGCAACCCGTATCGAGGAAAAGCTGCGCGCCAATATGGATCGGATTCCGGTTGGTATCCCGGTGCCCAAGGTCACGGTCCGCGGCATCAACGACGTACCGATGGTGGTGCTGACGCTGTCGCCGAAACCCGGCGCTGCCGACCGCTGGAATGATGCGGCGTTGTATGGACTGGCGACAAAGCTGCGCACCGAGATTGCCAAGGTTGATGATGTCGGGCTGACCTTCATCACCGGCGGTCGCCCCGATGAACTCCGCATCGCCCTTGATCCGGCGCGGCTAGCGCTGCACCGAGTGCCGCTGGGCAATGTCATCGAGGCAGCCGCCCAGGCCAATCGCGCGGCGCCCGTCGGCAGCCTGCGCGATTCGGGCAATGCGGTGACCGTCACATCGGGCAAGACGCTGGCCTCAGCGTCCGAAATCGGCGGCTTGACGGTGCGGGCTATCGATGGATCGCCTGTCTATCTTCGCGATGTTGCCGATGTCAGCCAAGGCCCGCGCGAGGATCAGGCCCGCGCCTGGCGCTGGGCCAAAAGCGACCCGAAGGACGGTGCGGTCTGGCATAGCGCCCCAGCGGTCAGTGTCGCCGTGGCGAAACGTGCCGGCGCCAATGCCGTTGTCGTGTCGAGCGCGTTGCTCACCCGCGTCGAAGCGCTGAAAGGGAGCCTCATCCCCGCCGGCGTCGATGTGGCGGTGACGCGCAACTATGGCGCGTCGGCAAATGAAAAAGCCGATGAACTGCTTTATCATCTGGGGCTTGCCACGGTGTCGATCATTATCCTTATCGGCTTCGCCATCGGCTGGCGCGAGGCGGCAGTCACCGCCATCGTCATCCCGACGACGATCCTGCTGACGATGTTTGCCTCCAATCTGATGGGCTACACGATCAACCGCGTCAGCCTGTTCGCGCTGATCTTCTCGATCGGTATCCTCGTCGACGACGCCATCGTCATAATCGAAAATATTGCCCGCCATTGGGCAATGCCGGACGATCGCACCCGCATCGAGGGCGCGATCGAGGCCGTTGCCGAAGTCGGCAACCCCACCATCGTTGCAACCCTGACCGTCATTGCGGCGCTACTGCCGATGCTGTTCGTATCGGGGTTGATGGGGCCGTATATGGCACCGATCCCTGTCAACGCGTCAGCGGCAATGGTGTTTTCGTTCTTCGTCGCCGTAATTTTCGCGCCCTGGCTGATGGTGCGCTTTGCCCGCAAGGCACTGGCGAAACCGGCGCATGGTCACGACGAAAGCGGTGGCAAGCTTGGGGCCCTCTATGCGCCTGTCGCCCGCCGGATCATCGCCGACCGCCGCTCGGCTCGCAATTTCCTCATCCTTGTCGGGGTCGCGACGCTCGTCGCGTGTTCGGCCTTTTACTTCAAGGCGGTGACGGTCAAGCTGCTGCCGTTTGATAACAAGTCCGAGTTGCAGGTCGTTGCCGACATGCCCGAAGGCACAAGCCTTGAGGCGACGGCGCGCACCCTTGATGCCATCGCCGCTGTGGTCCGCAGCCTGCCCGAATCGACGGCGATGGAGGCTTATGCCGGCACCTCGGCACCGTTCAATTTCAACGGGCTGGTCCGGCACTACTTCCTGCGCGATCGGCCCGAAATGGGCGATGTGATGGTGACCTTGCTGCCCAAGGAAGACCGCGACCGCGCCAGCCACCTTGTGGCGCTCGACCTGCGCGAAAAGTTGAAGGCCATTCCGCTGCCGGCCGGCGGTTCGCTGAAGGTCGTCGAAACCCCGCCGGGGCCGCCTGTTATGGCAACGCTGCTTGCCGAAATCTACGGCCCCGACGCGCAAACGCGCCGTGCCACGGCCGACAGGATCGAAAAGCTGTTTCGCTCGGTCCCCTATATCGTTGATGTCGACACCAGCCATGGCCAGCCCCGTCCGCGCCTGCGGCTGGTCGCCAATCGCGACCGGCTCGATTATTTCGGCCTGTCGGAACGCGAGGTGCAGGATTCAATTGGAGCGCTAATGGGCAATCGCACGATTGGCTATGCCCCGCGGGGCGATGGCCGGACGCCGCTGCCGATTACCATCGCGCTGCCGCAATCGGCGCGCAGCTGGAGCCAGACGCTGGCGAGCACTCCCGTCGCCGTGTCGCGTGCCGATGGCGCCCCCAAGTTGATCGAGCTTGGCGAACTGGTGAGCGCCAGCCGCGAGGCCGGCAGCTACAATCTCTACCGCCGCGACGGCCGCGACGCCGAAATGGTCACTGCCGAACTTGCCGGCGCCTATGAAGCGCCGATCTACGGCATGTTCGCCGTCGACAGCGCTATCGACGATTTCGACTGGAAAGCAGCGGGCCTTGCGAAGCCCGATGTCCGCTTCAACGGTCAGCCCGACGACGAGTCGCAACCCAGCCTGCTATGGGACGGCGAATGGGAAATCACCTGGGTGACCTTCCGCGACATGGGGGCGGCCTTCGGCGTCGCGCTGATTGCCATCTATGTGCTGGTCGTCGCCCAGTTCAAAAGTTTCAAATTGCCGCTGGTCATCCTGACGCCGGTGCCGCTGACGCTAATCGGCATCGTCATCGGGCACATGATCTTCAACGCGCCATTTACCGCAACGTCGATGATCGGCTTCATCGCGCTCGCCGGCATCATCGTGCGCAATTCGATCTTGCTCGTCGATTTCATCCGGAACAGCGCGGCACCGGGCAAGCCACTACGCGACACGCTGGTCGAAGCCGGCACCATCCGCTTCAAGCCAATCGTGCTGACGGCGGCAGCAGCCATGATCGGTGCCGCAGTGATCCTTACTGATCCAATCTTTCAGGGCCTCGCCATCTCGCTGCTGTTTGGGCTCGCGTCCTCGACGCTGTTGACCGTGCTCGTCATCCCCGCAATCTACATTGTGCTGCGCGACGATGGCCTGAAGTCCGCGCCAACGCTCGGAAGTGGAGGAAGTCCCCCCGCATGATGACCGGATCCAGCGTTGAAATGCTTGCCAGCCGCGCCGCCGATGCTGCGGCTACGCTCAAGCTGATCGCCAATGAACAACGTCTGTTGCTGCTCTGCCGGCTGAGCCAGGGCGAATGCCCGGTCAGCGAACTGGTCGACATGACCGGCCTGTCGCAATCGGCGGTGTCGCAGCATCTGGCGCGGTTGCGCGAAGGAGGCATGGTCCGCACCCGGCGCGAGGCCACGACAATTTTTTATCGCGTCGCCGACGCGGGTGTGCACGATCTCATCGGAATGCTGTGCGACCGTTTCGGCGGCGCCCGGCCTGCAACAGGAGCCTGACATGATCAACAAGCGGATACCGATCGTCCTTGCGTTACTTGCCACGGTCGCAGCGGCACCGCCGGCCGACACGACCACCGTCACGTCCGACGACACCGCCATCGCACTGTCGCGCGCCCTCGCCGCGCAATTCCAGCAGGAACTGGGCGGGGCGCTGCAATCCGCTATCAAGACCCAAGGCACCGCCGGCGCAGTTACGGCCTGTGCCACGATCGCCCCCGAGGTAGCCGACAGGCTTTCCGCGCAAAGTGGCGCCAGCGTGCGCCGCACGGCGCTGCGCAACCGCAATCCGCTAGCGGTTCCCGATGCCCATGAAAATGCTGTGATGACAGCGCTCGCAGCGGCGCCAATCGATGCCGCTGGCAAACCCGCCGAGACGGCCGGCTGGACTGGCCTCGGTCCCGAGCAGCGCTTCCGCTACATCCGCGCTATCCCGACCGCGGAAATGTGCTTGTCGTGCCACGGAACCAACATAGCGCCCGACGTCGTCGCCGCAATCGCTGCCACTTACCCTGACGACAAGGCAACCGGCTTTGCCCCGGGCTCGATGCGCGGCGCCTTTTCCATCAGCTGGACGCCCGAAGCACTGGCGTCGCGCGCCAAGGCTGCGGCAGGGCGCTGACTGCAACATGGGAGAATCGTCGTGACAACCAATCTCGAAACGCTTCTCGGCGACGCCCTGGACGATGAATACAAGGCAGAAGCGACCTATGCCGCGGTCATTGCCCGCTTCGGCGCGGTGCGACCGTTCATCAACATCGTCGAAGCGGAACGCCGTCATGCAGGGGCACTGCTGCGTCAATGCAAGCGGCTGAACTTTGTGCCACGGGCAAATCGTTGGGCAGGCACGGTCGCGGCACCAGCAACATTGCGCGAAGCCTGTGCCGAAGCGATCGCGGCCGAGGTCGACAATATAGCGCTCTATGACCGGCTGCTGCCCGGTGTCACTGACCCGGAGGTGCGCACCGTCCTTGAACGATTGCAGGAGGCATCGCGTGATCGCCACTTGCCGGCCTTTCGGCGTTGCTTGGCTCGGCAAACCGGCTGAACGCCTGCAGGCGAAGATGGAGCGAGCCATCTCCGCCTGCAGGTCGCCGGTGGCCGCGTTCAGGCGGCGATTGGCTTGGTCGAGAAATACCAGTCCGTGGTGGTATAGCCTTCGTCCTTGCGCGCCACGGCGGCGGCATAGGTCTTTGGCGGCGGCACAATTGCGTCATCGCCGGGGTGCCAGTTTTCCGGTGTGGCAACGCCGTTCTTGTCGCTGGCTTGCATGGCTTCGAGCAGACGGACGAACTCGGCAATGCTGCGGCCGTTGCTCATCGGGTAATAGACCATGGCGCGCAGGACGCCTTCGGGATCGATGAAGAAGGTCGCGCGCACTGCTGACGTGTCACTGGCACCCGGTTGGATCATGCCATAGGCGTTGGCGACCTTCATCGACAGATCCTCGATGATCGGGAACGGGATCTCGACACCGAAATTGGCTTTGATGTTGAGCGCCCAAGCGATGTGGGCATGGCGGCTGTCGATCGACAGGCCGATCAGCTCGCAATTCATCGCCTGAAAGGCCGGATATGCCTTGGCAAAGCCGATGAATTCGGTGGTGCACACCGGCGTGAAGTCGGCAGGGTGCGAAAACAGCACCAGCCATTTGCCGCGATAATCAGACAGCTGGCGTGGGCCGAAGGTGGTATCGGCGTGAAAGTCGGGCGCCGGCTCGTTGATCCGGGGCATTCCGGGGGCGGGGGTGTCGGTCATGTCGATCTCCTGTTGCGGTTCGGATTTTCTGGACCCCGGCATCCGGAGCGTCCAGTTGATATCTCCGATTACTGTAATCGAATAAATAAGTATAAAATGTATTTAGCGGCTAAGATCCTCGTCTGGGTCGGATCGGAACTCGTGCCACATGCCGTTCAGAACAGCGAAGCCGACTGCCAGCCCCAAGCCAAGGATCCAGGAAAAATACCACATGGTTCGATCCCTTCAGTAAAAGTCACGGTTGGTGGCAACGTCATCGAGCGTGATCCGGCCGAACATCACCCGGTAAGCCCATGCCGTGTAAAGCAGTACCAAGGGCAGCAGCACCGCCGTCACCAGCAGCATCACGAACAAGGTCAAATGGCTTGATGACGAATTCCAGACGGTCAGGCTGGAGCCGGGGTCGATCGAACTCGGCAGGATGAACGGGAACATCGCCAGCCCGACCGTCGAGATGATGCCGATCGTTGCGAGGGAGGAACCGGCAAAAGCGAGCGCCTGCCGCTGGGTGCGAATGCCGACGAATGCCAGCGCCGGGCCCAGCAGGCCCAGAAGCGGTGCAATGACCGTCCAGGGATGCAATGTGTAATTGTGCAGCCATGCCCCCTGTCGTGCGACAGCCTCGTGCATGTGCGGATTCGACGGGCCAGCTGTATCGATGGCGCCATCGAGAGCAAACCCCATGCCGGTGGTGGCGACCATCACGCCGGCCCCGGCAAAAAGCACCAAGCTGAGCACGGCGGCGCCTTGGCCAAAACGCTGCGCCCGGTCATGCACCGGGCCATGTTCGACCTTCATCGTCAGCCAGGCAGCGCCATGCAGCACCACCATTGCCACAGAAAGCAGTCCAGCGACTAGCGTGAATGGTGTGAACAGTCCCAGAAGTCCGCCTTCATAGAATGACCGCAGGTCGCTATCGAGCCGGAAGGGAATGCCGACCAGCACATTTCCGACAGCAACGCCGAAGACGAGCGCCGGTACCAGCCCGCCAACGAACAGTGCCCAGTCCCAGCGGGCACGCCATGCCGGATCGGGCCGTTTCGACCGATATTTGAACCCGACCGGTCGCAAGTTCAGGGCCGCCAGCACCAGGAACATAGCGAGGTAGAAGCCTGAAAAGCTGACGGCGTAGACGAACGGCCAGGCTGCGAAGATCGCGCCGCCACCGAGAATGAACCAGACTTGATTGCCCTCCCAGGTCGGGCTGATCGCGTTGATGGCGAGCCGCCGCTCGTCGTCGCCCTTGGCGACAAACGGCAGGATGGCGGCCACCCCCAGATCGAAGCCATCGGTCAGCGCAAAGCCGATCAGGAGCACGCCCAGCAGCAGCCACCAGATGATGCGCAGCGTTTCATAGTCAAACGGAATGCCCATGGTGACAGCTCCTTATTCGGCCGGCAGGGCGGCATAGCCATAGGATGGCATCGGGGTCGGCAACAGCGACGGGCCGGCGGTCGGCATCGGTTCCCCGGCATAAGGGCCTTTGCGGATCGTCATCACCATCAGCTTGACCTCGATCACCGCCAGCGTGCCATACAGCAACGTGAAGCCGATGATCGTCGTCCAGATCTGCGGAACCGTGAGGCTCGATGCGCCAAGGAAGGTTGGCAGTACGCCTTCGATTGCCCAGGGCTGGCGACCGATTTCGGCAAGCACCCAGCCGAACTCGGCAGCAAGCCAAGGCAGCGGAATGATGAACAGCGCCGCGCGCTGGAACCAGCGCACATCGAACCGCCCGACGGTGGCGTAATAGAAGGCCAGCGCGAAGAAGCCGATGAAGAAGAAGCCAAGCCCCGCCATGACGCGGAACACCCAGAACATCGCCGGCACGTTGGGAACGGTCGCCCATGCGGCCTTCTGGATATCGGCAGGCGTCGCCGTGCGCGGGTCGGCCAGTTCGCGCTTCAACAGCAAGCCATAGCCAAGATCGCGCTTGTGCGCTTCGAAATCGGCGCGCGCCGCGATGTCGTTGCGATCGACCTTCAACCGCTCGACCGCGTCATAAGCGATGATGCCCGAAGCAATACGTCCTTCCGCCTTCAGCACCAGTGTGTTGATACTGGCGACTTCGCCGGTAAGGCTGTGGGTGGCGATGACACCAAGCACATAAGGCACCTTGACCTCATAGTGCGTCTCGCGATCCTTCAGGCTCGGCAGGCCGAACAGGGTGAGGCTCGCCGGTGCCGGCTGGTCGACCCACATGGCCTCAAGCGAAGCCAGTTTCATCTTCTGGTTATCGGTCAGGGCGTAGCCTGACTCATCGCCAAGCACGACGACCGACAAGGCCGCAGCCAGGCCGAAAGCCGCAGCAACAGTGAAGGACCGGCGCGCCACCGCAACGAACTTGCCCTGCAACAGGTACCAGGCCGACACGCCAAGCACGAACATCGCCGCTGTGACATAGCCGGCGCTGACCGTGTGGACAAACTTGGCCTGCGCCACCGGGTTGAACATCACGGCGTAAAAGTCGGTGACTTCCATCCGCATGGTCTCGGGGTTGAAACGGGCGCCGACGGGATTCTGCATCCAGCCGTTGGCGATCAGGATCCACAGCGCCGAAAGGTTCGATCCAAGCGCGACCATGAACGTCGTGAACAGATGCGCGCGCTCCGACAATTTGTCCCAGCCAAAGAACATCACGCCGACGAAGGTGGCTTCGAGGAAGAAGGCCATCAGGCCTTCGATGGCGAGCGGCGCCCCGAAGATGTCGCCGACATAGTGCGAGAAATACGACCAGTTGGTGCCAAATTCGAATTCCATGGTCAGGCCGGTGGCGACGCCGAGCACGAAATTGATGGCGAAAAGCTTGGCCCAGAAGCGCGTCACCGTTCGCCAGATCGGCCGGTCGGTCATCACATAAATGGTTTCCATGATGACCAGCATGAACGACAGGCCGAGCGTCAGCGGCACGAACAGGAAGTGGTACAGCGCGGTCAGCGCAAACTGCAGGCGGGAAAGTTCAACGACGGCCATGTCCATCATGTCAGGCTTCCTTTGCCGGCCAGCTTTGCCTGGCGGGCGAACGCGGGTTGCGTTGCAGTGCAACGTCGATTAGTCACTAGTTGTAATTAATTATATGAGCAAGTCCAAAAAGCCTGAAATCTTGTCGCAGGGCAGGACCGAGCGACAGCAAGCGACGCTGGTTTCGGCGCTGTGGATCGGCGACGCCGCCATGGCAGTGGTGTTCGCCGGCGCGCTCGCGGCCAGCGTCACGGCAATCGGCCACGGTGTGGCATCGACGGTTCTTGCCGGCGCCACTGTCATGATTGGCGCAGCGCTGCTGCGGGCCGGGGTTCAGTTCAAGGCCACGACGGCCGGCCAGCGCACAGCGCAAAATGCCAAGCGCGATTGGCGCGCCCGCATCTATCCGTCGCTGCTCCAGGCCGCCCCAGGCAGCCGACGAATGGTGGGCGAACAGATTGCCGATGCCGTCGATCGGATCGAGGATATCGATGGCTATCATGCGCGCTTCCTGCCGCTCCGCCGTGCGGCCGTCGTCGCGCCGCTGCTCATCGCTGCTGCCGCCGCTTTCGGCAGCCCGGTGGCGGCGGCGATCATGATCGTCACGTTGCTGCCCTTTGCCGTTGGCCTCGCGCTCGCCGGATCGGCATCGTCCGCCGCTGCGGCGCGCCAGTTCGAAGCGCTAGCGCGGCTGTCGGGGCTCTTCATCGACCGGGTGCGGGCGTTGCCTGTCATCATCGGCTTCGGTGCTGAAGATCGGATCACGCGTCAGCTTGGCGGTGCCACCACCGAAGTGGCGGATCGCACCCTGGCAGTGCTGCGAGTCGCCTTTGTGTCGAGCGCCATCATCGAATTCTTTGCCGCGCTGTCGGTCGCGCTGCTCGCGGTCTATTGCGGCTTCAACCTGCTCGGTCTGTTGCCCTTTCCGGCGCCCGAAAGGCTTGATCTCGGCAGGTCGCTGTTCGTTCTGGCGCTGGCACCCGAATTCTACCTGCCGATGCGCCGCCTTGCCGCCGCCTATCACGACAAACAAACAGGCATGGCGGCCATGGAGCGGCTTTCTGCGCTTGCAACGCCGTCCAGCCCAATCCCGGTGTCCGCTGAGCATCCCGGCGTGCCGCCGCATCTCGTGTTCAAGGCGCTGGTCATTGAATATGGCGATCACAGGATCGGCCCCGTGTCCTTTGACTTTCCGGTGGCAGCCATGACCGCGATCTCAGGCCCGACCGGATCGGGCAAATCGAGCCTGCTGGCCGCCCTTTTGGGACTGGCGCCGATCGGCGGCGGCACGATTCGCGTCGATGATTGTGCAGACGCTATTGCCTCGCTCGACGGCCAGATCGGCTGGGCCGGGCAAGTGACCGCCCTTTTGCCCGGAACCATCGCCCAGAACATTGCCGTAGCGCGCGCCGATGCTACCCCTGCCGACATTGCCCGGGCGGCCGAAAGGGCAGGTCTGGGCGCGCTGATTGCCAGCCGTCCGGCGGGCCTCGAAACACGGCTCGATCATAGCGGTTCGGGCCTATCGGGCGGGGAGCGGCGTCGCATCGGCATTGCCAGGGTGCTGCTGAAGGATGCCCCGCTGTGGCTCCTCGACGAACCCACTGCCGATCTCGATGCCGCCGCTGCTGCCGATATCGAAGCCATTTTGCACGAAGCCGGACGTGGTCGCACCGTCATTGTCGCGACCCACAGCGCCAGCCTTGCCGCGAGCGCTGATGCCCATCTGGTGCTAAGATGACGACGGCTGCCCTTGATGCGCTACTCGCCGCTGCGCTGGCGCCGCATCGCCGTACAACAGCTGTTGCCATCACTGCCGCGGTGTCGGCGGCCGTTGCATCGGTCGTGCTGCTTGGCCTGTCAGGCTGGTTCATCACCGGGTCGGCGGTCGCTGGTGCCGGCGGTGTTCTTGCTGTCCAGGCCTTCAACTATCTGTTGCCCAGCGCCGCCATTCGGGCATTGGCGATCATCCGGACTGTCTCACGCTATGCGGAACGGCTCGCCAGCCACCGCGCCGCATTGCTGTCGATGGCGACGCTGCGGACCGGATTATTTGGCCGGATCATCGGTTCGCGTTCACCGGCAGCGCTCGCCATGGGGGCGGGCGATACCGCGACGCTGTTGGTGCAGGACATCGACACGCTTGAAGACCTTATCGTGCGGCGGCCGGCCTTGCCGGTGGCACTGGCGGCCGGGATACTGGCGCTCGGTCTCGCCATGGCTGCGGGCTGGGTAGTCGTGCTGCTCTTGGCGCTGTTGCTGTCAGCGGTCCCGTTGATCGCCCAGCGCTTCGGATCGCGGCTACTCGACGTGCCGGCCCAGCGGTTGCAGGCAGCAACAGCGCTGCTCAAACAGGACTTTGTCGATTATGCGAACGCCGCGCCCGAGATTCGCGCCTATCGGCTTGGTGACAAGGTGGCTGCCATTCTCGAAGGTCATGCGCTTGAGATCGATGCCGCGCATCATGACCTCGCGCGCGGCGAAGCCGCGCTGACGGCGATGCTGGCGGTGGCGAGTGGCGCTGCCGTTGCGCTGGTACTGGCGCTTTCCACGGCATCGCTGCCCTGGACAATCCTGGTCGCGCTGGCCGCCGGTGCCGCGGTCGAGGCGACGGCTGCACAGGTCCGGAGTCTGTCGCGCGCGTCGCTGGTGGCAGCCAGCAAGGCGCGGCTGGCCACATTGCTGGTGCCGCCAGCTGTCGGTGGCCAGGCGCTGACGGGCCGGCAAATCAGCCTTCCCGATGGCGACGCCCGGCTGGTGCTGGCGCCGGGCGATCGGTTGGTGATCGTTGGTCCTTCGGGTTCCGGCAAGACACGCTTTCTCGAAGGCCTTGCTGGCTTGCGGCCTGATGAGCCGCTGAGGCTGAGCATCGATGGGCAGCCCGTCGAAGCGCTGGGCATCGAGCAATTGCGCGCGGTGTTCGCCTTGTCGCCCCAGAATGCCCAGATGATCGCCGGCACGCTTGCCGACAATCTGCGGCTGGCGCGGCCCGGCGTGACCATCGCTGACATGTGGAACGCGCTCGGCGTCGCGTGTCTGGACAATGATATCAGGCCCATGCCGGCACAGCTCGATAGCTGGGTCGGTGACGGTGGGGCCCGGCTGTCGGGAGGGCAGCGCAAGCGTCTGTCGCTGGCGCGTGCACTTCTGGCCGAGCGCCAATGGCTGCTGCTTGACGAACCCTCCGAGGGGCTCGATCCCGCGACCGAGGCCCGGCTGGCGCACCGGCTGGACCAGTGGCTCACCAGGACCGCGACCGGCCTCATTATCGTCAGCCACCGCCCTGCTTTATGGGCGCTTGCGCCATTGCGGCTCGATCTACAACATTCGCGCAAAACTGGCGGCTGAGCCCGCCTTGGGCCGGCGTTCACCGCCCGAAGTACGTGTCGCCGGCACTTTTGCTGCAGCGGTATCGGCAAGCACGCCCAACAGGCTGGCGACACGTTTCAACGCGTTCGGATCGACGCGATAATAGACCTGTTTCACCACGCGCCGGGTCGTCACCAACTGTGCCTTGCGCAAAATGGCGAGTTGCTGCGACAATGCTGGCTGCCCGACACCCGAAACCATATCAAGCTCGCCGACGGCATGTTCCCCCGCCGCCAGCAACAACAACAGTCGCAGCCGGGTTTCATGGCCAAGCACGCGGAAAAGTTCGGCATTGCCCTCGATATCGGTCTTGGCGAGTTCGCCGTTCATGCTGCACCGCGCGCGATGCGGTGGAACCAGGTCGCGTCGCCTTCGCTGGCCAGCATCGCATCCTGATGGATCTCCGGTGGCAACAGCACAGCCTCTCCCGGCTGCCAGCCTTCCGGCGTCACGATGTCTTCGGCGTCGACGCGCTGGAGCGCTGCGATCACGCGCAGTATCTCGTCGACCGATCGACCTACCGTGGCTGGGTAGCAGGTGATGGCGCGGATGATGCCGGCCGGATCGATGAAGAAGGTCGATCGCATCGTGCCGGCATCATCGGCGGCATCGGCGATCATGCCATAGGCGCGGCCGACAACCATCGACGGATCCTCGACGATCGGAAAGCTGACCGTGACACCGAAGTTGGCGCGAATGGCGCGAACCCAAGCAAGGTGCGAGTAAAGGCTATCGACCGACACGGCGAGCAAAGCGCAATCGAGCTTGGCAAAGCGATCGGCAGCCTTTGACAGGGCAACGAATTCGGTAGTGCATACGGGGGTGAAATCCGCCGGATGCGAAAACAGCAGCAACCAGCGGCCGCGATAGTCTGAAAGGCTGACCTGGCCCATCGTCGTCCGCGCGACAAAATTCGGGGCAGGATCGCCGAGATGCAGCGGCCGCAGCTGCGTCGTCTGGTCGCTCGCGGTGTCGGGCATCAGGTCACTTTCTGCTGGCAAAATTTCGCCACCCCGTATAGTACGGAAGACGATTACGTATCAAGCGTAATTGATAAATCGAAAGTTGCGCTGATCGGAAAGGACCAGCACATGACCGACATTGCGATGCGTACGGCATCCGCCATTGCCGCCGGCCCGGCGCCACAGGTGATCAGCCTGTTCGACGAACCGACCTTCACGGCGACGCATCTGGTCTTCGACCCTGGCACACGGAAAGCCGCGATCGTCGACAGCGTTCTCGACTTTGATCCTGCGTCGGGCCGCACCTCGCATGGCTCGGCTGACAAGATCGTCGCGTTGGTCGCCGAACACGGCTTGACTGTTGAATGGATCCTCGAAACCCACGCCCATGCCGATCACTTGTCGGCGGCACCGTATCTGCAAGAACAGCTTGGCGGCAAGATCGCCATAGGACGCGAAATCCAGCATGTTCAGCGCGTTTTCAGTAAAATCTTTAACGAAGGCGTAGATTTGGCGCGCGATGGGTCGCAGTTCGACCATCTTTTCGTCGACGGCGAAACATTCCGCATCGGCAGCCTTGAAGCCATTGCGCTTCACGTACCCGGTCATACACCCGCCGATGTGGCCTATGTCATCGGCAATGCGGCCTTTGTCGGCGACACACTGTTCATGCCGGATTATGGCACCGCGCGTGCCGATTTCCCGGGCGGTGATGCTCGAACGCTTTTCCGTTCGATCCGCCGCCTCCTGGAATTGCCGGCCGAAACCCGCGTCTTTCTCTGCCATGACTACAAGGCGCCGGCGCGTGACAGCTTTGCCTTTGAAACCACCATCGGCGCCGAACGCACCGCCAATGTCCATGTCCATGATGGCGTTAACGAGGATGATTTTGTTGCGATGCGCGAGGCCCGCGACAAGACGCTGGGCATGCCGCGCCTGATTCTGCCGTCGATCCAGATTAACATCCGCGCCGGTCACCTGCCGCCGGCCGAAGCCAATGGCACACGCTACCTGAAACTGCCTCTGAACGTGATTTGAGATGCTGGCGCTCGAACCCGTCCAATATGTATTCGGGCTGGTCTCGGGCTCGCTTGTCGGCTTCACGCTGGGCCTTGTCGGTGGTGGTGGCTCGATCCTGGCCGTCCCGTTGATGGTCTATCTGGTCGGCGTGCCCAGCCCGCATATCGCCATTGGTACAAGTGCATTGGCGGTGGCCGTCAACGCCGGTGCCAATTTGGTGCCGCATGCGCGCAGCGGCAATGTCAAATGGCGTTGCGCCGGCATGTATGCGGCGGCAGGTGTTGCCGGCGCCTGGATCGGCTCCAGCCTGGGCAAGGTATTCGATGGCGACAAGTTGCTGTTCCTGTTCGCCATATTGATGCTGATCGTTGGTGCGCTGATGCTCAAAGGGCGTGACACGATCGGCAACCCGCAAGTCCGCCTCAACCGCGAAATCGCCCCGAAGATCGTCGGTTTTGGCGCTGTAACGGGGCTCTTCTCAGGGTTCTTCGGCATCGGCGGGGGCTTCTTGATTGTCCCCGGCCTGATCGCCTCGACTGGCATGCCGATGCTGAATGCAGTTGGCTCGTCGTTGGTCGCAGTAACGGCCTTTGGCCTGACGACGTCGGTCAACTATGCCAGTTCAGGGCTCATCGACTGGCCGCTGGCCGCCGTGTTCATTGCCGGCGGCATCGTCGGCGGCCTGGTCGGCGCCATGGCGGCAAAACGGCTCTCGGCCAAAAAGGGCCTGCTCAACACGGTTTTCGCCGGGATCATCTTTGCCGTCGCCGCCTATATGCTTTGGCAAAGCAGCGCGGCGCTGCGGGCCTGAGCATGGCGTGGATCGTTCCCGCAGGCGGCAACTCCTTGGCTCTCTTTGCCCATGATACGCGCGTGACAGGCCGCGTGTGCCGCTCTCATCGCCTGCCGGAGCAATGTGAGGTGACGTCATGAACAATGTTTTTATCGAAACCCCGCCGGTCGATGAAGACCGCCGCGATTTTCTGTATGTGGCGACTGGCAGCTTTGCCGCCGTCGGTGCCGCCACAGTTGTCTGGCCAATGATAAACCAGATGAATCCATCGGCCGATGTCATGACAGTTGCCGGTATCGACGTCGATCTTGCCGGCATCGAGCCAGGGCAAGCGGTCGTTGCCTCTTGGCGCGGAAAACCGGTGTTCGTGCGCAACTTGACCGAAGCCGAACAGGCTGCTGCCAACGCCTTTCCGACCGATAAGCTCCGTGATCCGCAAACCCTGGCGGAGCGAACCAAGCCGGGGCATTCCAACTGGCTGATCTCAATCGGTATCTGCACGCACCTTGGCTGTGTCCCGCTCGGCGGGCGTCCCGGCGAAGTCAAAGGCGATGCCGGCGGCTATTACTGCCCGTGTCATGGTTCGACCTATGATACAGCCGGCCGCATCCGGCATGGGCCGGCACCCCGCAATCTCGATCTGCCGGACTACACCTTCACGTCACCGACGCAGGTCCGAATTGGTTGATCCCGCCAGCCTCCAGGTGACGGCCGGCGTCATCGCACCGCCGCCTGCCATCTATGCTGTCGGGCTGGGCTTAGGCCTGCTTGGCGACAGGCTATTGTCGTTGGCACCTTTGCCCGGGCCACCAGCCTTGATCTGGTCGCTGGCGGTCGTCACGGCGCTCATTGGCATTCTCTGCGCGTCTGCTGCCTTGCGCCTGTTTCGAACATTGAAAACCCCGGCAGAGCCGTGGAAGCCGACAAAGGCGCTGGCGAGGGACGGAATCTACCGCTTCACCCGCAACCCGATGTATCTGGGCATGGCGTTGCTGATGATTGCCGCCGGCTTGGCGCTCCGCAGCATCGGGGTGCTGGCCATGCTGCCGCCGGTGATCCTCATCGTCGATCGCTTTGTGATCGCTCGAGAAGAGCGCTACCTTGAGACAGTTTTTGGCAATGACTATGCCGCCTATCGTGCAACGGTGCGGCGCTGGTTCTGACATCCGGTCTGCTGAGCCTGCAGGAAAGGTTGCTTGAGCCCGCTGTCTTGAGAGAAATTCCACGATGACCGACATCCGCCAAGACCTTGGCAACCGATCCGATATTGCTGCCATCGCAGCACTTTTGCCGCTGGCAGGATTGCGGATCGCCGACGTCGGCTGTGGGCCGGGGGATATTGCCCGCGCCCTTGCCGACGCCGGTGCGACGGTCTTGGCAGCCGAGCCCGACCCCATCCAGGCAGCGAAGAACCGCGTGGCGCCGCCGATTGCAAATGTGACATTTGTCGAAGCGCCGGCGGAAAAGCTGCCGATCGACGACGGGTCACTGGACGCCGTCTTTTTCTTCAGGTCACTGCACCATGTGCCGGTCGCGCACATGGACGCAGCGCTGGCAGAGGCGGCCCGGGTGCTCAACCCCGATGGCGCCCTTTGCATTGTCGAACCGGGCATGACCGGAACCCATTTCCCGGTGATGCGCCCCTTCCATGATGAAACCCATGTCCGCAATGCAGCACAGGCGGCACTGGCGCGCTCGGCATCGCGGCTGTTCCGCAGCGAAACGCACTTTGGCTATACGATGACGCCGCGGTATCCTGATTTCGAAGCGATGGTGGCACGCGTGACCGGCCAGACGTTCAACAACATCAGCCGTGACCGCGTGGAAACCGACGAAGTGCGGGCACTATTCGAAGCCGGCCGGTCATCCACAGGTGACTATGCGTTCGATCAGCCGATGCTGCTCAACCTATACCGAGGACCACTGTAAGCGGTGTCTGGAGGCCGCGGTTTTGGGTCGTGCGGCTGAGTGGAACAGGAAAGTATCATAAGGCGGGATATTTCTTTTCAAAAGTCCCATTCGGAATTAGGCTGGTGACGCGGCCTGAGGCCACCGTTCGCGATGGCGTCGGGCAGGGAGAAGTCGTAGCGCCCGAGGAAGTTGATGTGACGCCAGGCGATCGGCGAGAGGCGGACGATATCGGCGGGCAGCGGCAACGTCCCGGCTGCGCTGAGTTGGCGCACGGTTTCCTGCATGTAGACGGGGCACCGTCAAGTTAAGCCTTGCGGCTTTGCAGTGCTGGCTCGGAGGGCTGGTGCGGATGTATGACCACACCCCGAGACCCGATTTACGCGGGTTACCGCTATCCTCCCGAGATCATCTGCTACGCGGTCTGGCTGTATTTCCGGTACCCACTGAGCCTGCGGATGGTCGAGGAACTGTTGGCT
>Ga0105048_10001608_pt1 | contig 36582 bp, 26 predicted proteins | sample MAT05_FD_78382 | JGI IMG/M metagenome (GOLD analysis project Ga0105048, IMG submission 78382) | Freshwater microbial communities from Lake Fryxell liftoff mats and glacier meltwater in Antarctica - MAT-05 | ecosystem: Environmental > Aquatic > Freshwater > Ice > Liftoff microbial mat | place... | reverse complement strand
GGAGACGCAAAGGCGCAAAAAATCGGATTTCTTTTTTTGCGTCCCTGCGCCTCTGCGCCTTTGCGCCTTTGCGTTAAAATCCGGCTCTTTTCGGTCCATTTCAACCCGTTCGGTGCTCTAGCATCACCGATCGCATGATCCACGCGAAGCCCCTGATCTTCCTCGCTGCGGCGGCGCTCCTCCTCCTCACGGCGATCGGCGGCCCTTCGGGCTGCTCTGCCGTCCCGCTCACCGGCGGCGCGAGCGCGACCGGCGTCGGCGGCGCGAGCGCGACGGGAACGGGGGGCAACGGCGGCGAGAAGCCCGCCACCTCCAGCGCGTCGAGCGGCGCGGGCGGGAGCGGCGGCGGCGGCGTTGCGTTCGGGTGCCCGACCACGTTCACGGCCAAGCCTTCTTCTGCCGTGAAGAGCGTGCGCGTCGCGGGCGAGTGGAACAGCTTCGAATTGCCCTCGGCGACCAGCCTGAGCGGGCCTGACGCCGCGGGGGCCTACACAGGCACGATCCCCCTCGCGATCGGACTTCAGGCTTACAAGATCATCTACGAAAAAGACGGCGGAACGAGCTGGGAGCTCGATCCCGCCCAGGGGCGGCGCAAGTACATCGGCGGGATCGAGAACTCGGCGATCAAGGTGCCCGACTGCCGACTCCCCTCCTTCACCGTCACCAAGAGCCAGGCGGAGCGGCCCGCGCCGGGGCAGGAGAGCTATCACGCCGAGGTGGCCTTGCACGACGGCGTCGAGGCGAGCGGGATCGATCCGGCGACGCTCACAGGCACCCTCTCGTTCGAGGGCACCGACGCGCAGCTCACCCCCGCGCAGCTCACGATGGGCTCCCCGAGCGGTGAGGTCAGCGTGAACCTCGCCGGCCTCGTCGACGGCAAGTACCGCGTCACGCTGCAGGCCAAGAGCAAGAATGGCAAGGCGTCAGAGCCGCTCCGGCTCGTCTTCTGGATCGAGGCAGAGGCCTTCTCCTGGAAGGACGCCGTCATCTACATGGCCATGACCGATCGCTACCGCGACGGCGATCCCACCAACAACGCCGCTCCCACCCCGGGCGCCGATCCGCGCGGGGATTTCCAGGGCGGCGATCTCGAAGGGCTGCGCCAGGGCATCGCCGACGGCAGCCTCGACAAGCTCGGCGTCCGCGCCATCTGGCTGACCCCGCTCCAGACGAACCCGAAAGGGTCCTACATCGCCAGCGATGGAGTCCATCACGTCACCGGGTATCACGGCTACTGGCCCACCCGGGCGCGCGAGGTCGAGCCGCGGATCGGCGGGGAAAAGGCCCTCCGCGCCCTGGTGAAAGAGGCCCACCAGCACGGGATCCGCATCCTCCAGGACTTCGTGGTCAACCACGTTCACAAGGAGCACGAGTACGTCGCCGCCCACCCGGAGTGGTTCCGCACCGGCTGCGTCTGCGGCACGAACAACTGCGACTGGACGACGCACGCCCTCGACTGCATGTTCGCCGACTACCTGCCTGACGTGAACCACACCGTCCCCGCGGCGACGGCCGCCTTCGCCGCCGACGCGGTGTGGTGGCTCGACACGTTCGACCTCGACGGGCTCCGCGTCGACGCCGTCAAGCACGTGGAAGAGGTGGCGACGCGCAACCTCGCCGCCGAGGTGCGCGAGGCCTTCGAACCCGCGGGGACACGCTATTTCCTGATGGGCGAGACGGCCATGGGGTGGAACGACTGCGCCGATCCATGCAACGATGAGAACTACGGCACCATCGGGCGCTACATTGGCCCGCTCGGGCTGGACGGGCAGTTCGACTTCGTGCTCTATCACGGCGTCTCGTACCGGACGTTCGCCCACGGCGACAAGGGCATGCTCCACGCCGACTACTGGCTCTCTCACGGCCTCTCCAAGTACCCGAGCGAGGCGATCATGACTCCCTACATCGGGAGCCACGACACGCCCCGCTTCGCGTCCCTCGCCGATTATCGCGGCCAAGACGCCTCCCACGACCAGGGGATCCCGGGGAATCAATGGGACAACATCGCCGCGGCGCCGACCGACGGGGAGCCCTACCGACGGACGCGGATCGGCCTCGCCTGGCTCCTGAGCCTGCCCGGCGCGCCGCTCCTCTACTACGGTGATGAGTATGGCCAGTGGGGCGGCTCCGACCCCAACAACCGCTTGATGTGGAAGAGCGACGCCAAGCTCTCCGCGGACGAGGCGGCGACGCTCTCGTTCACGCGCAAGCTCGGCGCGGCCCGCCGGACGATTCCCGCCCTGCGGCGCGGTGGCTATGTCTCCCTCGCGGTGACGGAAGACACGCTGGTGTTCGGCCGCCTGGTCTCCCCGGGCAACGCGGCGATCGTCGGCATCTCGCGGTCACCCTCGACCCAGACTGTCACCATCGAGACCGCGGCCTCCCTCGGCCTCACCGCCCTGAAGGTGCTCCACGACGCGCTCGGCGGCCCGGTTGTCACCGTCGATCCTACCGGCAAAGCCACGCTCACGCTCCCCGCGGGCGGCGCGGTGGTGCTCGCTCAATAATCTGCGCCTGGGCTCCCGGAGCTGGTATGACGCGGCCGCCCGCCTCTCGTACCGCTGCCCAGGGGACCTTTGACGCTGCGAATCCTTCACACTTCGGACTGGCACCTCGGGAGCAGCCTCGAGAGCGCCTCGCGTGACGACGAGCACCGCCGCTTCCTCGAGTGGCTCCTGATCACCCTGCGGGAAGAGGCGATCGACGTCCTCCTCGTCGCGGGGGACGTGTTCCAGTACGCGCAGCCGTCGGCCGAGGCCCAGCGGCTCTATTACCGCTTTCTCTCGCGCGTCGGACGCGAGACCAGCGTGCGGCAGATCGTGGTGATCGGCGGCAACCACGACTCCGCCTCGCGCCTCGACGCCCCGCGGGAGGTCCTCGACGCGCTCCGCATTCACGTCGTCGGCGGCCTCGGGAGCGAGCCCGCTTCGTGGGAGCGCTGCCTCTGCCCGATCGAGCGCCCCGACGGCGGCGTCGACGCGGTGGTGCTCGCGGTCCCTTTCGTCCATGAGTTCCGCCTTGGCATTCGCACCACCGGTCGCTCTCCCGCCGAGATCACCGCCGACTTTCGCGAGGCCTTCACTGGCCTCTACCGCAGCCTCGCGGACCTCGCCGAGAAGCGCTGGCCCGGCGCACCCCTCCTCGCCACTGGACACCTGACGTGCGTCGGCACGCACGCGGGCGAGTACGGGACAGAGATCCATCAGGTCGGCACCATCGGCGGCCTCCCCGGCGACATCTTCGATCCACGGCTGGAGTACATCGCGCTTGGCCACATCCACCGTATGTTCCCCGTCGAGGGCACGCGCGCCCGCTACTCTGGATCTCCGCTGGCGATGAACGTGGTCGAGTCGCGCTCGCCACGGTACGTGATCCGGATCGACCTCGACGCGAGCCTCCCCGCCGGGGAGCGCGCCGCGACGCACAAGATCCTCGTCCCCCAGTGGCGCGAGATCATCGAGCTCAGCGGTCCGACAGAAGAGGTGCTGGGTTTGCTCCGCGCGCTCCAATCGAAGCTCGAGCTGCCGCCGTTCGTGTACGTGAAGCTCGAGGTCGACGAGTACCTGACCGACGGGCCCTTTCGCGTGAACGAGGCCGTCGAGGCGCACCCGCTCGCGACGAGGCCCCGCGTCGTGGAGATCCATCAGCACGTGGCCGGCCGCGAGGACGCGTCTGCCGAGGGCGCCGAGCGGATGAGCCTGCGCGGCATGAAGCCGGAAGAGGTCTTCGTGCGCCTCTATCAAGCCCGCTTCCCGCAGGCTCAGCCCGGAGATCTCCTGTTGACGGCGTTCCGCACCGTGCTCTCGCAGCTCGACGAGCCCCCCGTCCCGGAAGAGGCCAGCTCGTGAAGCTCCACGGTATCGAGGTCAAGAACCTCAACTCCCTCTATGGCGAGTACAAGATCGATTTTCACCGCGATTTGAAGGACGCGCAGCTCTTTCTCATCGTCGGACCGACCGGCTCCGGCAAATCCACGCTCATGGACGCGGTGTGCCTGGCGCTCTTCGGCCAGACTCCGCGCCTGACGCGCGAGCGTGGGCAGGAGGACCGCGACAGCCGCATGGTCATGTCCCACGGGACTGGAGAGTGCCTGGCCGCGATCGAGTTCAGCAAGGCCTCACCCGACGGGAAGCGCCGACGCTATCGCGCGGAGTGGTCCTGTCAGCGCGCGCGGAAGAAGCCCGGAGCCAAGCTTCAAGATCCGCAGCGCAGCCTCTCGGTCTACGAGGACGATGGAACGAAGCGGCTCCTCGTCAGCGACTCGAAGGCCAAGGTGGTCGAGCCCTGCTTCGCCGACGTGCTCCAGGGCTTCACCGTGGAGGACTTCCAGCGCAGCGTGCTCCTCGCGCAGGGCGAGTTCTCGGCGTTCCTCAAGGCGACGGATCAGCAGCGCGCGGCCATCCTGGAGCGGCTGACGCGCACCGACATCTACAAGCGGATCGGCGAGCGCACGGCCGTGCTCAAGCGCGAGCACGAGGCGACGCTGAAGGCGGCGGAGCAGCAGCAGAAGGGCCTCGTGCTCCTCTCGCCGGACGAGATCGCGCGGATCGTCGCGACGTCGTCGGCGGCCTCGGCCGAGCTCGGGCAGCTCGACGCCGAGATCGCGCGGCTCGTCGTGTGGGAAGCGTGGCTCGGGCAGCTCGCCGAGCGTCGCGCGGAGCAGGCGGAGGCCGTGATCGCCCTCGAGAACGCCGAGGCGGCGTCCGCGGCCCGCGCGCCGGATCTCGCCCGCCTCACCGAGGACGCGCGCTGCCGCGAGGCCGGCGTCGCGTGGCGCGCGCTCCAGCACGAGCAGGGCGAGGTCGCGCGCTTCACGGCGCGGCTGCCCGAGCTGCGATGCGATGAAGAGGAGCGACGAGCCGCGCTGGCGATGGAGGCCTCGGCAGAGGCCGCGGCGGCGGCGCGCAAGGGCGACGCCGACCGCGCGCAAGAGAGCGCGCGCCCTGGGATCGAGGCCGCGCGAGCGCGGAGACAGGCGTGGCAACGCGCCGCCGTGGAGCTCGACGGCGCAAAGCTTCGCGCCACCGAGGCGGCCGCGAAGGTCGAGACTTCGCTTGCCCAGCTCGATCGGCTCACGACGACGCTCACGAGCGCGACGACGCGCCTCGAGAGCGCCGTGGCGCGCCATGGCGCGCTGGCGCACGCCGAGCCGTTGATCGCGCAGATCGCCGGCTTCTCTGCGCGGGTTCGCCACCTGACCGGCGCGCGGGATCAGCGCGATGTCGCCGGCCGCAAGCAGATGCTCGCAGAGAAAGAGCGCGCGGAGCTCGGGGCCCAGCGCGCGCGCCTCGCGGATCAGCGCGCTCGATCCGAGGGCGAGCACGCGACGCTCGCTCTCGCGCGCGACGCGGCCGAGGCGACGTTGCGCCCGCTCCTGGCCGGCGCGGCGACCGTGAAGGCGCGGCGAGAAGCGCTGGGAATCGAGGCGCAATCGCTGACGAAGCGCGCGACCGAAAGCCGCGATGCCCGCGCGCTCACCGTCGAGCTTTACGCGAAGCAAGGGCGCCTCGCGGCGTTCGACGGCGAGCTCGCGGCGATCGCGCGGAGTCTCCGCGCGATCGAGTCCGCGGTCGCGCGCGCGACCGAAGAGGGCGAGCCGCTCGCGCGCGAGGCCCTGAGGTGCGAGTCGCACTTTGCGGACTGGGAGCTGATCCGCAAGCTCTCGGACGAGCGCGAGGCCCTCGTGGCCGGGCGCGCGTGCCCTCTCTGCGGGAGCCTCGAGCACCCGCTCGTCGGCGCGCACGGGCGCGAGGCGGAGCGCGCCGAGCTCGGGCGCCGGCACGAAGAGGTGAAGAACGCCCTGGAAAAGGCGCGTGGCGCGCTCGCCGAGCACGATCGGCAGGCGCACGCGCGGAGCGACGAGCTCGCGAGGAGCGCGACCCTGTTCGCGGCGACGACGACGCAGCGCGCGGAGCTCGCGGAGCAGGCGGTCGATCTCGCGGCGCGCGCGGCCTTGCGCCTCGCCGAAGCGCAGCTCCCGACGGAGGCGAGCCTCGTCGCGATCGACGCTGTGGTGGTCGATCTCGACGCGCTCGCGGGCGCCGCGCTCGCGGCCCGACGCGCGCTCGACGACGCCGAGGACGGGCTGAAGAACGCCGCAGAAACGCAGCGTTCGAAGGTCGAAAGCCTCGCGCGCCTGCGCGCCGATCTGGAGACGCTCGACGCGCGCCTCGAAGCCACGACGGCGACGGTCGCGGATCAGACGCAGCTCGTCACGACGCTCGACGCCGAGATCGCCGGCGAGATCACCACGCTGCGCGTGGATCTCGCCGGGCGCGGGATCGCGGTGCGCGAGCCCGGCGGCGCGCTCGAGCTCACGGCCGCGATTGACGAGGCAAAGACGCTGACGCAGCAGGCCCAGGCCGCCGCCGAGGAGCGGCGACGCGCCGAGGTGGAAGAGCGCGACGCCCGCAGCGCGCGCGATCTCGCCCAGAGCCAGCACGCGCAGGCCGCAGATCGTCTGAACGAGCACCGGGGCGCGGTGAAGCAGCGGCGCGCGGAGGCGGATACGGCGCAGCAGGAAATGAGAGCCAGCCTCGACGGCGCCGATCCCGACGCGCTGGAGCGCTCGCTCAAGGTCGAGGCCGACACGGCGCAGCTGGCGCTGGGAGAAGCGTCGCTCCGCGCTGCGAGCAGCCGTGAAGTACTCGCGGGGATCACCGCCCGTCGGCAGGCGACCGAAGCGCAGCACGCGGAGACGCAGGTCCGCGAGGCGCGCGCGCGCGCGGCTCTGTCGGGCCACCTCGCGGAGCTCTCGTTGCCCGACGAAGGCGCGCTCGCCGAGCGGCTGTTGACGGACGACGCGCGCCGGCGACTGACCGAGGAGACCTCACGCGCGCGCGACGCGCTGGTCGCGGCGACGGCCACGCGCGACGACGCGGAGAAGAGGCTCGCCGCCGTCACGGCGACGCACCCTCGGGAGGCGGACGCCGAAGAGAGCACGAGCGAGGCCGTCAACACGCGACGCAGGGGGCTCGAGTCCCGCAGCGGGGAGCTGCACCAGCAGGTCGGTCATTGCCGCGCACAGCTCGAAGAGCACCAGCGCAAGTCGAAGGATCTCGCAGGCGTGCTCGAGCGCGTCGACCGGGTCCGGCGCGAGTGTGAAATCTGGCGGTCTCTCCACGAGCTCATCGGGGTAGGGGACGGAGAGCGCTTCAAAGAGTTCGCGCAGATACTCAATCTGCAAGAGCTGATCGACAAGGCTAACGCGCGGCTCAAGTGGCTCGCTCCTCGCTACTCACTCACGGTGGCCAGGACGCCGGAGGGGCAGCCGAGGCTCTCGTTCGCGGTGCGCGACGCGCATTTCGCCGACGCCGAGCGGCCGCCGACGACGCTCTCCGGCGGCGAGACGTTCCTCGTCTCGCTGGCGCTGGCCCTGGCGCTCGCCGACTACCGCGCCGTGGAGATGCCGATCGAGACTCTGCTGCTGGACGAGGGCTTCGGGACGCTCGACAACGACACGCTCAACACGGCGATGGACGCGCTGGAGCGGCTCCAGGCGCGCGGGACGCAGATTGGCATCATCAGCCACCTGGCCGGCCTGCGAGAGCGAATCGAGGCTCGCATCGTCGTTGGCAAGCTGGGCAATGGCCGCTCCGAGATCCGCTTCGAGCTTGGCACCGACGTTTGAGGTTCGGAGCGAGGGCCCTCCGGCGCTCTCGTCTCTTCACTTCCCGAGCAGATCAGCAATGCTCGCGCAGCTCGCGGCGGCGCGGATCCAGCCGCCGAGGGTGGCCTCGTCGCGCTCGGCTCGGATCCGCTTCTCTTGCTTCTTCTTGATCTCGAGGCCGCGCGCGTCGAGCACCGCCAGCAGCGCCTCGATCTTGCCCTCGAGCTGGCCTTCGAGGTGCCCTTCGATCCTGCCCTCGAGCTTCCCTGCGAGCTGCCCCTCGAGCTTGCCTCTGCGCTCGCCAGCCTGGCTCGCGCGTTGAATCGCGCGGGTGATCACCGGGTTCTTCTTGGTGATCAAGGCCTGGGCGACCGCGTCGTCGGGTTTGGCAGCCTCGACGAGCGCGCGAATGGGGAGAGGCAGCGCCAGCGCGCGATCTTCAATGGTGCCGTCGGGCGGCAGGACGTCCCAGATCTTCTGAGACGCTGACCACACCAGCGCTCGCCGCTTTTCGATGTCGACGGCGAACACCCGCCGGACGCCGCGCTCGCTGAGGGCGTGTGCCTTCTTGGCGGCGTGCGCGAGGCGCTCGGTGCTCAGCACCTCAAAGGCCAGCTCTTCCAGCTGACGGCCGCCGGTGCGGGGATCGCGCGCCCTGGGAAACACGCTGGCGTCCGGCGCCATGTCGCCCTTGTCCGACGTGCGCGTGAGCATGTCCGCGGCGACGTCGTACCCCGCCGCCGCATAGGCCTCGAGGAGAGCGGAAATCTTGGAATGACGGCTCCCGTGGGACTCGTCCGCAGGGGGCACGTACTCCACCTTTCCAGCGATGATCTCGAATCGCATCTCGGGAACGACGAGGCGCTCGTCCACAGCGGGCAGCTTGGTCGGGCGCTTCGCCGCGACGGGGGCCGTGGGTGCGCGCAGGACGCGGCGAGCGTGCGACAACATCGCGCTGAGGTTAGCACGTCGACGGCAGGGCGGATCATCCAGAAATTCGGCGCCGCTTTGATCCGGCGGCATCCCACGATCGCTCTCTGCGGTTGCTACCGCCCGAGCTGCGATCAAGCGTCCCCGCCGCCCCGCATCGACATCATCGCTGCCGGCTGGATCCCGAGGATCGCATAGGCCTGCTCCCAGCGTTCTTCCAGGCTCACGTCGAACAGCACCCTTTCGTCGAGCGGCACAGGCAGCCAGGCGCCCGCGGCTATCTCTCCTTCGAGCTGCCCTGGGCCCCAGCCGCTGTAGCCGAGGAGCACTGTTCGTCGCCGGGGATCGATCTCGCCCGGCTTCCGCGTCTCCACGTCGCGCGCCAGGGCGTCGAACGCGCTCCGCGACGAGGTCACGCGGATCCGATCATCGACGCTGATGACCCCGTTGTCCTCGCTCGACAGCGAAGGATCCACGCAGAGGATCCACCCCGAGCTCGGCTGCACCGGGCCGCCGATGTAGACGGTTGACGCGTCGCCCGCGCCGTTGTCGTCGTAGCCCGCGAACGCGAGCAGCTGGCCGAGGTTCAGCGGCGCGGCGCGGTTGACCACGAAGCCGAGCGCGCCGCTGTCGCCGTGGATCGCCAGCAGCACGACGGTGCGGTCGAAATTCGGATCCCCGAGCGGCGGAGACGCAATGAGGAAACCGGGCGCCAGCGTGCCGAGCGATTTCATCATGCGCGGAGCATATCCGGGTCGCCGCGCCGAGCGCGAACGATCCTCGCCTGGGTCGTGCCGCGCAGGCAGCGTGGCATGATCCGTCGCGGCCCGGAGCCGGTATAGTTCTGTCTATGTACTGTGTCGGCGTCCGCGATCACATCATGGTGGCTCACAGCGTTGACGGAGAGGTCTCCGGACCGGCTCCGCGTCTTCACGGGGCGACGTACACGGTGAGCGTCGAGATCGAGCGCGCGGAGCTCGGGCCGGACGGCGTCCTCTGCGATGTCAGCTCGCTCCGCAAGGAGCTGCGCGCCGTGCTCGACGGCCTCGATCACCAGAACCTCGACGATCACCCCGCGTTCCCCGGCCGCCGGTCGACGATGGAGCTTGTCGCGCGGTACATCCACCGCGAGCTCGGCCCTCGGCTTCCCTTCATCGCCGGGGTGATGCTGACGGTGACGCTCGACGAATCTCCCGCGGCGTGGGCGCGCTACCGCGCTCCGGTCGGCCCGACGATCGCGCCGCCGCGGCCCATGTTGCGCCTGTAATTGTTCGGGTTCGCGGAGCGACACTCTCGTCCGCGAAAAAAATCAGGAGCGAGGGAGCCATGCGCGAAGGCACGTTGATCACCTACAAATCCGGCGTCGCCGTGGGCCGCGAGCGCTTTCGTGACGACGGCGCTGTCCTGGTGAGCGAGATCCACCTCGGCTCGAGCGCGCTCACCGTGACGCTCACCCGCGCACCCCGACGAGTGCGCCTCGACAGCGGCGGCGGCGATGGCGCCGGTGGAACGAGCGTGGAGCGCGACGTCTCCGCGGGCACGATCGTGCTCGAAAATGGCTCCTGGGAGGCGTACGCCGTCGCCGCTTCGCAGTTCCCCGACGCCGCCTCGCCGGTGGCGGTCGACGTGCTGATCCCTTCGCTCGGCGCGATCGTCGGCGGGACGATCGCCGTGCGCGCGCGTGAAGGTGGCCGCCGCGTCGAGGTGGTGATCCAGGGCCTCCAGATCGAGGTCGATCTCGACGCGACCGGCAGCGTCGTCGCCGCGCGCGTCCCCGCACAAGGCGTCGAAGTGCTGCCCGAGGGCGCCCCTGCGCCCGCACCCGAAGCGCCGCGCGCTCCGCCGCCGGGCGTGATCGAAGAGGCCTTCGAAGAGACGCGCGAGGGCGTCACGCTCCGCGGCGATCTCTGGCTCCCGGCGAGCGCGGTCGGCAAGGTCCCCGTCGTCATCCTCCTCGCCGGCTCCGGCCCGACCGATCGTGACGCCAACAGCTCGCTCGGGCTCCGCACCGACGCCTACCGCCTCGTCGCCGAGGCCCTCGCCGTTCGCGGCATCGCCTCGCTCCGCTACGACAAGCGCGGCGTCGGCAAGAGCGGGCGCGACTTCGATCCCGCGACGACGGTGCTCGACGACTTCGCCGCCGACGCCCTCGCGGTGGTCATTCGTCTACGCGCTGATCCGCGCTTCTCCACGCTCGCGCTCCTCGGCCACTCCGAAGGCGGCCTCCTCGCGCTGATGATCGCCGAGCGCGCCGCGCCCGACGTCGTCCTCCTCGTCGCCGCCGCTGGCCGTCCGCTGTCCGTCGTCCTCCGCGAGCAGCTCGCGCAAAGGCTCGATCCGCGCGCGATGGTCGACGTCGATCGCTTGCTCGCCGCCGTGCGCTGCGGCGCCCCGCCGGACCCGATCCCCGCGCCGCTCGCGCCCCTCTTCGCGCCCACCGTGCGCGCCTTCCTGCGCAGCGCGCTCGCCCTCGATCCGCTCCCGCTCCTCCGCGCCGCCAAGGCCCGCGTCGCCATCGTGCAGGGCGCGTTCGACGCCCAGGTGACGCCTGTCGACGCGCGCCTCCTCGCCGAGGCGCGCCCGGACGCGACGCTGACGCTCCTGCCGACGATGAACCACGTGCTCAAGGAAGAGGCGTCGGCGGCGATGCCGCAGGCGAGCTACTCGGATCCGACGCGCCCGCTCGCGCCGGGCCTGGGCGACATCCTCGCGGCCGCGCTGCGATAAGCCTCCTTGTGGTGGGGAGGGTGTATCCCGCTTTGACACGGTGTTGCCGATGGATACGACTTTCCCTTCGCGCCCGTGAAATTGCCCGTGAAATCCCGCGTAAATCGAGCTGGCCCGACTCCTGCTAATGCCTCTCCCCGAGCCCGACGAAACGGAGCTCGACAGGAGACCTCGATGAACCGCAAAGCTCTTTGGCTCGCTCTCTCCCTCTCCCTCCCGCTCGGCGCCGCCATCGCGACGATGTCGTCGCTCGCGAGCGCCGACGCACCCGCGGCGCAGGCGAGGGCCGCGGCCCCGGCGCCCTCGGTCGTCGACGCCCGCTTCCAGCGCTACCTCGTCTCTCCGCGCGGCGACACGATGGGCCTCCTCCTCGACAACGGCACGACGGTGCGCATGCACCCGAGCGCCGTCGCCAAGGGCGCGCCCGAGCTCAAGGCCGGCGACGTCGTCCACGTCGAGGGTCGCGCGATGAAGACCCCCACGGGCCAGACCTTCATGCATGCCCTGGTGAAGCGCGGCGCCGACACCATCGCCGACGCCACCGCGATGAAGGACCACGAGCACCGCGGCGGCAAGAAGGGCGATCACAAGAAGGGTGATCACAAGAAGGGTGATCACAAGAAGGGTGATCACAAGAAGGGTGATCACAAGAAGTCCACGCTCGCGCCCATCTCGTCGACGGGGAAGATCGTGGCCATCGTCAGCGGCCCCAAGGGCAGCGTCGCCGGCATGGTCCTCGACGACGGCACTACGGCCTCGGCCGGCCACAAGTCCAACCTCGGAGCGCTCGGTCTCAAGGTCGGCGATCAGGTCACGCTCACCGGCCGCGGCGGCGTGTACCCCCGAGGCAAGGGCATGATGATCGAGCAGGTGAAGCTGCCGAGCGGCGACTCCCGCACCCTCGCCGCCGCGCCCCGCCGTCACCGCGACCACGCGAAGATCTGAGCCACACGGCGCAAGATCGAAGGCAAACCCTTCCCGAGGCGCTCCGGAGGTCGTCCCCACCTCTGGAGCGCCTCGGCTTTTCTGGACCTCGGCCCCGATCCGCTGCAAGAAGGGCCCCGGACATGCCGGTAGCGCTCACCTTTCACGGGGGAACGGTGCGGATCGAAGGCCTCGAGGGCGCCGCGATGCCGCCTGATTTGCCGGCCTCGTGCGCCTTCGACGCGCGCGAAGGCGTCCACCGCATCCCCGCGATCGACTACGCCGCGCTCGTCCTCGCGCTCCGCAAAGCCGAGATCACCTTCACCGACGAGGCCCGCGCCTACCGCGATCTCGCGCTCGAGCCGACGATCAAGCACGAGCCGTTTCCCTATCAAAAAGAGGCCCTCCAGAGCTGGCGGGCCGCTCGCTGCCGTGGCGTCGTTGTCCTCCCCACCGGCGCCGGCAAGACCTTCGTCGCCACCCTCGCCATCGGCGCGCGCCAGCGCAGCACGCTCGTCGTCGTCCCCACGCTCGATCTCTTGAACCAGTGGTACGACGTCCTCGCCGCGGCGTTCGCCGTGCCGATCGGCATCGTCGGCGGCGGGTATCACGAGCTCGAAGACCTCACCGTCACCACCTACGACTCGGCCAACCTGCACATGAATCACTTCGGCCACCGCTTCGGCCTGGTGATCTTCGACGAGTGCCACCACCTGCCGAGCCCCTCGTATGCCATCGCGGCGCGCATGTGCCTCGCCCCGTTTCGCCTCGGCCTCTCGGCCACGCCCGAGCGCGCCGACGGCCGCACCGCCGACGAGACCATCGGCCCGATCGTCTTCCGCAAGGACATCACCGAGCTCTCGGGCGAGTACCTCGCCGAGTACGAGACCGTCCGCCTCGAGGTCCCGCTCTCGGCGGAAGAGCGCGAGATCTACGACCGCGATCGCGCCACGTACATCGGCTTTCTCCGCGCCCACGCCCTGCGCATGCCCGAGGGCTGGGGCCGCTTTCTCATGCTCAGCTCGCAGAGCGACGCCGGCCGCCGCGCCTTCACCGCGTACCGCCGCCAGCGCGCCATCGCCCTCGCCGCGCCGGGGAAGATCGCCGTCCTCGCGCGCCTCCTCCACGCCCACCGCGCCGATCGCACCATCGTCTTCACCGAGGACAACGCCACGGTCTACAGCATCTCGCGGCGCTTCCTTTTGCCGGTGATCACCCATCAAACCAAGGTCAAAGAGCGCAGCCGGATCCTCGCCGAGCTCAACGCCGGCACGCTCACCGCCGTCGTCACGTCGAAGGTCTTGAACGAAGGCGTCAACGTGCCCGAGGCCAACGTCGCCGTCGTCCTCTCGGGGAGCGGCTCGGTGCGCGAGCACGTCCAGCGCCTCGGCCGCATCCTCCGCAAAGGCGAGAACAAGCGGGCGATCCTCTACGAGCTCGTCGCCGCCGGTACGGGCGAAGAGCGCACCAGCGACAAGCGCCGAGAGCACGTTGCTTACCACTGAGCTCGTCCGCATCCGCAAGAAGGACGGGCAGATCCAGCCGCAGTACCTGCGCGGCCCGATCGTCGCGCGGCTGCTCCCGATCGTCGGCTACTACAGCGAAACCTTCGCCGCGATGATCGGCGACGCGCGCGACGATCTCGACGCCGCCCTCGACGCCGCCGACGTCACCGCGCGCGATCGCGTCGCCGCGCTCGGCCTGCGCAAGGTGCTGGAAGATCGCGCCGAGTTCGAGACCGCCGAGGGCATCGATCCCGACGCCCTCCGCCGCGAGCTCTTCGCCGACGCCGCGCTCGCGCACAAGAGCCTCGAGCTGCGCGCCGAGTTCGATCGCGACGCCGTCCTCGCCGCCACCGCCGCGCGCCTCGGCGTCACCGTCGAGTCGATCGAGAAGGGCCTCTACGCCGATCTGCGCGGGAGCGAGATCCTCCGGAGCTTCCGCCCGCTGCCCGCCGAGGTGGTGATCGAGCGCTACAACCTCGGCCTCGCCCAGGCGATCCTCCTCCGCGCCACGCGCGTCACCGTGCGCCTCGAAGGCGAAGACGCCGCGCGCTACCGCGACATCTTCCGCGCCGTGCGCTTCCATCAGCTCCTCCACACCGTCCACGGGGATCCGACCTCGGGCTACACGATCGAGCTCGACGGCCCCTTCAGCCTCTTCGACGCCGTGCAGCGCTACGGCGTGCGACTGGCCCTCTTCCTCCCCAGCGTCCTCGCCTGCGCCTCGTTCAAGGTGGAGGCTGAGGTGCTCTGGGGCAAAGAGCGCGACAAGCTCTCTTTCATCATCGATCCCACCCACGGCCTCACCGTCGCTTCCACCCGCGAGCCCGCCTCGGTCGCGCCCGATCTCGAGCTCTTCTGCGAGGCTTTCAAGCGCCTGGAATCGGCGTGGTCCGTCACCGCCAACGAGCGCATCTTCGCGCTTCCGGGAGAGGTGGTGTGCGTCCCTGATCTGGTATTCACCAGCAAGGAGACCGGTGAAGAGGTGTTCCTCGAAGCCTTTGGCTTCTGGAGCCGCGCCGCCGTGTGGAAGCGCGTGGAGCTGCTCCGCAAGGGGTTTCCCGCGCGCATTCTCCTCGCGGTGGGCAAGCAGCTCCGGGTGAGTGAAGAGGTGCTGGGGGACGAGGACGCGGGGGAGATCTACGTTTACAAGCGGACGATCTCGCCGCGGGAGGTGCTGGAGCGGTTGGGCCGAGGGGCGCGAAAGGCCACCAAGGCCCCTCGGTAGCTCGTTCAAGCCGGCGTCCTCAAGGCGGTGCTCGGGCGGGATTGGGACGAGTACGTGACCGCCCCCACCGGGCCGTCAATCGCGAACGGAGCACCCCAGCAGCAGCGATCTTCGGGCTCGAGCTCCCCGCGACGGTCCGGGAGAAGGAGAGCGAGAACGTGAAGTAATGGAGAAAGAGGTGGTCCCCGGTGGCGGGCCGCGGTCGCGAGGGCGACACAGGGGCGTGACACGTGTCACGGCCCTGTATCATGCCGCCATTCCGTTCTGCCGTCGGCCCGGCGCCAGCCGCCGCGAGAATCCCCGCGGCTCGGAGCACTGCCCCTCCGCGCCGACATGGCGTGGCTCTTGCGAATGGTCGGGCAAGGCCATGCGGGCCGCCGATGAACGGCGGAGTCGCGTCACGCCCAGGAGCCTGAAAACCATGCGAATCGTTTCCCTTGTTGCCTATCGATTGCTTGCAACGAGCCTTGTCGTCGCCTCCGTCGCCCTCGGTGGCTGCGCCCTGCCCGACGAGGATGGAGTCGTCGCCGAGGACAGTAGCGCGGACCTCTCCGCGCCGACTGCCCTCGCGCTCCCCGACGGCGTCGCGGCGGTCCTGCCTCTCCCCGACGGGGCCGAGGTGCGTTTCTACGCGCACGACGATGGCAGCTTCAGCGTTACTGAGGTGGGGGACGCCAAGCACAGCGCGGTCATGCAGCGTCCGGAGCTCGCCGAGGCGACCGCCTTCGATCTGTTCCACGCCCTCGCCGCCCCGGAGCAGGAGGTCCCCCGGAATCTCACCGCCTACCATGAGGCGATGCTCGCCGAAGCGACGCAGACGACGACCATCGACAGCAAGGTCCTGCCCCAGGGCTGGCTCCTGAAGGCGCTCCAGGCGACGCCACCGCCCGACAACATCGTCACCGCCTGCGACGAGAGCATCCAGACCTTCGTGTGCGACGACGGCGGGGCTTCCTATCCCAGCGGCCCAGGCTGTTTCGCTTCCGTGACGGGTACCTTGGCGTGGTACGACAACAACCAGCCGGTTCGTCGCTACCGCACGGGGTTCTGCAGCACTGGCACCGTCGATGCGGACATCACCTGGGTCTACTCCGGGCCCGAGGGCTGCGTGGTGTTCAGGCCGCTGTTTTTCGTTCGAAATGGCCTCTACTCCAACACCAACTACCACTATTGGTGGAGCGGCCCCAGCGGGAGCACCCCCCGGAGCTACGCCAACCATGTCGAGCACGTGTCGGGCGCCGGCTTCGCGTGGGGCGTGAGGGAGCTATACCACACGTCCTCGTCATGCGATATCTGAGGCGAGACCCCACAAGACCAGGGCGGGGACGTTGCGCCCCGCCCCGGTCGCGACCTCCGCCGCGTGCTGCATCCCGCCACGCCGGCGAGAGCTCGTTGAGTTGATCGCTGAGCCCCAGATTTTCTCTATCCTCCTCGCGACAGCGCTCCCGGAGTCTCCCCCATGAAACCGACTCGATCCATGCTTGGATTGACCCTCGCGATGCTCTTCTCCAGCGCGGGATGCAGCTTTATCGGTGGTCTCACCAGGCCCCCACCGGTGATCAAATTCGCACCCAAGATGCAGGGCGAGCCCTTCCAGCCGGTCGCCGCGACGCAGGTTCGCGTGTACCACCGCGGCGATCAGCTCCCTCCTGGCTTCTCCATGAGCCGCGAGGGTGACGTCGAGGTCGAGAAAGATTTCCCCACGAAGGCGGACGCCAGCTGGGTGACCGGCGAGGTCCGGCTCGACGTCGACCGTCGGCTGCACCTGTCGAGCGAAGAGATGCTGCAAAAGGTCGTGGCCGAGGCGGCCAAGCACGGCGCGTCGGCGGTCGTCGTCACGAGCTGCGAGGCGAACTCCACCGGCTGCCTGGCGACGTCGATATGGGTCTCGAGCGCCGCGCCAAACACCATCGTTCCCCCCGCGAGCGAGGTGCTCGCCGTCGTCCCCGCCGAGGTCCCGCCGAACGCCGCGCGCACCGATCTCAAAGGCAACCTGGAGAGCGTGACGGGCCTCAATATCCCGGGCAAGCGCGGCACGTGCTACTCGCTCGGCATCGCGCTCGACACGGGCGCATCGCTCTGCCTCGAGCGCTCCAGTCGGCGAGTCAGCGACTGCGACCTCAAGCACCATGACGACTCTCACGGCGTGGCGTCAGCCGGCCGCGCGCGCTTCGATCCGGAAGAGGCCCCCGGCGCCGCCGACCCACACGTCGTCTGCGGAGCGCCCCAGAACGCTGGTGAGCGGCGCGGACGCGCCCGAGACACGGCGCCACGTGGTCCCGTCGAAGTAGGCGAGTCCTTCGTCCGCGACCAGCCACAAGGCATCTTTGGTCGCGCCCCAGAGCGCGCGCGGTCGGGCGAGGGGCGCAGTCGTCACGATCCACGAGGCGCCGTCAAAGGCATGGAGTCGACCCTGGCTGGTCTCGACGATCCAGGCGCGATCGGCCGTGGCGAAGAGCCCATCGGCGGTTTGCCAGGATCCCGGCGCCCCGGCGGGCTTCCATCCGCCGTCATCAAGGCGAAGCAGCGTTTGCCCGGCAATAGCCCACCCGACCCCGCCGCCGAGCACGACGCGATGGATAGCGGCCGGCGCCTCTATCGTCGTCCAGCCGCTCCGGCGCTTCACGAGGCACACCTCCCCGGGGCGACAGACGACCTCCGGCTCCGCCGTCCCGAGCACTGCCACGAGCGCGCCGCGCGGGGCGCTGAGCCGGCCAATCTCGCCCTTGTCCTTCTGGAACCCAGCCGGGAGCCAGCGCAGGTAAACGCCCTCTGGGCCTGCGCCGCCGGTGTGCGTGCCAACGAGACGAACGCGATTGTCACGGCCGTAGAAGAGCGAGAGCTCGAGCGACGGACCGGGACGCACGGTGTTCGGGAGTGACTCGGACCGCCAGCCCCGGGCGTCGTGAAGGAAGACGCGATCGGCCCCGAGCGCGGCGGCGTGCGGGGGTGTTTCGAGGGCGATCGCCAGGATGGGCTCGGCGACTTCGCGGTGGAAGGTGACCGCGAGAGGCGGTGTGGGTGCGCTGGATGCGGCGGGAGCGCTGGATGCAGCAGGGGCGCTGGACGCGGCGGGCTGCGGCGCTACCAGCCTCGCGCTCGGTGCCGTAAAAGGCGCGAGGCTCGCGTGGGGCTGAGTCGGCGAACTCCTGGAGGGCGCGCTGCACGCGACGAGGAGGCCGAGGAGCACGCATCTTGCCAGAGTCTTCACGAGGTCTCTCTACGAAGGATCCATCGGGCTTGCAATCACGCTACTTGGATTTACAAGGTTTCCTGAGGCGCACTACTCCTGCGCCCTGGCGCAGGAGTTCTGATCGCCCAGCGCGCAGCCGCGGGCAAAGGCCGCTGCCGCGCCTACCTTGTCTTTGCTGACCCCGCGGCCCTCCTCGAACAGAAAGCCGAGCTCGAAGCAGCCCTTGGCATCGCCCGCGTTGCAAGCGCCCTCCGGATTCGAGGGGGAGAACCGGATTCGAGGGGAGAGCCGGGGAGGGGAGAACCGGCGGCATCTGTGCCGGTCCACAGCCTGCCAGTAGAAGAGCCCAACCCAACCGGACAGCACCACTTTGGGGGGAAGCGAGCCTGAATCAAGTGCGCGGCTGCCGGGTCATGCGCAGCGCCTCCCGCAGACCGTGCTTGAGGTTGCGCAGCGTGGTGAGGCTCCCGAAGTCCACCCCGATGTCCACGAGCGTCTCCGCCACGGCCGCTCGAACGCCGGTGAGCACGCAGCGCGCCCCGACGACCTCGACCTTGCGCATCAGCTTTATCAGGTGATCGGCGGTCTTGGTGTCGACGATCTCCACGCCGGTCAGATCCAGGATCACGAAGCGCGCCTGGGTGCGCGTGACCTCGGTCAGCAGCCGCATCACCATGTCCGAGGCGCGCCGCGAGTCGACGAAGCCGATGATCGGCATCACCAGCACGTCGTCCCACACCTCGAGGATCGGGTTCGACAGCTCGTCGACCGCGTAGCGCAGCCGCTCGATCAGCCCGAGCTTTTCGCCCTCGCTCGCCGCGAGCTTGTTGTTGGTCGCGATCAGCGCAAGCTCCGCGGCGCGCCGCTTGGTGATGTCGAGCGAGACGCCGAGCAGCGCGATCGCCTCCCCGTTCGCGTCGAGGAAGGGCACCTTGTTGGTGAACATCCAGCGCTCGCCGTGCGGGGTCGAGATGGGCTCTTCGACGCCGACGGCCACCTTGTTGTCGAGCACCTCGCGGTCCACCTTCTCGAAAATGGCCGCCTTGTCCGGGAAGAGATCCCAGGCCGTTTTGCCGAGCATGAGCTCACGTGACGTGCCCGTGAGCTCCTCGGCCATCTTGTTCCAGAGATCGACCTTGAGCGTGGTCGCCTCCTTGGAGAAGATCATCACCGGCGCGTGCTCCACGATGTGCTCGAACCGCATCACGCGCCGCGTGAGCGTCGCGACGTCACGAGCTTGCTGCGCCACCGCGGCCTCCCGCTCGATCACCGCGGCGAGGTGCACCGCGTCCGCGGCCAGCACCGCGTCGCGGGCCCCGGCGCGGATCAACGCGGCTGTGCGCGGCGGCGTCGTGCCCACCGCGACGATGATGATCGGGGCGCTCGGATCGTGGCGCTTCGCGAGCGTCGCGAGCGCGTGCACCGCCTCCTCCTCGGCGAGGTACGCCAGGATCATGTGCCCGGCCCGCTCGTCGAGCGCCTTCGCGAGATCCTCCACCGACCCAGCCGCGCGCGCCTCCACACGGACGCCGGCCTCCTCCAATCCGCGCGTCAGCGCCCCGTGATCCTCAGGGATCTGACCGAAGAGCAGCACGCGTAGTGGGGCTTTTTCGGAGGCCGGCGAAGGATACTGGGTAGCGTTCATCGGCGCGCAATGTATCAAGCGTTCGCCCCGATCGCGCGCGAGAAACGGTGCGGTGGATCACCCGGCGAGCGCGCTCCGGCTCCGGAGCGCGCTCGCCCATCGATGATTGGCGCTCAGGCGGCCGCCCCCGACGCGGAGGCGGTGGGCTTCTTGCGCGCGAACACGCCAATGATCAGCGACGCGACAAGGCCCGTGAAGAGCGTGCCCACCGCGCCGGAGACCGCCTGGATGAGCGGTGTCTGCTCCGCCGCCGCCGCCGCGATCTGCTTCTGTGCCTCCGCCTCCGGCGTGCCAGCCGCTCGCAACATCGCCTCGTGGGCGGCCCGGAGCTCCTCGAAGTAATGGGGAAAGAGCACCGTTGTGAAGAAGAAGGACCAGCAGAACAGGATACCCGCCGCGATGGCGGACATCAGCATCCCGGTCGCGACCTGACCGCCGTAGGAGCGCTCGGGGGCCGTCTTCCGGAGGCCCCACACGAGCACGGCGATCTGAATGACGATGACCATCCAGAACAGGTTGAGCAGCACCGGGTGCGTGTAAAACCTGAAGAGCCCCATCACCAGCATCCAGGCGGAGCAGAGCCCCCCGATCAGGATACCGGCCTTCACTGTCATGTTCATTCGCTTCTTCCTTTACGAGCTCAGCGCATCAGCGCCGCGGTGAGCTCGGGGTTCCAGGCGCCGGTCTTGCGGTCGTAGATATTGAATCGACCGCCGTCGTCCCAGTAGGCCCAGCCGATCCCCTGCTGCTCGGCCATCTCCCGGACGAGCCGAGTCCAGCGGGCGCGCGAGGCGGGATCGATGGTGTCGCCGGCCCCGAGCTCACCCATGTAAAGCGGCCTCTTCGTGCGCTCGGCGAAGGCCCGCGCCATCGCGAGCTCGGCCGCGACGGCGGAGGGGCCGCTCGGGTTCTCGGCGGAAAGGGTGGTGTTGTACCGGCGGAACCAGTCGGCCACCCAGTCGACCTTCTGGGCCTCGGGGACAGGCACGATCGGCGTCGCCGAGGGGCCGGGGAAGGAGATCCCCACGGTGCCATACTCGCCGGGCATGAACGGCATGCCCTGGTGCGTGAAGAGGATCGGCTGGTACATGTGGAAGCTGGCGATGAGGTTGGCATCGTCGGCGGGCAGCTCGAGGTTGGCGAGCTCCTTGGCCGCCGCCCAGAAGACGCTGTCGACGATGACCTGGCGCGTCGGATCGGCCGCGCGCACCGCGGCGAGGGCCTCGAGGAGCAGCGCATTCCATTTCGGCGCGGTGAGCTTGTCGGTCGGCTCGTTGAGCAGCTCGTAGAGCACCGACGCCGGGCGATCGCGGTAGCGCGCGGCGATCTGCCGCCAGATCCCGATGAAGCGAGCGCTGTGGCCCTCGGGATCCTTCATCAGCTCTTCGTAGTGGTGAAAATCGATGATCGCCGTCATCCGCCGGCTCGTCGTCTGCTCGATGGCCCAGTCGACGCGACGAAAGAACTCGTCGTCGACGGTGTACGGGGCCGCCGCCGCCGCGTGGGCGTTGAAGCGGATCGGGATGCGCACGTGATCGAAGCCCGCCGCGGCCACGTCGGTGAAGAAGCGCTCGTCGAGCATCACGCCCCAGGCGCCCTCCTTCGGCGCGTCGAGCGCGTTGCCGCTGTTGATGCCGCGATGGAGCTGCCCGGGCGTGAACGCGGCGGGGTGGGCTACGAACGGGGCCTGCGCCGGGACGTCGGGGATGCACGCGGTGATCAGGAGCGCGCCGCAGAGCAGCGAGAGGCCGCGGTGGAGCATCGGGCGAGCCTAGCCGATCTCGCGATCGCGGCGCTTCCGACGTCGCCGACCTCTCCGACGTCTCCTCGAAAATCCCCCGACGAAGCTTGCCCCCGAGGTGATAGGCTCCTCAGTCCTTCATGACCCCGGGCGACTCGATTGCCGGTAAATACCGCCTACTTCGCCCCTTGGGGAAGGGTTCCATGGGCGAGGTCTGGGCCGCGGTCCACACCGAGATGCGGCGCGAGGTCGCGCTCAAGCTCATCTACGGCGACAACCCCGACCTCGCGGTGCGGCTCAAGCGCGAGGCGCAGGCCTGCGGGCGCCTCGAGCACCCCAACGTCGTTCGCATCTACGACATCGGCGAGACCGACGACGGCGATCCGTTCCTGATCATGCAACTGCTCACGGGCGAGACGCTGGCCGATCGCCTCGTCCGTCGGCGCCGCCTCCCGCCCGCCGAGGCGCTGTGGATCGCGCTCGACATCGCCCGCGCCCTCCGCGCCGCGCACGCCGCGGACATCGTTCATCGCGACCTCAAGCCGGCCAACATCTACCTCCACCGCGGCCTCGACAGCGAAGGCGAAGAGGTCAAGGTCCTCGACTTCGGCGTCAGCAAGATCCTCTCGGTCGGCGACATGGCCTTCACCGTCACCGGCGCGCTCGTCGGATCGCCCGCGTACATGAGCCCGGAGCAAGCGCGGGCCACGAAGGAGATCGATCCGCGCGCCGACGTCTGGGCGCTCGGCGTGCTCCTCTTCGAGATGCTCGCCGGGCGGCGGCCGTTCCCCAGCGCCTCGCCGATGGGCGTCATCGCCGAGATCCTCTCCGAGAGGATCCCCTCGCTCTCCGAGCACGTCCCCGGGGTCGATCCGCGGATCGAGGACGCGGTGAACCTCTGCATGACCCGCGACGTCGATCAGCGCCTCCAGAGCGCGTCGGCGTTCATCGATCTGCTGCGGCCGGTCTTCGCCCAGCTGGAGCTCGCGAGCACCGGCGCCGGCGCGCGCATCCTGCCCTCGCTCGTGGAGCTCGCGGGGAGCTCGGGGCTGCCGTTCGTGGGCGTTCGCGACCCCGATCCGTCGACCGAGTCGTCCGACGACGAGATCGCGACGCGGATGATCGATCGCGGCGCGCTGGTCCAATCGCCGCCGCCGCCGCTGATGCAGCTGATGCGGTCGCCGCAGCCGCAGCCGAGCCTGCCGGCCAGCGAGGCCACGGCGCGGCTCGAGGTCGTGCCCGGGTGGAGCCGCCCGGTCCCGCCGCCGTCGCCGTCGTCGCCTCTTTCCGGCGTCATCTGGCCGAGCAAGCCCAACTCCGCCATCGACACCATGATGGCGTCGAACGATCTGATGCACGAGCGCGAAGCCGCGGCGCTGGCCGCGACGCCCGCGGCGCCTCAGCCTCTCTCTCCGCCGAGCCCGCTCTCGGACACAATCTCGACGATTCCACTCCTTCACGTGCACCAGAGCCCCGGGCACGACGCCGCGCCTGCGTCAATGCCGCTCTCCTGGGAGCCTCCTCCTCCCGCGCGCGACAGGGCCAGAGTCGCGCTGATCGTCGCGGTGGTGGTGATCGTGCTCTCGCTCGCGACTCTCCTCATCCTGATGTTGACGCAGGACACGACGGACGCGTCGGGCGCCGCGCCGGCCTCCTCCGAGGCGGCGAGCGCCGCAGTCGTGGCCTCCACGACGCCTCCGCCGCCTTCACCGGAGCCCTCGCAGGAGCCCGCGGCGCCTGCGGCGGCCTCTGCCGACGCGCTGCTGACACCGCCGGAGGCTCACACGGCGCGTCCTGCAGAGAAGCGCCTCGGGGTCGTCAACATCGCTTCGACGCCCTCCGCGCGCGTGCTCCTCGACGGGAGGCCGATGGGCACGACCCCGCTGATTGGCCTCAGCGTCCCTCTCGGCTCCCACCGGATCACGTTCATTCGCAGCGTCCGCGAGACCAAGACGATCACCATCAACGTCAAGGCGGATCAGCGGACGACGGCCAGCGTCAAGTTCGATTGACCCTCCCCGCTCGAAGCACCTCGAGGCGCCCTGCATATGCAGCCGCCGGATCGGGTGCTACGCGGGGAGCTGGCCTCTCGTCACGTCCTCGGCGAAGCGGAGAATGTCGCCCGAGAGGCGCCCCGGAGCCTCGAGGTACGGGCTGTGTCCAAACCCCTGCGGCTCCTCCACGCGGGCGTGGGGCGGCAGGTTCTTGCGGAAGAACTCGAGGTGAGAGGCGGGCAAGATGCGCTCGTCGCGACCCCAGAGCAAGAGCGTGGGTGGGCGGAGCGTCCGCAGCTCGACGGGATCGAGCATGTCTTCGGGCTTGATCGAGTCGATGAGCGCGCGCATCTCGGGGTTCTGGAACTTGCGCCGCAGGCCCCAGGCGAGGACCTGCCGCATCGCGCTGCGCTTGGCCATGACCCGATCGATGAAGTCCAGGGCAGCTCCGTGGCTATCGATCCGGAACATCCCGGCGAAGCGCGCGATCTCGTCGGCGTCCATGGCAGCGCCGCTCGGCGAGCAGAGGATGAGCCCGCGCACCCGAGCAGGTCGCGCCAGCGCGTAGCGGATCGCGGCGACGCCACCGAGCGAGTTGCCAAAGAGGATCGCCGGCTCGTTGAGCACGGCGTCGAGCGCCTCGGTCAGCCCGCCCTGGAGCGTTTCGCCCCGCACGCCGCCGCGCGGCGTACCACTGAATCCGTGCGCAGGCAGATCGGGTAACACGATGCGTTGAAACCGTCGACGCAAGGAGTGGAGGAGCGGGAAGTAATGGACTCCGGCCGAGCTGAAACCATGGAGAAGCACCAACGTCGGTAGCTTTCCGCGCCCATCGGCCTCGAGCACGTGCACCTCCCCCACCGACGTGGGAATAGTGCGGCTGCGATAACCCTGGAGTACCAGGGAGGCTCGGACGAGACGATCGGTCAAAGCAGGCACGGTGGTACGGCCTCTCCCTGCGCAGGATAGGGTTGGATCAAATGGCTGTTGCCGCGACAAATTCGGGGAATATAGAAGTGAAAGCTGGCAAACGACGAAGTCGGATCCTCGATTGGGTTCACGGGGCGAACGATATGCCCTGGGGCACGGCGCCGCTCGATTTCGAGCCCGCTGCGACCCAGCAGACCGTGGACCGGGCGGGCATGCTCTTTGGGCCCGGGCGCTACTTCGGCCTCGAGGTCGAGGGCTTCGCCAACGTGCCGGCCGGGCCGACGATGGTGGTGTCGAACCACTCCGGCGGCACCTCGATCCCCGACGTGTGGGGCTTCCTGATCGCCTGGTATCGGCACTTTGGTGTGCAGCGTCCGATTCATCCGATGGCCCACGAGATCATCTTATCCAACCGGCACACAGGGGTCTACTTTGCGAAGCGCGGCGTCCTCCGCGGCGGTCGGGCGATCGCCCTCAGCGCGCTCCGCGACCACGGGCGCGATCTGATGGTGATGCCGGGGGGCGATCTCGATACCTGGCGCCCGTACTCGAAGCGCTACGAGGTCCGCTTCAGCGGGCGCATCGGCTACGCGCGGCTGGCGATTCAGGCCGGCGTGCCGATCGTGCCGGTGGCCAACGCGGGCGCGCACGAGACGCTGATCGTGCTCACCGACGGGCGACGGTTCGCGCGGGCGATCGGCCTGCACGCGTTCGCGCGCGCCGAGGTCTTCCCGGTGCACCTCTCGCTCCCATGGGGCCTCACCGTCGGTCCCTGGCCGCACCTGCCCACGCCGGTGACGCTGCGCTACCGCATCGGGGCGCCGATCCCGCCGCCGGTTCACCTCGATCCGGAGCGCGAGCCGGACGAGGACGTGGTGCGCGCTTACGACGCTGAGGTCCAGGCTGCGGTGCAGAAGCTGCTCGACGAGCTCAATCCTCGGTCGTAGCCGCGCGTGACGCGGAGGTTTCGTGCGACCATCGCCGGCCATGCGTCGCGTGGTCTCGATCCTGCTGGCCGGCCTCCCGCTGTCGCTCGCGCTCATCACCGGCTGCCCCGCCGAGGCCCCGCCGCCGCGCGTTCCGACGGCGCCCACGCCGCTGAGCGCCGTCGCGGAGACGCTCGCGCCGCGGCGCTCGTACGCCCTCGGCGATCCCGACGCGCTCCCCAAAGGGACGGCGCTCGCGCTCGACGGCGGCGCGTTCGGCGCGGTGATCGACGGCTCGCGCCTGCTCGCGCGCGGGGAAGATTTCCACCTCGCCAAGGACGTCACCGCGAGCCCGATCCTCGGGGTCGAGCGCGTGCCGGCGTGGCTCGGCGGCGGGTTCCTCTTTCGAACGGCGAGCGCGCTCTACACGAGCGACACCTTCGACGGCGCGCTCCGCGCCGCGGCGGCGATCGAGTCCGGCGTGACGCGCGTCTCGTTCGGGCCCAAGGGCGTCCTCGTACGCACCAACGACGGCCACCGTCGTCTCCTCGATCTCGCCTCGGGCGCGGCGTTGCCGATCGCCCCGCTCGGGCTCGTCGACGTGCTCACGCTCGCTGACGGCCGCTCGGCGGCGCTCGTCGAGGGGGGCCGCCTCCTCGTCTCCACCGATCGCGGCGAGCACTGGAACGACGCGACCGCGGGCCTCGGCGGCGCTCCGACGAGCCTGGTCTCGCGCCCCGGCGAGATCTGGATCGAGACCGACGCCGGCCGCGCTTTACGCGTCGATCCCGGCGGCGTGCTCCGCGAGCTCGACAGCGTCCCGCGCGCTGTCCCCGAGCGCCTCCGCCCGCGCGATCCCGCCTGGCGATGGACCGAGGCGCCGCTCGTCGCGGCCGTCCGCCGCGGCGTCAAGCTCGACGACGGCACGGCGATCGTGGCCGCGGCCGGCGACGTGGCGAGCATCGATCTGCGCACCGGCGCGGTGAAGATCCTGGTCCACGGCCGCCTCCCTCCCGATCTCCCCTGCGAGGCGCTCCGCCACGGCGACGACGTCCTCGCCGTCTGCGCCGCGCCTCGTCGGCCCAGCGTCGTCGTCGCCCACCTCGCGGAGGGGCACCCGACGATCGAGCGCACCTTCCCGGTCGAGGGCCCGTTCTACGTCGGTGACGACGGCGCGCTCGCCTTCGGCGGCTCCTGCGATGGCGCGCGCATGCGGCTCGGGGTCTGCGTTCGCGACGCGCAGGGCGTCTGGCACGATCACGGCGGCGAGCCCGCGCCCAAGCCCAGCGTCGACGCCGGCACGGGCGCCGACGCCGGCCCGCGCTCCCCTTTCGATGCCGACGGGGGCGCGCCGGATCCGAGCGCGATCGTCCGCTGGGTCGTCCGCGCCGGAGGCCGCCCGGTCGCGATCCTCGGCGGCAAGAACCCGGGCACGCTCGATCTCGACACCGGCGCTCTCCGCGCCTGGAAAAAGGGCGTCGACGAGAAGACGTTCCCCGCCGACATCCTCCGCGCGCTCGAGCCACAGGGCTTGATCAGCAAGCGCACCTCGAACGCGATCCTCGATCGCCGCTGGTCGAGCAGCGACGGTGTCCTGCGTGGGTCGCTCGACACCGGGCAGCTCGTGAAGATCCGATCGGGCGGCGAGGTAGAGCGCTCGGCCTTCGTCTTCCCTCGGGCCTCGATGTCCGGCGCCTTCGGCTTCGCGATCGATCCGCAGTTCCGCACGTTCCAGTCGCTCGATCACGGCGAGACGTGGGCCGAGGTCGCGCCACCGCCCGTCTCCGCACGCGTGACCAAGATCTCCGTCGTGCCGCGCTGCTCGCCGCTCGGCTGCGATCTCGGCCCCTGGCTGCGCCTCGGCTGGGACGACGCGCCTCCGCCGATCGTGCCCGAGCCGCCGCCTCCGATGGCGCTGCCGCTGCGCACGCCGCAGGCCGCGCTGCCCGAGATCACCTGTGTCTCCGCGGGCGAGGAGCGCTTCGCGTTGCTCCCGACCACGACCAACAGCCCCGACGATCTCGGCCTCGGCGCCCAGCGCGTCCCCGTGAGCCAGGTGAGCCAGAGCCGCCCCGTCACGTACCATCGCCGCTTCTACTCGCGCGCGGTCGTCAACCCGGCGCAGGGCTCGGTGTGGAGCGGCGATCCCGATCGCGTGCCGCGCGCCGTCCTCCACGGGTGGGCCGCGGAGTTCACGCCGCCGGGCGATCCGCGCTCGCCGCAAGGTGGCATCCTCGTCCTCGGCCCAGAGCGCGTGACCACCGCCTTCCGCCGGACGTTGTCCTTCCTCGAGCCCTTCGAGCCCGACGGCGCCGTCCACACCACGGGCTTCGGCCTCAGCGATTTCGAGGCGGTGACGCGCTCTCTCGGCGCCCCGCTCGGGCAGCTCTTCGCGCCCGAGGGGCCGGAGATCGACGCCCTCGCCACGATCGTCCCGCTCGATCCCGCCGGCCCCTCCGGCCTGGTCTTCACCATCCCGCTCGACAGCGGCCAGCTCCTCGGCACCCTCGTCGGCGGATCGAGCCCGCGCCTCAAAATCACCGGTGTGCGCGTGGATCCGTCGCCCCTCGCGCCGGTGAGCGCCGTCGAGCTCGGAGGCGGCGAGTTCGCGGTGTTGATGATCGGATCCGACGGCGCCGCCGAGGTCCTCAAGCTCGGCGCGGCCGGCCTGTCGTCGATCCACCGCATGCCGGTGCTCGGCGACTCGCAGTCCCCGGCCAACGCCGACGCGCTGGCGATCGGCGCCCAGGGCGCCCTGGCGATCCTGCGCACGCCGTCGGGCGCGGAGCCGCCGAGCGTGGGCGATCCCGCGCTGCTGTTACCGCTCGGCGGCGGCCCGATCGTCGCGCTCGCGCCCTGGTCGACGCTGACGTCCGCCGACGAGCCTGCTTGCCGCGGCGATCTCTCCGGCTACCGCGCCATCGTTCAGCCCGTGGCGTCCTGGCTCCACGTCCGCGGCGGCTCCAAGCCGCACGACGGCACCAACGCCGGCGCCGCCCTGCTCGCCCGCGTGCGCTGGGGCGCGACCCGGGTCTGCCTCGAGGCCGTCGAGGCCTCCGACAGCAGCCGGACGACGCGCCTCGGCGAAGAGCTGGAGACCGCGGTCGTGGCGCGTTTCACCGGCAAAACCAGCCTCGCTGGGCGCGTCGGCACCCTGCCCGGCGCCGAGCTGCGCCAGGCACTCTCGTGCAAGCTCGGCCTCCCCTGAAAATCCCAACTCTCGACGAACGCGCCGCGGGCGAGTAGGGTCCGCGGCGTCGCAGCGCGGCAAGTGATCGCCGGTGCAGCTCGATGAAGCGTGAGCAGAGTCGATCTGCGCGGGAGGAAAGTCCGAGCTCCACAGGGCAGAGTGCCGGGTAACCCCCGGTGAGGGTAACCTCGAGGAAAGTGCAACAGAGAAGAGACCGCCCCGCCGTCCGTGAGGACCGCGAGGTAAGGGTGAAACGGTGGAGTAAGAGCCCACCGCGCTCTCGGTAACGAGAGTGGCAAGGCAAACCCCACTCGGAGCAAGGCCGCATAGGAAGGCGCAACGGCGGTAACTCGCCGCGGGAGGGCTGCCCGCTCGAGCCTTCGGGTTGGCTGCTAGAGGCGCGTAGCAATGCGCGTCGTAGAGGAATGATCGCTGACGCGGGGCCGGGAGACCACTCCGCGTAACAGAACTCGGCTTACGAACGCTGCGACCACGACGCCTGCGAGCAATCGCGGGCGTCGTGCTTTTGTCAGGCCGCGAGAGGCAGCAAGCGGTCGCGCAGCTTCTTCTTGGCGCGGGCCTCGAGCTGGCGAGCGCGCTCACGAGAGACACCAAGCCGGCGGCCGATCTCGGCGAGCGAGAGCTCCTCCTCGGGGTCCGCCATCATCCGTGCCTCGACGATGTAGCGCTCGCGCGGGTCGAGGTTCTGCACCGCCAGCGTGAGCTTTTCGCGCAGGATCTTTCCCTCCTCGGCGCGGGAAAATCGCTCCTCTTGATCCTGCTCGTCCGCGACGAGGGTATCGACGAGCGAGCGGGCGCCGTCCTCGAAGACCTTGGTGTCGAGCGAGACGTCGCGAGCCTCGAGGCGCCGCGCCATCTCCAGGACCTTCTCGGCGGGCGCGCCGAACTTCTCCGCGAGCATCTTGTCGCCCGCCTCGCCCTCGCCGACGAGCCCGGCGATGCGCGCGCGCTCCCGACGCAGGCGGAAGAACATCTTGGAGCGGAGCGGGCCCGAGCCGACGCCGACGAGGCTCCACGAGTGAATGACATGGTTCAGGATGTACGCCCGAACCCAGTAGGCGGCGTACGTGACGAAGCGGTTCCCCCGCTCCGGATCGTACTTGCGGATCGCATGGACGATCCCGAAGTTCCCCTCGGCGATCAGGTCCGCCAGCGGGATTCCATAGCGTCGGTAGCTGATCGCGATGGACACCACGTGGCGGAGATTGGCGAGGGCGAGCTGGGCGGCGGCCTTTTGATCGCCCTTGTCGCGGTAGACTCGGGCGAGGTCGGCCTCCTCTTCTCGCGACAGCTCCGGGAGCTGGCGAACGTAGTGGATGTACCGCGAGACGGCGCTGGTCTGGTCTCGAGAGGTCTGCACGTGTCCCCCGATTTGGTGATTTTGGTTACATATTGTAGCGTTGCAAGGGTCGGGCGCCGCTCGGTCCTTCGATTGAGGAGAGCGTCCAGACTCAATAACGCTCCATTGCAGCCAATATGCCGTTCCGGACGAGCATCTCGTGCACTCGTCACGGGAAAAGCTTGCCCGCCCCGCGCGCCAAGCGGCCTTTGCCGATTGTCGGTACGAGGGCGGTAATCAGGAGATTGAACTCCCGAGACCGAGGCAGAACCAGATTATTGGGGGGAGAGGGAGGAGAGGGAGAGGGACAATCAGGAGATTGCCACTCTCGGAGCAGGCGGGATTACGCCGAGAACGAGGAGCCGCAGCCGCACGTGCTCTTCACGTTGGGGTTGCCGAACTTGAAGCCGGAGCCGTGGAGGCCCTCGACGTAGTCAATCTCGGTACCCTCGAGGTACTGGTAGCTGAGGGGGTCGATGAAGAGCTTGACGCCCTTGTCCTCGAAGGTTTCGTCCATGTCCGTGGGCTTGTCCTCGAAGTACAGATCGTACGAGAAGCCCGCGCACCCGCCGCCCACGACGCGGAGCCGGAGGCCCTGGCCGCCGAGATCCTCGGCGCTGGCAATCTCGTGAACCTTCTCGGCCGCCTTTTCTGTGATCGAGATCATCCGACTCCTCCTGTGCAACTGCGCCGCGTCGAGCGGACGCCACGCTCCACCGGAGGTGGAAGACGCAACGTGACGCTAGGATACTCTTGGGGCCGCGGGAGCGCCAGGGGTAGCGCGGACGGCGTCGTGGGTGGACGAGCGAGCGGGCGGGGGCGTCGTGTGCCCCCGCCTCGTCGATCAATTCGGGGCGAAGGCGACGCCGCGGAACACCGTGTTCATCGGGGCCGTGGCGATGGTGGTGCCCGCCGGCGTGGCCGAGCCATCGTCGACGAAGACGACAGCGACGTTGGCGCTCGCGTTCGTCGTCGTCGCGACCAGGGTGACGTTCGTGCCGGTCACGATGCCGGCGAGGCCGCGCACGCCGCTGGTGATGCCCTGCTTCAGCGTGTTCACCAGGGTCCACGTCGTCCCGTCGAAGGTCCATTTCTGGATCCCACCACCGCTGGCGGTGGCGCGGTCATCGGCGACGTAGAGCGTGTCGAGGCCGGTCACCAGGGGGTTGCGATCGAAGAGGACGAACGAGTACGGGCTCGCGGTGGTGATCGGCATCCCCGCGAAGGACGTCACTGGTTGCCCCGTCGTGGTGGGCAGGCCGGTGCCGACCGTGAACACGTTGACGAACGCCCCCGAGCCGGAGCTGCCGTAGAGCTGGCCGTTGAACACGTGGAGGAAGCGATTGTTGACAGGGGCCGTGTTGAGCTGGGTCGCCGTGCTCTGACCGAGCTGGATGTACTGGACGCCGCTGTTTCCGCCGGCGGCCCAGAAGCTCGTGCCGTTGCTCGAGGTCGCCGCGCGGATATTGCTCCCGCTGAACGCCGTGGTGAAGAGCGTCGACGTATCGATGACGCCGGCCGCGTTGATGCGCCCAACGACGCGGTTGGTCGCGGCCGAGGTGGTCCCGGCGATCGAGGCGACGCCCGGCGCGGCGGCGTAGCCGGCGAGCGTTACATAGTGGCCGTCCGCCGAGAGGGAGAGGTTGCCCTCGGCCGTCGAGGAGCCCGCGAAGGTGAGGGGCTGGTTCGCGCCGCTGACGGCGATCGGGAGGTTCAGCGTGGCGCCCGCTGAGGTCCCGTCGAGGTAGCGCCTCTCGATGAAGCCCACCGTCGATCCGCCGGCGAGCGCGGCCGAGCCGTCTCCGACGCGGAGAAGGAAGAAGCTGGCCGTGGCCGTGCTCGAGGTGCAAGCGCCCGCGCCGTCGCAGATCGTGCCGCCGCTCTGCGTGCAGGCGGTGCCGGCCGCGAGCGGCGGGTTCGTGGGGACGCCCGCGGTGCAGACGTCGCTCGTGCACTGCTTGCTATCGACGGGCACGTCGGCGTTGTCAGCGACGTTGGCCGCGTTGCCGTTGCCGTCGCACTGGTTGACCTGGCAGTTGCCCGCGGTCTGCGTCGAGGTCGGGTTCCCCGCGGCGGTGTTGGCGACGCCGCAAACGTGGCTCACGCACGTGCGGACGTGGCAGTCGGTGTCGGTGCCAGGGCAGTTGCTCGCCGTGTTGCACTGCACGCAGTCGCCGATGGCGTCGCAGAGCGTGCCGCCGCTCTGGTTGCAGGCCGTGCCGGCCGCGACCGGCGTGTGCGAGGGGACGCCCGCGGCGCAGGTGTCGCTCGTGCACTGGAACGCGTCGCTGGGCACGTCAGCGTCGTGGTTGGCGACGATGACGGCGCCCGCGCCGTCGCACTCGTCCTGCTTGCAGTCACCGACGGTCTGCGCGGTCGTCGCCGTGCCCGCCGGCATGTTGGCGAAGCCGCAGACGTTGGCGACGCAGGTCCGCGTCTGGCACTCAGTGTCCGCGCCGGGGCAGTCCGCGCCGGTGTTGCAGCCGAGGCAGGTCCCCGTCGCGTTGCAGACGATGCCCACGCCGCAGGAGGTGCCGGCGGCGACCGGCGTGTGCGAGGGGACGCCCGCGGTGCAGACGTCGTTCGTGCAGAGGTTGCTGTCGGCCGGCACGTCGGTGTCCTGGTTGGCGACGATGACGGCGCCCGCGCCGTTGCACTCGTTCCGCTTGCAGTCACCAGGGGTCTGCGCAGCGGTCGCCGTGCCCACCGGTGTGTTCGCGACGCCGCAGACGTTGGCGGTGCAGGTGCGCGTCGCGCACTCGGTGTCCTGGCCGGGGCACGTGGCCGCCGTGAGGCACTGGACACACTGTCCCGTCGCGTTGCACGTCGTCCCCGTGCCCTCGGTGCAGGCGGTGCCGGCGGCGAGCGGCGGGTTGGAGGGCACGCCCGCGGTGCAGACATTGTTCGTGCACTGGAACGCATCGACGGGCAGGTCGCTGTTGTCGGCGACGCTGACGATCGCTCCGGCGCCGTCACACTGGTTCTTCTTGCAGTCCGCGCTGGTCTGCGCGGCCACCGGGGTGCCCGCGGCCATGAAGGCGAAGCTGCAGACGTTGGCGGCGCACGTGCGCGTCTTGCACTCGTCATCCTGCCCGGGGCAGGTGGCGGCCGTCACGCAGCCGACGCAGTTGCCGACGGCATCGCAGACCTGATTGACGCCGCAGACGCCGCCCGCCGCCGCCGGCACGTGCGTGGGGAGGCCGGCGTTGCAGCCGTCGATCGTGCAGGGGTTGCTGTCGTCCTTGATGTCGGCGTTGTCGTTCGCCGAGACGATCGAGCCGCTGCCGTCGCACTGGTTCTTGAGGCAATCGCCCAGCGTTTGCATCGTCGTCGCGGTGCCGGCCGCCTTGTTGGCGGTGCCGCACATGCCCGCGATGCAGGTCGCGGTGACGCACTCGCCGGTCGGCTGCGGACACTCGGCTGCCGTCGCGCAGATGTTGGGCATCCCGCCGGCGCCGCCGGTGCCGCCGACGCTGCTCGAGCTCGCGCTCGACGCCGTCGCGCCGCCTGCGCCGCCGGTTCCCGTCGACGACGTCGCGCCGCCGGCTCCGCCGCTGCCTCCGGTTCCGGTCGACGTCGCGGTCGAGGCCGCGGTCGCCGTGGCGCCGCCGCTCCCGCCGCTCCCGCCGTTCCCGCTGCTCCCGGTGCCGTCGGGGACCTGGCTCCGGTCGACCTGAGCGACGAGCTCACAACCCGCGCCGCCCACGAAGAGGGCGGCGGTGAACCAGAGAATCGGCAGTCTCGCTACGCGCATGAATCACCCTGCAGAAAAAGAAGAACTCCGTCGGCGATCGTGTCACGGAGTCGCGGCGCCGTCTTCACGGAACGTTGGGCGCGCCGGGCGTGGGCGTGTTGCTGAAAGCCCAATCCATGACGGCGTTGTTGGTGTCCGCGCCGCTGGGAAGCCGGCTCAGCGAGCCGCTCTTGGTGTTGCTGTCGGCGCCTGTGAACGCCGTGCCCTCGACGAGGCTGACCATGCCGAGGCCGGGGATGGTGGCCAGGGTGATCGAGCCTTCATAGGACAGCGCGTCGATGAGCGACGGCTGTGACGCCGTCGAATCGACGAGCGCGACCCCGTCGGGCGCGCCGTTCTGGAACGCCATGGTGGTGGTGATCTTGATCCCCGGCGCCGGGACGATGACAGTCGCGGAGCCCACCACCAGGTAGTTGCCCGCGAGCAGGGTCCCGGGACCGAGGTTGATCGAGAGATAGCTAACGCTGGAGGAGCCGTCGATGAAGAGGAGCGCCAGGTTGGTGAGGGACACCGGGCCGCCGGTGCCATTGTAGATCTCGACGAACTCGTTCGCGTCGGTGCCCATCTGGTCATAGTCAATCTCGTTGATCACGAGGTGACTCTGGTAGCAGACGTCGCCCTTGCAGTTGCCGGTCAGGCAGTCGGCGTTGCCGGCGCACTTGCTCCCGATACTGCACTTGGTGCAGTTGGCGCCGCCGCAGTCGACGTCCGTTTCGCCGTTGTTCTCCAGCCCGTCGACGCACGTCGGCACGCAGACGCTGCCAGTGCACGCGCCGCCGACGCAGTCCGTGCTGACCTTGCAGGCCTTCCCGGTCGGACAGCGCGGGCAGGTAATGCCGCCGCAGTCGATGTCCGTCTCGACCCCGTTCTTCACTTTGTCACCGCAGTCGATCGGAGCGCATTTGTTGGTCAGCGGATCGCAGACCATGCTCCCACAATCGGTGTTGACGACGCACTCGACGCACATGGAGTCGGCGGTGCACTTCATCGCGCTGCCCGTCGTGCACGGGTCTCCGACGGGCTTCGGGGTGTTGGCGGCGACGCCCGCCGTGCAGGTGTCGATGGTGCAGTCGTTGGCGTCGGTGGGCTTGTCGGCGTCGTCGGGGTTCGGCCGGGTCGCGCCCGCGCCGTTGCACACCGCCGTGACGCAGTCCTTCGCCGTCTGCGCCGCGAGCGCCTTGCCGTCCGCCGCGAAGTCGAACCCGCAGGTGCCGCCGTTGCACGTTCGGGTCTGGCACTCGGTGTCCATGCCGGGGCACTCGCTCACCGTGACGCAGGGCATGGGGATGCCGGTGCCGGTGCTCGTGTCGCCGCCGATGCCGCTGCTCGTGCTCGTGTCGGTGCCCGTGGACGTGGCTCCAGGGCCGGAGGCCCCCGTCGATCCACCGGCTCCCAGCAGCGACGAATCGTAGATCGAGCAGGCCGCGAAGGAGACCAGCGAGAGCGAGCCCAGGAGCAAAACGGCGCGGATTTTCACGGCCCCGAGGCTAACCGAGGCGCCTTCGGGTGTCGATTCGCGCCTGGTCTCGCGCTTGACCGAGCGCGGCGTCGCGCGATGGATCGAGCGTCGCGGCTCTGGTGATACGATCGCGCGCATGACAACCACCGGACCTGAAGGCCGCCTCGGCACGACGGTGCGCGACAAGTGGACCCTCGAGCGCATCCTCGGCGTCGGCGGGATGGCGGCGGTGTACGTCGGGCTGCACCGGATCGGGCGGCGCGACGCGATCAAGATCCTCCACCCCGAGGCGGCGAAGCGGAAGGACGTCTGCCTGCGCTTCGAGCGTGAAGCGAAGGCGGTGAACAGCTTCCGTCACCCCGGCGTCGTCGAGATCCGCGACATCGACGTGACCGAGGACGGCGCGCCCTTTCTGGTGATGGAGCTGCTCGACGGCGAGTCGCTCCTCGAGCGGGTGACGCGGCTCTCCACGATCCCGCTGGAGGACGTCCTCTCCTACGCTGATCAGGTCCTCGACGTCCTCGTCGCGGCGCACCCGCTCGGGATCATTCACCGCGACATCAAGCCGGCGAACCTCTTCCTCCTCCGCGAAGGGCGAGTAAAAGTGCTCGATTTCGGCCTCGCCCGCGTCCTCGACCCCAACGGCAGCAACGCCTGGACCAAGACCGGCGCGACCCTGGGAACGACGGCGTACATGCCGCCGGAGCAGGCGCGCGGGCGTCACATCGACGGCCGCGCCGACCTCTTCGCCGTCGGCGCGACGATGTTCCGGCTCCTCACGGGGCGGCGCATCCACGACGCCGAGGACGAGTTCGACCTCCTGATGAAGATGGCCAAAGAGCCGGCGCCCTCCCTCGCTTCGGTGCTGCCGGGCCTCCCCTACGACGTCTGTCTCGTGGTCGATCGCGCGCTCTCCTTCGAGCGCGATCGTCGCTACTTCGACGCGGCCTCGATGCTGGACGACGTGCGCTCGCTGCGCGCACACCATCTCCCCAAGCACGCGCTCCGGTTCCTCGAGCTCGAGTCGGCCGACGCTCTCGTGGCGCACACCCTGCCGCGCGGCCTCTCTTCGGGTCCGGCCCAGGCCCCCGCGATGTATCCGCCGGATGCCCCCGCCGTGAGCGTGGAGATCCCGGTGGTCTGGAGCGGCGTATCGATGCCGTCCGAGGCGCCGCTGATCGATGTCGAGCTCCTGTCGTTGTCCGAGATGCCGAACCCGGACGCATCGACCGAAAAAGACGGCCCTCCGGGGGTCATTCCGCGGTCGGGGTTGTCGGCGCCCAACCTGGAAGCGACGCTGGTCTCTCCGGTCTTCGTGCCCGACGCGAGGCGGAAGCCCAGCGATTCCTAGGAGCCTGGTGCTTTTCGCCGATCCGGGCGCGCCGCCGTCGTTGTCGTCGTCACCGTACCTTCGTACGGCTCCTCCTCCGCCTAGGCGGCACACCCGGCTCGACGAAAATCACCGACGGC
>Ga0105048_10001603_pt1 | contig 36616 bp, 40 predicted proteins | sample MAT05_FD_78382 | JGI IMG/M metagenome (GOLD analysis project Ga0105048, IMG submission 78382) | Freshwater microbial communities from Lake Fryxell liftoff mats and glacier meltwater in Antarctica - MAT-05 | ecosystem: Environmental > Aquatic > Freshwater > Ice > Liftoff microbial mat | place... | reverse complement strand
CTGCGGATGTGACGGCGGGGCTCACGCTCGATGCGAAAGGGCTGCCTGTCGCCGCGGGGAAGCGGGAGGCGCCCTTTCGCGTCGTCGTCCCCGTGGGCACCGGAGATTATCGCTTCGTGATGTACGGTCACGGGACGGGAGGGACCTTTCACGATGAGACGTTCGACGCGGAGATCGCCGCGCTCGGCTTTGGCAAGGTGGGTATCCAGTTCGATGGATGGACCGAGAAGGAGATCCTCGATACCTTGATCGGGCTGGGCCACATGTTCAAGGGGACGGCGCACTCCTCGGCGCTGCTGATGCAGGCTATCGCCGACGGCGCAGGGATCGAGGCCTCGATCGCGGGGGCGCTGGGTACGGCGCTGTCGGCGCCGATGCTGGGCAGTCAGGTGAATCCGGCGGCGGGACGGCACCTGGATGATTCAATCCCGGTGTGGGCCGGCGGCTCGCTCGGGGGCACTCTCGGGCTCGTGTACGCCAGCGCGGATCCGGCGATGAAGCATGGAGTCCTCAACGTGCCCGGCGCGGGCTGGACGCACTTCATCCCCGGCTCGGTCATCGTCGGGATGCTGGGGCCGCTGCTTCAGGGTAACTTCGGCGGTCCGCTCGATCTCTCGCACGCGATCGCCATGGGCCAGACCAACTGGGATGACGTCGACGGCGCGGTCTGGGCGGCTGATCTGGCCGAGAAGAAGCAGGTGTTTCTGATCCAGGAGAGCATCGGTGATCCCGTGCTCACCAACCCTGGAAGCGAGCTCCTGGCCGTGACGACCGGCGCCGCGCAGGTGGGCTCGGTCCTGGTGCCCATCGCCGGTGTGAAGAGCGTGAAAGAGGCCGTCGGCCAGAGCGGGATCACACAGTATCACGTGAGCGATGAGGGGCCATTCGACATTCACGGCTTCGCGGCGAACGATACGCCCGCTGGCATGGCGGCGCGGGAGCAGATCACGAGCTTCGTGCAGTCGGTCTGGGCCGGAGCGCCGGTGGTGAAGGTGCCCGCCGGCTGCAAGGGCGGGAGTTGCGACTTTACGGGGAAGTGAGGCTGACGGAGGCGCCTCCGGAAGGAAGCGCCTGACGGGGCGGCGGAGGTCCGGGAGATCCCGACGCACAAGCAGGGATAGCCCACCTTCCGTCGCCACGTGAAGAGGCGCTATTCACCGGAGATGGTGACGCTCTCCTTTTTCCTCAAGAACAGCACTGGCAAAAAGGTGCCCTCGGTTTGTTTTGCCGTGACGTTCGGGACACGGACGCTCTCGCTGCTGATGGATGTGGGCGCGGACAACGCGTTTCGCGTCTCGTGTCGGGCCGGGACCGAGCCGCCTCCGACGACGATTCGGCAGCACCTCGAGCCCGCGTTTCCCCGCGAAGGTTCGAGCGAGCGCGCTCCGAATTGAGCGCGCTCCTCGCGGCGCGATCAGCGGCGGGAGTCGCCTGGCCGTTTCACGTAGCGGACGACGACGATGCGCTTGCCTTCCGGGGTCGGCTCGAGCGTGATCGAGTCGGTGAAGCGCTTCACTGCGCCGAGGCCCGCGCCGATGCCGTGGCGCACGAGGAAGGTCACCGGATCGAGCGGGCCGCGGTCGTCGCAGCCGTCCTGGAGGGCGGTCTCGAAGTCGCGGAAGGGCGGGCCCTCGTCGGAGGCGACAATGCGGAGGCCCTCACCGCGCTTGGGGTCGTCGATCGGCTCGACGGTGATCTCGCCGTGGACGCCGTACTTTCTGATGTTGGAGGCGAGCTCGGAGACGGCGATGGCGAGCTCGGTGGAGGCACGACGGTCGAAGCCTATGGCCACAGCGATCTCTCGCGCGCCACGCCGTGCGACGAAGACGTCGACGTCGTGCTCGATGCGAAAAGAGCGCACCGCCGCGTCAGCGCGAGGCCGCTGCTTTGCTGTGGCGGCCGACGAAGTGGGTGAGGGCGTCGCGGAGGCTGCGGTGGGTGGTGATGCCTTCCATATCCACGCCCATGTGGACGATGGTCTGAGCGATCTGCGGGTTGATGCCGGTGAGCACGCACTCGGCGCCGAGGAGGCGCACCGCCTTGGCCATGCGGATGAAGTGATCGGCGGTGCTCGTGTCCATCACCTCGATGCCGGTGATGTCGATGATGGTGCAGCGCGCGCGGGTGCTGACGACTGACTTCAAGAGCGCGTCGGTCATGTCGGCGCTGCGGCTGGAGTCCATGATCCCGACGACGGGGAGGCAGAGGATGCCCTCCCAGACCTCCATGATCGGGGTGGAGAGCTCGCGGATCGCCGCGCGCTGCTGGTCGATGGTAGTGAGCCGCTCTTCGAGCTCGCGCTGGTACTCGACGGCGCGCTGTTGCTCGACGGCGAGGGCCTCGATCATCTCGTTGACGCCGACGTAGAGGGCCGCGAGCGGGTGGTCCGCGGGCAAGACAGCGTCGAGGCGGTTGCTGTATTCGCCGAGGCCTACGGCGGCGAGGACGCGGAGCATCTCCGCGACGCGGTCGTTGATATCCGTGACGATGTTGTCGTTGTTCATGTGTCCTACGCCTCCGACGACGAGCCGCGCTTCCGCGAGCGTTCACCGCCGAACATGTCCGTGAACGGTACCGGTGCCTTGGTCGTCGAGCCCGTGTGATCAATGTCATCTTCGAGGTCGGTGGCCTCGTCGCTGTCTTCTTCGGAGCGGCGCACCTCGAGCCCGAGCATGCCGAGCGCTTGCTCGAGGCTCAGCGCGGTGCGCACCGCGTGGAGCTCGACGCCCATGGTCTGGAGCGTCATCGCGATCTCCGGGCTCAGCCCGCAGATGATCGTCGGCGTGCCCATGAGGCGGGCGGCGGCGGCGAGGTTGGAGATCACCGAGCAAAGGTGGCTGTCCATGATCCACACGCCGGTGAGGTCGAGGACGAGGCCGCGCGCGCCGCTCTCGTGGATGACTTTGAGCACCTCGTTGCAGAGGAGCTCGGCCAGCTCGTCGGTGATCTCGCCCTGCATCGGGACGACGATCCGATCCCAGAGCTTGATGATGGGCAGCCTTCGAAGTTCCATGGGTCGCCTTTCAAGCCTCGATATCGGTGACGAGCACCGTGGAGTCGTCGTGAGTGCGGCGATACTCGGCCATGAGCATGTCGCAGGCCTCGCCAGGCGCGAGGCCGCGGACGCGATCGAGGTCCATCCGCGAGGAGAGACCGTCAGAGAAAATCACCAGGCGATCGCCGACAGAGAGGCGGGCCTCGAAGGTGCGGAGTCGGTTCATGGAGGCGCCAAGGATGCCAGGGGTTAGCACGGCGGGGACGCGGGAGCCGATCGAGCGGAGCTCGACGTTGCCGACGCCGCAGCCCTGGAGGAGGCCGTCGGAGTTGAAGACGCAGAGCATCGCGGCGGCGCCGCGCGAGCCGCGGAGGGCGGCGTGCAGCGTCTCCACGAGGTGGAGGATGCCGCGATCGAGCGCGACCTCGGCGAGGTGATCCGCCGCGATGCGCGCGGCCGATGCGGCGTGCGGTCCGTGCCCGAGGGCGTCGATGACCGCGAGGAGCGTGACGTCCGCTTCGACGCGGAAGACGGCGATGTCGCCGCACTCGGTCTCGCCGTGACGGGGCACGCTGCGGTGGTCGGACTTGGGGGTCACAGATCCACCTCGACCTCGATGCGCGTGCCCGGCGGGCCCGGGTTGATCTTGAAGCGCTCGGCGAGGCGCTTCACGCCGATGATGCCGCGCCCCATGCCCGTCTTGCTTTTGTACCGGCCGGAGATGATCTCTTCGAGGTTCGGGATGCCCGGGCCGCTGTCCATGGCGAGGATCGAGCAGCGCGGCGGTTTGTCGCGAATGACGCCGACCTCGATCGTGCCGCCGGGCGTGTAGTGGACGATGTTGCGCGCCAGCTCGCTCACGATCGTCACGACCTTGTGGGTGATGAAGCTGCGCGCGCCGGAGCCGTCGCAGATCGACTTGGCGACACGGCGAACTTCGCTGATGTCGGCCTCGGTCTTGACGACGAGGGTGCGCGTGCGGCGCGAGGAGCTGTTGCCACCGATCTCGCCGAGCTCCTGCACGATGCGCCCGTGGCGCACGGGATCGACGTAGAGGCGGATGCGCCGCTCGAGGCTCGGGAGGAGCTGCTGCACGTCGGTCAACGCGAACGTGTCCGCGCGCAGGCCGGCCTCGCGCATGCTGCGCATGAGCGTGCCTTCGGCGTTGGTGGGGGAGAGGTGCTTCACCAGCACCTCGAGGATCTGTTGGTAGGCTGCGGTCATTCGGCAGATCCGACTCCCCGCGCAACAGCAGCGGGGTTCGAGGCCACGCGTGGTCTCGTCGTCACCGGGCCGGCTGAGAGAGCGCGGCCCGGGTTCGCCGAACGATTATAGGAGGGGATGTGCTGGAGCGGGGGGGTCGAATAACAACCCGATCAGCTCTTCTTGGCGACCGTGACTTCAACCGTGGAGCTGATCGAGGTCGCGAGCCGGATCGTCACCTGGTGGATCCCCAGGGTCTTGATCGGTTCCATCGTGATCCGACGGCGATCGACGACGTGGCCGGCGGCCGCGAGGGCCTCCTCAACGTCGCGGGAGGTGACCGAGCCGAAGAGACGATCGCCCTCACCCACCGGGCGGGTGAGGGTGATCTTGACTGCCTTGAGCTGCTCCGCGAGCTGCTCCGCTTCGCCCTTGAGCTTGGCGTTGCGGGACTCGGCCACCTTTTTCTCGTGCTCGATGCGGGCGACGTTCTCTTTCGTCGCTCCGATCGCGAGACCTCGGGGGACGAGGTAGTTGCGGGCATAGCCGGAGCGAACTCGAACGAGCTCGCCGCTTTTGCCGAGGTTCAAGTCCTCCGTGAGGACGACGTGGATGTGGTGAGCCATGATGTCCTCCTCGACCTAGGCGGTGACGGTGAAGGGCAAGAGCGCGATCTGGCGAGCGCGCTTGATGGCGAGCGTCACCTTGCGCTGATGCAGGGCGCAGTTGCCGCTGATCCGACGCGGCACGACCTTGCCGCGCTCGGAGATGAAGTACTTGAGGGCCTGGGGGTCCTTGTAATCGATGATCATCGCCTTGTCGGCGCAGTAGCGGCAGACCCGCTTGCGACCCATGCGGCGGCGCCCGGGGGCGTCGGCGTTGAGGTCCGGCGTGCGGCCAAACTCGCGATCATCATCCCCGTAGCTTCCGCCGCCGCCGCCGCTGCGGCCGCCGCCTTCATAATTGCTGCGCTGGTTCATTGCTCAGCTCTCCTCTTCGTCTTCGGCGGCTTCGGCGCTGGCCTCGACCTCGTCCGGTTCTGCCGCGACTTCCTGGCTGCGCATCTCACGGCGCTCCGGCTCGACGAGGCCGAGCTGGCGCTCACGCGACTCGTCGCGCTCCTCTTCGATCGGGGTGAGCTCGAGGCGCTCGAAGCGGACGTCCTCTTCCGCGATCTCGAGGCCTTCGATGACGACGTCGGAGCGGACGAGCACCGTCTGGTACTTCATCACCGAGTCGGCGAGGCGCAGGTTGCGCTCGATCTCGGCGACGACCTTCCCGGAGCCCAGGTACTTCAAGTACATGTAGACGCCGCGGCGCTGCTTGCCGATGTCGTAGGCGAGGCGGCGGCGGCCCCAGCTCTCCACCTTGGTGAGGCGGCCAGCTTCGCGGCCGACGACCTCGGCGAGGCGGGACCCGATCTTCTCGGCGCTGTCAGCGTCGATATCGGGCTTGAGGATGTAAATCGTCTCGTATTCTCGGGCCCGGTTCGGTCCCGTGATTGCTCGGCTCATGCAGTTTCCTCTTGGCCTAGGGCCCCGGAGCGTTGTGCCCCGGAGCGAGGACAGCGCAGGGACGAATCCCCGCGCGAAGCCGCGCGTCTTACGGCACCAACGTGACGTTGGCAAGATCAGTTGCGCGGGATCAGGCGGGAGGAGCGGGATCTTTCGGCTTCTTGAGCTTCGGGCGGGTGTTGCGCGCGTTCATCGCGGCGTCGAAGCCGCGGCGGATCACGTCGAGGACCGTGTCGCCCGCGGTCTTGAGCACGTCCGGTAGCGTGGCGCGCTCGACGGCGTCGAAGCTCGAGAGGACGTAGTCGGCGATCTCGCCGCGGAAGCCCGGCGGCGGCCTGCCGATGCCGACGCGGAGGCGGCCGAAATCAGGGCCGGCGACGGCCATGATCGCGCGGAGCCCGTTGTGCCCCGCGTGCCCGCCGCCCATCTTGAGGCGGACGTCGCCGAAGGGGAGATCGAGCTCGTCGTGGAGGACGATGACGTCTTTCGGGGGGACCTTGAAGAAGGTCATGGCGGCCTGCACGCTGCGCCCCGACTCGTTCATGTACGTCATCGGTTTGAGCAGGATGAGCGGCTCTTCGAGGAGCTCGCCCTTCGCGTACTCGCCCGAGAATTTCTCGCGGAACGCGTCGGCCTTCGCGCGGCGCGCGAGCTCGTCGATCGCCATGAAGCCGACGTTGTGCCGGTGCGACGCGTATTCCCTGCCCGGATTCCCGAGGCCAACGAGGAGCAGCATAAACCCTTGCGCAAAAAAAGAAGGCGGGGCGCCCCGAAGGATGCCCCGCCTCGAAGACTGCAGAAAAGAAGGCTACTTCTTCTTGGGAGCCGCAGCGGCCGGGGCAGCGCCCTTGGCCGGAGCAGCGCCCTTGGCCGCCGCAGCCGCCGGGGCAGCGCCCTTGGCCGGGGCAGCGCCCTTGGCCGGGGCAGCGCCCTTGGCCGGAGCAGCGCCGGCAGCCGGAGCAGCGCCGGCGGCAGCGCCGGGCTTCGCGGCCTCTTCTTCGCCGCCCTTTTCGGGCGCGGCGACGACGACGATCGTCTGGTCTTCGGGGAGGCGGATGGAGACGCCTTCGGGGAGGGCGAGCTGGTTGACCTTGAGCGTCTCGCCCATGTCGAGGTCGCTGACGTCGACCTCGAGGAAGGCGGGGATGCGCTCGGGCAGGCAGCTCACCGGGAGCTTGCGGAAGATCTGCTGGAGGATGCCGCCGGAGACGATGCCCTTGGCCTTGCCGGTGGTGCGGAAGGGGACCTCGACCGCGACGGGCTGGTCGAGCTTCACCTGGACGAAGTCGGCGTGGAGGAGGGCGCGCGTGACGGGGTGGTAGGCGTAGTCGCGCACCATCACGGTGAGCTTGGCGCCGCCGTCGACCGCGAGCTCGACGACCGCGTTCTGCCCGTGATCCGACTTGAGGACCTCGAGGAGGCCCTTCGGGGAGATCGCGATGGGGGTGGCCGCGAGATCGCGACCGTAGGCGATCGCAGGGATTTTACCCTCGCGGCGGAGTTGGCGGGAAGCTCCTTTGCCATTCTCGGGCCTCGGGGCGGCGCTCAGCTTGACGATCTCCATCATGACGACTTCTCTCGCTCTTGGGGTGGGGGGCGGCGCTATAGCGGAAGGGCAGGCGCGCCGCAAGGAAACCTTGTAGGCGCGCCTCGGGCGGGGTCGGGGCTCTTGCCCGCCCCGCCTTCGCTGCGCGCTTCTGTTGATTGGTGACTAAACGAAGAGGCTGCTGACCGAATCCGAGTGGTGGATGCGACGAATGGCCTCGGCGAGGAGGCGGGCGACCGAGACGACCTTGAATTTGCCGGTGGCCTTCGCCTCCTCCGACAGGGGGATCGAGTTGGTGATGATCACCTCGGCGAGCGAGCTCTCCTTGATGCGCTGGACCGCGGGGCCGGAGAGTACCGCGTGGGTGGCGCAGGCGGCCACGCTCTTCGCGCCGGCCTTCATCAGCGCGTTGGAGGCGTTCACCAGCGTGCCGGCGGTGTCGATCATGTCGTCGAGGATCAGGCAGCGGCGGCCTTCGACCTCGCCGATGATGTGCATGACCTCGCTCTCGTTGGCGCGCTCGCGGCGCTTGTCGATGATCGCCAGCGTGCCGCCGAGGCGCTTGGAGTAGGCGCGGGCGCGCTCGACGCCGCCGGCGTCGGGCGAGACGATGACCACGTCGCGGCTGTAGTTCTCGCGGAGGTGCTGATCGAGGAGCGCCGGCATCGCGAAGAGGTGGTCAAAGGGGATGTTGAAGAAGCCCTGGATCTGCGAGGCGTGGAGGTCGAGCGCGACGATGCGGTTCACCCCGGCGGCGACGATGAGGTCGGCCACGAGCTTCGAGGTGATGGGGGTGCGGGGCGCGACCTTGCGGTCCTGACGAGCGTAGCCGTAGTAGGGGATGACGGCGGTGATCGAGCCGGCGGACGCGCGGCGGAGCGCGTCGACCATGATCAGCAGCTCCATCACGCTGTCGTTCACCGGGGAGCAGGTCGGCTGCACGACGTAGGTGTCGACGCCGCGCACGTTCTCCTGGATCACGCAGAACGTTTCGCCGTCGGAGAAGCGCGAGACCTTCGACTTGCCGAGCGGAAATTCCAGGGCCTGACAGATCTCCGTCGTCAAGGCGGGATTCGCGTTTCCCGAGAAGATGCTCACCCTCTTGAACATGGCTCGCCTCCACCCGGGTACGTCGGGTGGCGCGGCTCTAACAGCCGGCCCATGAGTCGTCAAGAGAACGGCGAATAAGCCCTTTTGACGTGCCCTGCCGTCGGCGTTTGACTAACGGAGAGAGCGTGGAGTCTTTGCGGGCGCGCATCGTGGCGATCGGAAACTTCGACGGCGTGCACCGTGGGCACCAGGCCGTCCTGGCGGACGCGTCGCGCGATGCGGGGGCGCGCGGCCTCATCGCGACGGCGTTGACGTTCTCGCCCCACCCGGCCGAGGCGCTCGGGCGCACGGCGCCGCCGAAGCTGACGACGCTGGCCCGCAAGCTCGAGCTCTTCCAGCGGGTCGCCCCCGCGGTCGAGCCCGTGGTCGAGCGCTTCGATCGCGCCTTCGCGGCGCAGTCGCCGGCCGAGTTCGCGGAGCGCGTGCTCGCGCAGCGCCTCCACGCCCGCGTCGTCGTCGTGGGGCACAATTTCCGCTTCGGGCATGGGCGCGAGGGCGACTTCGAAACGCTGCGCCGTCTCGGCGAGGCGCTGGGCTTCGAGACGCGATCGCAGACGTTGCTGGGCGACGCGCGCGGCCCCTGGTCGAGCTCGCGCGTTCGCGAGGCGCTCACGCGAGGCGCGCTGGAGGAAGCAAACGAGATGCTCGGGCGCCCGCACATGGTGTCGGGGACGGTGGCCCGCGGCGATCAGCGCGGACGCACGATCGGCTTCCCGACGTGCAACTTCGCGGGGGTGGAAGAGGCGCTGCCGGCGTTCGGCGTCTACGCGGTGCTCGTCGATCGCGAAGAGGGCGGGCGGGCGCGCGCGCTGGCGCGCGGCGTGGCCAATATCGGCGTGCGGCCGACGGTGAAAGACAGCGAGCCGAAGCCGAGCGTGGAGGTCCACCTGTTCGATTTCGACGCCGATCTCTACGGCGCGCGGCTGCGCGTCCACCTCGTCGATCGGCTGCGCCCGGAGCAGAAATTTGCGGGGCTCGACGCGCTCAAGGCGCAGATCGGCCGCGACGCCGCGGAGGCGCGGGATCGCCTCGTCGAGCGCTCGCTCGATCCTGCTGCCGAGGGCGCCTGGCACTGAGCCGGCGGGCCCGCGGTTCGCGCCCTTGTGATACGTTCGGCGGCATGCAGCGGTACGAGCTCGAAAAGCTTTCCCGGGAGGAGTTGATCGTCCACGCCTCGCACCTCGGCGTGCCGCGCCCGCGCGTGCTCACTCAGCCCGAGTTGATGGATGAGATCATCACGCGCACCGCCAAGAGCGAGCGCGAGAAGACCAAGGCGCGCGGCTGGCTCGGTCGAGCGCGGGACATGCTCGCGCAGGTCGTCGAGAAGGGGCTCCACTTGCCGGAGGCCGCGCGCGTGCTCCGCTCGGGGCCCGAGGAGCGCCCCTGGCCGACGCCTCCGCCTCCGCTGCCGACGGTGACGCTCGCCGAGATCTACGCCGCTCAGGGCCACCTGGAGCGAGCGGTCGCCGTGCTCGACGAGGTGCTGACGCGCGAGCCCGAGCACGCCGAGGCGCGCTCACTCCGCGGTCGCTTCGTGGAGCAATCGAAGGCGGCGCGGCAGCGACGCGGCCCGGAGACGAGGGTCGAAGCGCCGACGAGAATCGAAGCGCCGACGAGCGTCGTGGCGAGCGCGCCCGAGCCGGCGAAGCCCGCGCCCGCGAAGCCTGAGGCGCCGAAGCCGCCTGCGCCCGAGCCCGAGCTGCCGAGTCCCACGCCGGCGCAGCCGGAGATTCATCATCCCGTGGTGGAGAAGCCGGAGCCTCCGAAGCCGGAGATCGAGCCGCCCGAGGCGCCGAAGCCCGAGATCGAGGCGCCGACCCCGCCCCGCTCCGCGGTGGTCGCGCCCGCGCTCACGACGACGGCGAACCTCGACGCGGCCCTGGAAGAATCGGTGTTGCCAGAGCGGTACGATGTTGACGAGATCGTCGCCATCGCCGTCGACCCGTTCACGCTCTACTTCTACTGGGAGGTCCGGGCGACGTCGCTCGCGCGGGCGCAGGCGCGGCGACCGGACGGCTGGCTCGCGGTGCGCGTCGCCGGAGTGACAGCGAGCTGGTCCGGCCCTGTCACCCGCGTGCGCGACCTGCGAGCGGACTCGCTCTATGGCGACCGCTTCCTCCGCGACATCGAGCCGGGGTCGAACATCCGCGTCAGTGTTGGGTGGCAATCAGGCGAAGAGTTCGAGCCGTTCGCCGTGGGGCTCGACGTGACGGCGCCCCACCTCCGCGCGAGCGACGCGGTCGCCGGGGAGGTCGAGCAGTGGCGCCCCGACGCAGCGAGCACCGTGAACGCTCTCCACGCGCCCCCGTTCCACGTCGCTCACGTCGAGGCGCATCGCTCCGGCGCGAACAGCGCCGTCAGCATGAACGGCGCCTCCTCGCTCGGCGTCGGTCCGCGGCGAAGGCCCAGCGCCGCTCCCGCGGACACCGGCGTGGCGAGCTGGTCCGACGGCGCGGGCGGGATCCCGGGCGACGGCCGCGCTCCGCGGAGCAACCTGGGCGTCGAGATCAGCAGCGACATCTGGGCGATCGTCGGCGGCGCGAGCGAGCTCGGGCGCAGCGGCAGGAACGATCGCCACGGCGGCGCGAGCAACCTCTATGGCGGCGCGAGCAACCTTCACGGCTGAAGAGATTTCTTCGTTCGCACGCAACTGCTGCGAGCCTCGCGTCGATGGGCTTCTGTGGCCCATCAGATCCCTCCCCGCTCCTCCCGTACAAGCTCCTCTCGCCGCTCGCGGCGCTGCGCTCTGGCAGCAGCGGCGGCGCTCGCCCTCGCGGCCGCGCTCCACGCCCGGCCGGCGCAGGGAGAGCCTCCCCCCGAGATCGAGGACGCCGCGATCGCGCGCCTCGATCGGAGCGACGACCGCGCGATCGATCCGCTCCAAGAAGGGCCGGGCCGTGCTCCGCTGTGGATCGCGATCGACGGCACGATGGCGCACGACCACGACGCCCGGCCCTCGTTCGGCGCGATGTTGCTGCTGGGGATCCCGCTGGATCGCGGGGCGCGCGCTGCAGCGAAGAGCGCCGCCGCGACGCCTGCGCCCGCAGAGCTGAAGCCCGTCGCGCGATCAACCAAGCCCGAAGGCCCAGCGCTGACGGCGGATCCGACGAAGACCCCCGCGGCCGAGCCAGCGACGCCGCTGCGGATCCCGATCCGCGTCACGCCTCTCGTCGCGCGCGGCGCGGTCGACGCGGCGCTGCGCAAGGCGCGCCTCGTCGATCCTGACGCGCACGTGGACGCGATCGCCTCGCGCGCCCGCACCGCGGCGCTGCTGCCCGAGCTGCGGGTCCGGGCGTCACGCACGGCCGACGAGGGGCAATCGTTCTCGCCGACGTCGTACGATCCGCTGCGGATCACGACCACCGGCGGCGCGAGCATCTGGCTCGAAGCGCGCGCGACGTGGCGGCTCGATCGCCTCGTCTTCACCGATGAAGAGGTGGCGCTGGAGCGCGCCCGCGCTCAGCGCGCAGAGCAGCGCGAGAAGCTCAGCGCGCACGTCCTCACGCTGCTGTTCGCGTGGCAACGCGCGCTCGCGCTCGAGGACGACGGCAACGCGTCACCCGAGGAGCACCTCGCTGCGTCGTTGCGCATCCTCGAAACCGAGGCCGAGCTCGACCTCTTCACCGGCGGCTGGTTCACCGCCTGGCGAGCCCGCATCAGATGAATTGCTTCGACAGAACGACGGTGCGTTTGCCGATACCGACCACGCCTTCTTTGTCGGTGATCTTCACCTGCACCTCGAGCGTCTTGCCGAGGACCTGGTCGATCGGCAGCGCCTGATCGAGCTGGAAGCGCAGGCCGTAAAGCTTGCAGTAGCCGCCCTCGTCCTGATCGAAGGTGAAGATCACCTGGAAGGGGCCGACGTCCTGGTTCAGCTCCGGGAAGTGGCCCGTTACCGAGGTGATCGAGCCCGACTGGAGCAGGCCCTTCATGCGGGTCGCGATCCAGATGTGGTGCCCACCCTGCGGCCCCGCCTCCACTTGGGCCTCGATTCCATCCATCGTCGGCAAGTAGTCCGCCTGGCCTTCGCCGACGGTGACGATGGGAGCGCCCGAGCCCGAGGGCTTGCAGATGTCGTTCGACACCTTCGTCCATGTCGACGAGTACTGCGGGAGCGATTTCGGCTCGACAGCCGAAGCGGCGCAGACGCCCGCGATGCACGTCTCCGGCGCGGAGCATGAAGGGGCCTTCGATCCGGGAGCGACGACGCAGCGGGAGTCGAGCGCGACGCGGAAGAGCAGCTTCTTGCCAGCGACGATCTTGGTGGAGGCGCTGCGGCTCGTCAGCGGCGAGGAGCCGCCCCCGGCGCCGTACGCGTCGAGCTGGACGGCGATGGCGACGCCGCCAGCGAGGTTTTCAAAGGCGAGCTCGGCCGGGAGCTTCAACGGCGACGAAGAGCTCGAGGTGGTCAGGTCTTCTTCTTTGGTCACCTTGCCGTCGACCGACATCACGACGTGGACGCGATCGATGTCGATGCCGACGCGAAGGTCCGAGGTGATCCCCACGATCACGGTGCCATGGTTGAGATCAACCGTGCCGCCGCCCTCCCCGCCGCTGCCTCCGCCGTCGGGAGGCAAGCCATCTCCGTCGCAGCCGGCGGTGAGGAGGAGAGTGAAGATCGAGGCGAAGAGAAGGGCGAAGGCGCGGGACATGGTTCCTTTGGGGCGGCTACTCGATCCCCTCGAGCGCCGCGAGGAAGGGCTCCGGTCCGACAAACTCGTTGAAGCGCTTTCGCTCCTTGCCGGTCGAGTCGTAGATGACCACCGTCGGCAGCCCTACGACCTTGTACTTGCCCTTGACCGCGTCGACCTGAGGGTCCTCATCGTTGGTAGCGTCGACTTTCACGGCGACGAACTTCGCCGTGAGGGCCTTCTGCTGGACGCGAGGATCGGAGAACGTCTCTTTCGCGATTTCTTTGCAAGCGCCGCACCACTCCGCGGTGAAGTCGATCATCATCGGGCGCTTCTCGGTCTCGGCGAGCGCCGACGCCTCCTTCTCGGAGTGCATCCATTCGAGCGAGCCGCGGGGCATGTCGAAGCTCGTCCAGAACAGCGCGCCGCCGATGACGGCCATCGTGACGCCCAGGATTTTGCGGATCTTGATCACGACGCCGCCGTCGTCCCAGGCCAGGTGAACAGCGCCAAGCGCCACGCCCACCGCGAGGACGCCAAGGGCGCTTGCCATGAACGTCATGTCAGGGCGTGCCAGATTCTTGAGCACAGGGAAGGCGTTCTTGAGGAAGTAGAGCGCGACGATCAGCATCACGATGCCGAAGAAGGATTTGACCCCGAGCATCCATTTGCCGGCCTTTGGCAAGCTGATGGCGAACGTTCCGACCAGCCAGAAGGGGATGCCGAGGCCGATCGAGAACGCGGCGCCGACGATGGTGCCGAGCAGGACGCTGCGCGATTGCCCGATCCAGAGCAGGATGCCCGTGAGAACAGGGCCGGTGCAGGGCGCGGCGACGACGCCGCTGACCATGCCGAGGAGGAAGGCGCCGCCGTAGCCGATGCCGCCGACCGTGGTGAGGCGCTGCATCAGCGACTCGGGCAGGGTGAGGTCGAAGGCCCCGAACATCGACGCGGCCATGGCGACGAAGACGGTGCAGAGCGCGACGATGACCCACTTGTTCGCGAGCAGCGAGCCGAAGAGGCTGCCGGTGAGCGCGGCGCCGACGAGCATCGGCGTGAAGAGGGCGACGATGCCGAGCACGAAGCTCGTCGAGAGCAGCATCGCCTGGCTGCGTGACTTGGCCTCACGCGCGCCGAAGACGCTGACCGTGATGGCGATCATCGGGTAGACGCAAGGGGTGAGGGAGACGCCGAGCCCCCCGAGGAACGCCGCGAGCCCGCCGAAGGCCGGACCCTTCTTGACCCAGCGGGTGAAGAGGTCTTCCTCCGCGGCGAACGCTGCTGCGGGGAGCAGCGTCATGACGAGGAAGGAGAACGCGAACGCCATCGCGGCGTGGGCGCGGGCGAAGCGGGGCGCGAGAAGGGGTCGGGGCATACGTCCAGTGCTCACGAGCAGGAGGGTAGCAAAGGTCAGCGCACCGCGTAGAGCGCACGCGAGGACCGGGAACAAAGCGCAGCGCGATCGGGGCTACGCCCACCGGCACGCTGCGTTTCAGCCTTCAGTGAGCGACGAAAGCGTCCGTTGCGCAACCGCGATCTCGCCTTCGAGCGCGATCGTCATCGCGGCGCGGCCGCCGAGGGTGCGGGTCAAGAAGCTCTCGAGGTAGCGCCGCGCGTCGGTCCAGCGTCGGTCGTAGAAGGCGAGCTGCCCAAGGACGAACCGCCCGTACCCCTGCCCCGCGGGCACGCCGGCGAGTCGATCGATGAGGTTCCCGAGATCCGCCACCAGCTCACCTTTCGCGCAGCGTGCGATCGCCAGGTGGCCTTGGTAGAGCGGCTTGTCCGTCGTCCCCCAGCGCGAGGCGCGGGTGAGCGCGCTGATCGCGTCGTCGTACCGGTGGGCGAGAAAGTAGAGGCTGCCGAGCGTCCACCAGTGGAAGGCCTTGCGGTTGGCGGGCCCGATGCGCGCGGCGAGGCGCAGGTGCCCCGCGGCGGCGTCGATGTCGCCGAGGCCTTGCTTCGCGCGCGCCGCGTCTTGATGAGCGACGTCGGGCAGCACGGCGAGGACGACGATTTGATCGGCGATCTCGGCCGCCTTCTGGAAGCGTCGCTCTTCGTAGAGGGCGAGGTAGAGCTGGCGGAGCAGCATCGACTTCGTCGTGCGATCGAGCTTCCCCGGGTGCGCGAGGCCGCGCCGCGCCCAGAGCGCGCGTGATCGCGGCGTGAGCGCCTGCATCGCGCGGTGAAGCAGCTCCTCCGGCGGGAGCGGCGGGGGCGGGCGACGAGCGCGGCGCGGCGCCTCGACGACGCGCAGGCTGCCGACGCGCTTTTCGCGAGGTACCTCTTTTTTGGTGGAAGCCTTCGCGGAGCGGCTTTTGCGGGCGCCGGCGGCGGGACGGCCCGCGGCAGGACCGGCAGCCGCGAGGCCATCCGCAAAGAGAGGCCCACCCGCGTCCTTCGCCTTCCGCACGCGACCGAGGATAGCAGCACCTGTACAGGCGTCCAGAAATGTGCTTTTCCGGAGACACTGGCCGTTGCGCCCGCGCGACGAGGAGACCATTGTCCGCCCCCATGCGGTCCCCTTCGCGGCCTCGCTCGCCCTGGTGGGGCGCGGCGCCCCTCGTTTTCCTGAGCGCGGCGCTCGCCGGCTGCGGCCACCCCGCCACCCGGGAAGAGTGCGGTCAGCTCCTGGCCAAGAGCGCCGAAATCGAGCTGCGCGGCCAGAACGTGACCGATCCCGGCATGATCGCCGAGCGCACCTCCGCCGCCCGGGCGACGGTCAAGGGCCTCGAGTTCTCGGAGCGATGCCTGGGCAAGCGGATCACCGTCAGCGCGCTCGAATGCGTGCGCAAGGCGACGACAGCCGAGCAGTTCGACCACTGTCTTTGAAGGACGAAGGATGGTGAGCGAGTCCGAACCGGCGGTCCCGCCCGTCTCCGCCGGATCCCGGCGCGATCCCCCGACTCCCGAGGGCAGCGCCTCGCCGGGCCGACGCGTGGAGGTGCTCGCGACGCTGGCGATCGTGGGCACCTTCGTCGCCGCCGTGGCTGCGCGCCCCGTCCTCCAGCGCTTGGCCGCCCACCCGAGCCGTGAGCAGTGCGGACGAATGCTCGATCGCTACGCTGAGGAAGAGGCCCGCGCCGCCGATCCAGTCCGCGCGGAGAAGGGCCGGAGCCTCGACGAAGCCCCCGCGAGCAACATCGCCGCGGCGACGCTCGACCGTTGCACCCACGATCTCACGCAAGAAGAGGTCGCGTGCGCCCTGCGCTCGAACAGCGCCGACGAGCTGGAGCGCTGCCTCGCCCCCTAGCCAATCGTGGGCCCCAACCCCTCCAAGTGTGGGCCGCGATCCCCCGATTATGCCCGCCCGCCCCCTCCACCGGCGCCCAAGGAGTGGATCCGATGCCCCTCATGACGGCTTCGCTGGCGGTCCGCGTCGCGCATGCCGTATGGTAGCTACTCCGTGGCGAAGGCTACGCGCGCCATGCCTCGTTCCGCAGCGCCCCGGATTGGTTCGCCGTGAAAGCTCCGTCTCCGCTCCTCGGTTTCAATAACAACGTCCGCCACAAGGGACGGGTGTTCCACATCCAGACCGAGGACTCGGGGGTGCGGCATCCGCACGTCATCACTCACCTGTTCGCGGACGGTGGCCGCATCCTGAAGTCGACGAAGACGTCGTACACCGAGCACGTCGGCCAGAGCACGATGGTCGAGACGGTGCGGGTGATGATGCAGGAGCAGCACAAGTCGATGTTCATCGCCTTGCGCGATGGACAGTTCGACCACCTGTTCGAGGACAGCGGGGGCGGCTCGCGATCGAGCAGCAACGCGATGCCCGCCGCGCCAAAAGCGACGCCCGTTCCCGCGGTCGCTCCTGTTGCGCCTACGCCGGAGCCGCCGCCCGCCCCCAAGGTCGCGCCACCGCCACCGCCACCGCCACCGCCACCGCCACCGCCCACCGCCGTGGTGGTGCCTCCGGCGCCGCCGGTCGCGGTTGCTCCGCCTCCGCCTCCTGCCGCGGCGGAGGTAACGAGTGATTCGCCTTCCCTGATTCGTCGGCAGACACCGCGACCTCGGCTCGATCTCGATCCTGCAGCCCTCCACGGGTGGGAGTCGTCGCCTCCGCCGTCTCCGCCGCCGCAATCGTTCACCATCGCCGAATCGGCCGCGGAGCCTTCGATCGATCTCGATCTCGACGCCCTCGAGCGCGCCGCGGCCGAGGCGCAGACCCCCTTCTTTCAGCAGATCCAGGACCTGCCTCCGCCGCCTGCTGCCGTGCTGGGCAAGCGCCCCGCGACCTCGGGCTACTCGGTGACGCCGACGTACGAGAGCTCGTTCACGACGCCGCCAACGCCCGCAGTGAGCCCGCAGGTCGGCCGCGTCGCGCCGGCCGCGCCCGGGCGCGTCCCGCCGCCGCTCCCGCCGCAAGCCTCGAAGGCGGACCCGACGAGCAGCGGCCGCTACGCCCCCTCCCGCCCCGCGGCGATCTTCGCCACCACGCGCCCGCCCGAAGGCGCGTCGATCTTCGGCGAGGATTTGATCAGCGAGAAGTCGCTCGACGAAGTGATCCTCGGCTACCTCGCCGAAGACCTCGAAGGCCCGACCGAAAAGAAGTAGCGCGCCTCGTTCCGCGCCACGCCTGGCAGGCCGACGCTCAGGGCCACGCCTTGCGCAGCACCGCGGCCAGCTCCTTCCGCTCCTTCCCCAGCACCACCTTCACGATCTCTATCAAGCGATCGAGCGCGGCGATCACCCTTCGTGGACACTGAAGGTGCAGATCATGCCCGAGAAGGACGCGGCGACGTACCGCTTCAACCCCTTCGATCTCACCAAGGTGTGGTCGCAGAAGGACTACCCGCTGATCGAGATCGGACGCCTCGTCCTCGATCGCACGCCGGAGAATTTCTTCGCCGACACCGAGCAGTCCGCGTTCGATCCGGGCCACTTCGTCCCGGGGATCGGGCCCTCGCCGGATCGCATGCTCCAGGCGCGCCTCGTCGCCAACGTCGCCGGCAGCTTCTCCAAAGTGAGCCGCGAGGACGTGATCGCCCGATCGATCGAGCACTTCCGCAGCGCCGACGCCGATCTCGGCGCGCGCTTGACGGAGGCTGTCCGCGCCCACCGCGCCGGTCGCTGAACCCAGCTCGAGACCACACCGAGGAGCATCCGATGAACGCGCGCACGACCAACCCCGTTGCTTCCATCGACGCCGACGACGCCGACGTGCTCGCGCTCATCCGCGCCGCCTTCCAGCACGCGCGGAGCGGCGAGGTCGCGCCGCTCGCGGCCCTCGTCGACGCCGGCGTGCCCATCGATATCAAGAACGAGAAGGGCGACACGCTGCTGATGCTCGCCGCCTATCACGGCCACGTCGACGATCACGTGGCCGCGATCGAGCTGCTGCTCGCGCGCGGCGCCGCGAAGGATCGCGCCGACGCGGCCGGCGTCACCGCCCTCGCCCTCGCGCGGGGCATGGGCGTGCAGCGAGCGGCCGCGCTCCTCGCTAGTTCACCGTAGTTGGTACCGACTGCGGCTCGCTCTTCGGCTTCTCGGAGCTCTTCGCTCGCTCCTTCTGGCGCTCCAGCGCGGCGCGCACGAAGCGGGTGAAGAGCGGGTGCGCCGCGTGCGGGCGGCTCTTGAACTCGGGGTGAAACTGGCAGCCCACGAAGTACGGGTGATCGCGCAGCTCCACCATCTCGACGAGGCGCTGATCGGGGGACGTGCCCGAGAGCACCAGGCCGCGCTGCACCATCTGCTCGCGGTACTTGTTGGAGACCTCGTAGCGGTGGCGGTGGCGCTCGCTGATCGCCGTCGACCCGTAGGCGTCGGCCGCGATCGAGCCCTTCTCGAGCACGCAGGGGTAGGCGCCGAGGCGCATCGTCCCGCCCTTTTCGAGGACGCCCTTCTGATCGGGCATCAGATCGATCACCGGGAAGGCCGAGTCGCGATCGAACTCCACTGAGTTCGCGCCGGCCATGCCGCAGATGTGGCGCGCGAACTCCACGACGGCGAGCTGCATGCCGAGGCAGATGCCGAAGAAGGGCAGCTTCGACTCGCGCGCGTAGCGGATCGCCTGGATTTTCCCTTCCGTCCCGCGATCGCCGAAGCCGCCGGGGACGAGGATGGCGTCGAGCCCCGAGAGCAGCGCTTCGGCCCCTCGCTCCTCGATGTGCTCGGAGTCGATGTACTCGAGGTCGACGTGGACATCGTTGACGAGCCCGCCGTGGATCAGCGCCTCGTGCAGCGATTTGTAGGAGTCGCGGAGGTGGACGTACTTGCCGACGACGCCGATCTTCACCGCGCCGCGTGAGGGCTTCTTGAAGCGCTCGACGATCCGGTGCCACGGCGTGAGGTCGGGCTGGCGCGCCCAGATGCCGAGCAGCTCCGTCACCTTCTCGTCGATGCCCTCCGCGTGCAGGGCGATGGGCAGCTCGTAGAGACAGTCCACGTCGACCGCGGCGATCACGCACTCCACCGCGACGTTGGAGAAGAGCGAGATCTTCTCCTTCATCGAGCGCGAGAGCGGGCGGTCGCAGCGGCAGAGGAGGATGTCGGGCTGGATGCCGATCTCGCGCATCTCCTTCACCGCGTGCTGCGTCGGCTTGGTCTTGAGCTCGCCCGCGCTAGCGATGAAGGGGACGAGCGTCACGTGGACGCTGATCGCGCCCTTGGCGCCGGACTCGATCTTGAGCTGGCGGATGGCCTCGAGGAACGGGAGCGACTCGATGTCGCCCACGGTGCCGCCGATCTCGACGATGGCGATGTCCGCGCCCTCGGCGGCCGAGCGGATGCGCACCTTGATCTCGTCGGTCACGTGCGGGATGACCTGGACCGTGGCCCCGAGGTACTCGCCCCGCCGCTCCTTGGAGATGACGGCCTCGTAGATCCGGCCGGTCGTCATGTTGTTCTGGCGCGTCATCCGCGCCGTCGTGAAGCGCTCGTAGTGCCCGAGATCGAGGTCGGTCTCCGCGCCGTCGTCGGTCACGTAGACCTCGCCGTGCTGGTACGGCGACATCGTCCCGGGGTCGACGTTGATGTACGGATCGAGCTTGATGTGCGTGACCTTGAGGCCGCGCGCTTCCATCAATGCGCCGATCGATGCCGCGCCGAGGCCCTTGCCGATCGACGAGACGACGCCGCCCGTAACGAAGACGAACTTGGTCCGCTTGCTCATGACCTCGCTCCGCGATTGGTTGGCGCGTCGCACGCGCACAAGGTGGAAACTGCAACGTCCGCGTCTTCTCGGAATCGGAGAAGAGCACGGACGTGGGGCCGACCGCTGCTGCGCGAACTCGCCCTGGAACTCGGCGCATACTAGGCGGCCACGGAGACGCGTCAACGCACATCCTGATCAGCGCGGGCACAGGGTGCAGATCTGAAAGCGGAAGCACGGGAGTTCTTGCGATTGTCGCTCTAGCGGCCGTCCCGAACGCAAAGTCTTCGCCCCGCAGTGCGACGCTTGCTCAGCCTCCGCTGCGACAGCGCGCGTCGTTCATCACCACGTGAACGCCGCGATTTGAAGGCACGAGCGCGTTCCAGCGCGCCGTGTTCGCCGGATCGCCGGTGAAGAAATCGATCCGCCGGCCAACGACCTTGAGTCCGCGATCTTCGGCGAGGAAGCAGCCGTCGTGCTTCGACCCATTCAAGCGCGGCAAGCCCACGAGCTCGGGCACGAAGATCCGCGTGCCCAGCGGGATCACGGTGGAGTCGACCGCCACGGTGTAGAACGGCGTGATCGGCTGCCCTGTCGCGCCGCGCCCGCTGGGGAAGCGCTTGGGATCGAGGCGCTCGTAACAGATCTTCTGCCCTGTACGCGGGCAGTTCGAGGCGCAGGCGCAGTCGCGCTTGGCGAAGCTCACCGTCGCTCCGTCCTCGAGGCGCCCGCTGCCTTGCACGCAGACGCGATCGTGAAAGTCCGTCGTCACCCGGGCGATCGGCGCGCACGCGGCGTCGTAGACCGTCGACTCCTTCGCGCCCGCGCCCTCGCTCGGGAAGTCGTAGTAGGTGTTGCGGAAGAGCTCGTCCTGCGCCCCGCCGCCGATCATCGCGCGCGGCACGCCGTCGCCGAGATCGCGCACGACGCCCGGCTCGTCCTCCAGATCATCGCCGACGATGGCGTGGTTCGGCAGCGCGACGCGATCCTCGAGCGGGGCTCGCGCCGCGTCCGCGGCGTCGAGGCTCTTCCAGACCCCCGCGGCGGACGGCGGCCCCTCGTCGGGCATCTCGCTCAACCACTTGTGCCCGCTCGAAGCCGTACACCCCGCGAGGGAGAGAAGCCCAACCAGCGCCGCGCGATCGATCCGCATCGCGGCGAGAGTAACCCAGGCGCGCGCGGGTACCTAAAAGGCTCCACGATGTTTCACGAGCTCCTGGACGACGATCGCCGCGACGTCGACGCGGCCCCACATCAGGCTCGGCGACGCGGTCTTCCCGATCGCCAGCACCACCGGCGCCGACTCCGCCGGCGCTGATTTGCCGGCGCGCGCCGCGAGGATCTGCAGCGGATCGACCACGAGGGCGAACGACGCATCCGCGCCGAGGCCCGCGAGCGCCGCCTTGATCGCCGGGTTCGATCCGAGGCTCGTGTCGCCCGGCGCCTTCACCAGCGACCGCAGCGCCTCTTTCGGATCGTAGCCCGCGGCGCCGAACAGCGTGTCCTTCGTCACCAGGTAGAGCAGATCGATCGTGCTCGGGATCCCGCCGTCGGGCAGCGGGCTCGCGGCCTTGCCCTTCTCGTCCTTGGCGCCGCTCTTCGCGTCCTTGGCCTGGATCCGCGCGAAGCGCGCCCGCTGCACGTCGCCGGGCAGGTTCTCGATCACGGTCTTGCCCGTCGTCACGTCGAGCCCTGCCTCCTTGAGCTGGGCCTTCACGCTCGCGAGCTTGCCCAGCGCGAGGAGCTGCTTCAGCGCCGCGCCCATCTTGTCGGCGTCGACGAGCGGGGCGCGCACCATGGCGTTGGGGCCGGTCGGATCGAGGCTCATCCCGAGCGCCACCCAGTCGCCGCGCGCCTCGTTTTCGGCCCGCAGCGCCGCGAGGATCGCCTCCTTGTCCTCCGCCTTCGTGTCGGGGCCGAGGCGCTTCGTCAGCGCGTCCGCCTGCGCCGGGATCGACGCCGCGCGCACCGCCGCGGGCTCGCGCCACAGCATCCCGAGGAGCGAGCTGCCCGGCAGATCGAGGATCGGCCCGAGGTCGCCCACCGCCATGTCGGCGAGGGCCCGGCTCGCCGCGCCGTCGCCCGCCTTCGGCGTCATCGTGAAGCGCGCGTGCACCGCCGGAGCCTCGAGATCGAGCGTGAGCCGCGCCTGCTTGCTGTCGGCGAGCACGCCGAGGAGCATGTCCACCGTGCCGGCCACCGGGAGGATCGGCGCGCCGAGCTTCTCGAGATCCTGACGCGTGCTCGCCCACGAGCGCTGCGCCTCGACGAGCACCGGGCCCGAGAGCGCCGCCTCCGGCATCTCGATCACGAGGTCCTCTTTGGGGGCCGGGCGCGACGGCAGCGTCCGCGCCACGTACGGCCCCGCCGCCGTGAGATCCGCCGTGTGCAGCGCGACGAGCAGGTAGTTGCCGAGCACGCCCATCACCACGCCTGGATCGGCGCCGGGGGTCTCGGACTTCGACGTCAACAGCGTGACCCGCGAGGCCTCGTCGAGCTTCGCCGTGAAGCGCGCGTCGGGCCCTTTGGTGAGCTGATCGAGGAAGCGCCCGCCCGCCTTCACATGAATCCCCACCGCCACCTGAGCCGGCGCCGCGCCCTTCTTCAGCGCCGCGCCGAGCACCGGGACCGCGCCGTCGAGCTCCGCCGCGACCGCCACGGGCAGCTTGAGCGTCGTCGCCGCGAGCGCCCCGAAGCTCTGCGGGAAGAACGCCGCCGGTCCGCCGACGAGCGCGCGCGCCTTGGTCCACGTCGCGTCGGGCGCGGGCAGGAAGAGATCCGCCAGGTGCCCCTCCGGCGCCGGGATCGCCGAGAGATCTTCGAGGACAGCGCCGGCCTCGATCGGCGCCGGCCGGGAGCACCCGGTCACCCCCGCAGAGGCCCCGAGGCAGATCGGAAGGACGAGGCCAAAGGCCGCGCGGCGAAGGCGGGAGTAGCTCGAAAGGCGCATCGTGGCGGGAACCGTAGTACGTCGGCGGTTGGGTTCCCAGGAGGGAGTGGGACGGGCGCGCGCCCCGCCCGGGGAATCAAGGGAAGAACACCGTCGCACAGCAGCCGTTGAGGAGATCGCACGACGTGCCATTGGTCTGCGGCTCGGTGCATTTGCCGATCGGCGTACCGTCTTTGAAGCACGTGCAGAAGTCGGTCGCGTTCCCGGGCGTACACTGCACCTCCAGCTTGGAGCCATTGCACAAGCCAGTGCAGCTGCAGGTCCCGTCGCTCGAAGCGCTGCAGTCGTCAGCCCCGCAGTCCCCGGGCTGGGACTGGATGCAGGCCGCGTAATTCTGGATGATATCCTCGCACTCGGCCGGGTTGTTGCATTGGGGGTTCGTCGAGTTGAGGAGACAGAACACCACCGCATCGAGCTTGGGCGCGCAAACGCCGGCGGTGGCGTAGGATTGCTGGCAGTCCTCCACGCAGCCCGATTCGCCGCAGCCCTTCATCTGGATCGCGGCGCAGACTTGCTCGCAGAGGCTCGCGCCGCCGGTGACCGCGGAGACCGCGCTGACCTGCCCCACCGGGCTCACGTCCCCCGTCGAGGTAACATCATCGCCGCCGCTGCCGTTGCCGCCGTTGCCGCCGTTGCCGCCGGCCTCGACGACCACCTTGCCTCCGCAGGCGACAGCAAAAAGAATCGCGGAGCCCATGAATCCAAGCACAAGATGTCGCATCCGACGGATCCTAGCTGGAGCCCGGTTCGAACGCGAGACGCTACGGCACGGCTCGTGCTGTGCGTGAGGCTGCTGGGACGTGACGTTAATTTCCGCACGATGGGGACTGCACGAATGGACCTGACCTACCGTTTTCGCCACAGCATGCTTCGACGCCTCCTCGACGCGGCGGGCGTCGTAGCTCTCACGGCCCCTGCCCTTTACAGCACCGCCTGCGGCAAGGTGGTCGTCGACGGCGGCTCCGGCGTCGGTGGCAGCGGCGGGAACGGCGGCGAAGGCGGCAACGCGGACGTCAGCGTCACGAACGGCCCCGGCGCGGGCAGCAACACCAGCGGCTCCGGCTGCACCTTGACGAGCAGCGGCGCGAGCGGCGGCCAGATTCAGGTCACCGAGTGCATCGTGCCCGTCAGCGGCTCCTGCCCCAACCAGTACGAAGCGACGAAGTTCATCGTCCCGAGCCAGTCGTGCAGCTACGTCGTCTCGATCGACTGCGGGCCCGTCCCGCAGCCCGGCGGCTGCTGTTACCTGGTGACGGAGGAAGGCGGCGGCTGCGTCGGCCGCCCCTTCCTGATCGAGGACACCGCCCGCACCGCGACGGTGGAGCACGCCGATCGAGGCTGGTCGCTCGGCGTCCTCGCGCCGGACATCACCGGCCTCGATCCCGAAGCGCGCCGCGCCCTCGCCGCCGCGTGGACCGCCGACGCCCTCCTCGAGCACGCATCGATCGCCGCGTTCGCGCGCTTTTCGCTCGAGCTCCTCGCCGTCGGCGCTCCGGCGGATCTCGTCACGGCCGCCCACCGGGCCGCGCTCGACGAGGTCCGACACGCGCGCATCTGCTTCACCCTCGCGCAAGGCTACGCGGGCGAGCCGCTCAGCCCCTCGGCCTTCCCCTTCGACGGCGCGATCACCCTCAGCCACGACCTCGCCTCGCTCGCGACGGCCACCGCGCGCGAAGGCTGCATCGGCGAGACGCTCGCGGCGATCCTCGCCGCCGAGCAGCTCGCCCGCGCGACGGATCCCGCCGTTCGCCGCGCCCTCGCCGCCATCGCCGAGGACGAGACGCGCCACGCCGAGCTCGCCTGGCGCACGATCGCGTGGGCCATCGATCGCGGCGGCGACGCGGTCCGCGACGCGGTCGCCGGGGTGTTCGCCGAGGCCGCGCAGTACCTGCCCGCCGTCGCGAACGACACCGCGATCTCCACGGGCGTCCTCCTTTCGCACGGCCGGCTCGATCCGTCGGCGACCCGCGAAGCCCTCGCCCGCGCGCTCGACGACGTCATTTGCCCCGGATTCGCCTCGGTCCTCCATCGCGCGCCGGCCACCGTCGCCGTTGCGTCCGCCACCGCATGACGATAGCGCCGCGGGGTGCCTTTCGAGCTCCTCCTCGCGCAGCTCCGGTTCTACGAGGTGGGGGATTGCGGGGTCGCCCAGGCGCCCTGCGGAGAGCTCGGGGCGAAGCGGGAATGCTTCGGAGCGACGTCCGGACGCTCTTGGGCGAGGTCGGGACGCCTCGGGGCGCCTTGCGGACCCCTCAGCGTGGTCCCTGGAAGCCGCAGGACGCGCGCCCTGTGCCCCTTTGGGCGCCTCGGGACGCCCAAGTCGCCCTCCTGGACCGCTCAGGAGCAGTTCGAGCAGGCCGTAGCGAGCGCTTCAGCATGCCCAAGGGGCCTCTGCGGACGCCAAAGTCGGGCTGCGGGATGCCAAAGTCGGGCTGCGGGACGCCTCAGGCCTTGCCGTCGCCCCCGGACTTGGCGCCTTTCGCCGGCTCGGCGGGCTTGGCGGCTTCGACGGGCTTGGTGGCTTCGGTGGGCTTCGCGGCTTCCGCCGGCTTCGCGGCTTCCGCGGGCTCGATCCCCTCTTCCCCGTCGGCGTCCTCCTCGCCTCCGCTCCCCTTGGTCGGAGCGACGAAGAGCGCATAATCCTTCATCTTCTCCGTACCTTCGTACCAGTACGTCGCTCCCGCCCGGAGCCGGCTCTCGGTCTGCACGACGAGAGTATAGGCGCCATCGCGGAGCCGGCGCGCGGCCATGGCCTCTTCGCTTATCCCCTTGGCGGCGAGCAGATGCGATAGCATCGGCGAGAGGACCCGCAACCGCGCGACGCCTTCGGCCTCCCCGCGGGGACACTGGGCCAGATAGTCAGAGTGCTTGTCGCTGAGCAGGAGGATATCCGACACATCCTGCACGAGATCCGGATCGCCTGTTCCCACGCGAATGGCCGAGACAAGCTTGCGCCCCTCGGGGTCCTTGACGAACCGGAGATCGAAGGTGCGGAGGAGCCGGACCTTGATCGCCGCCGCCTCGGCGCCCAGCGTCTCGAACGCGAGGAAGGCTTCCCGTTGCGTGGTGCGGAGCGCCTGAAACTGCGACTCGCTCAGCCGGAGGAACTCGATCCGATCGCGCTGCCCCTGGATCTCCGCGAGGGTCAAAGGTGCCTCATCGTGAAATGGAGTCTTGATGAGATCGGCGGCGTCGCGCTCGGCGGCGAGACGGATTTCGCCGAAGCGGCGGATACGCTGGGCGAGGCGGCCGGGGAAGGCGGCCAGTACGGTGACGGCCTTGGCCTCCACGGTGAGAGCCGCTTTGCGCGCCGGGGTGAGGGAATAGGGAGTGTCTGCGAGGTCGGTGGTTTGCGGAGACGGAGGGGCCTTGGGCTTTTCGTTCTTTTTCCCGGACATGACGAAGCTCCTCGACAGATGGCGGCGCGTGGGGAGGACTCAGCGCCTCGGGCGGCGAGCCTGTGAGCGTGATAAAGAACCCACGCATACAGAAAATTGGCGGGGTATTGAAGGAAAATCGACCGAGAAAAGTCGGCCGGCGCCTCGAGGCGGTCGAGACGACCAAGCGGGTGAGCCTCGGCCGAAGCGTCGCCGTCACCGGCTCGGTCAGTCGATCGTGAAGAGCACGTCATGCACAGCTTCGAGATCCTCGCCGAACGCCGCCGCGAGGAGCAGAGCGGCGGCGTTGAAGGGAGTGGTCTGCATGGGTCGAGGCGCAGCTCGGGGCGTGGCGCGTCGATGCGAGCGGGGCCGCGTCGTCGCTCGCGGCCAAGGGGCGCAGCTCGGGGGCGTCGACATGAGCACAAACACGACTCGCGGGGCCTGGATCATTGGCGAAATCCATACGTTCTCTCCTCGCTTCTCGCGTGATATGCTCCCGTCTTGTGATACTGCGCATGGCCTTACTCCTCGCGATCGTCCTTGCCGCTGGCCCTGCGGGCGCTGCTACTGGGAGCGCTGCCCCTGCGAGCGCGACCCCTGCGAGCGCGCGTCCTGCGAGCGCTCCCCCGGTGAAGCCCTTCGATCGCCCGCGGGGTATGAGGCCGCGTTTGGAGTATACGCGCCGCACCAGGCGCGCAGGCATGCCCGATGAGCTGCAATTTCGCTCGGAGGTTGCGGCGCACCTCGGGCACGAACCCTTTTCGGAACAGGGTACATGGCGGGTTTACGTCTATGCCTTCCGTCGTAAAATGGCACGTACGGCGTGATAGGAGACCTGTACGACGATAAGGCCGTAAAGAGGGCTGATATACCTGTACGGGAGGGGCGGAACTGCAAAGACCTTCTAATTAAGTTTCTAGCTCTGGAGATCGCAATCTATTTGACCGATCCGCCCGAGCACTCGCCTCCTACGCCGTCCCCGTCGCCTGCGCCGCCCCCGTCGCCTGCGCCGCCGCCCCGTCGCGCGGATTCCTATACATTCAGAATGGGAGTCGGCTCGATGGCTGGGTTCGGTGTTGCTCCGAGCGTCGCCGTTGGCGTGGCGATCGACGCCGGGATTTACTGGCCCATTCACAACTCAGTTTTCGACGGGTTCTCTCTTTCAGTCGGTTATATCTTTGATCCCGTCATACCGGGGGACGGACCAGGGGAGACCGCGGGATCACGGCCAAACTATTCTCGAATGCTGGGGAGCCTCGCCCCCTGTGGTCATGTGTGGAAATTGTTCTTTTGCGCGTTAGGCGAGTTAGGCCGGATCCGAAGCGAGGCAAGCTCCGCCGTCGCGCCCGGGTTGGCTGGCACTTTCGCTGCTTTTGGCACACGTGGCGGCGTTGAAGTGCCTTTTGCGCCAATGGTCGGATTCCGCGTCTCAGGCGAAGCGCTGGCGTTGCCGCATTCGATACAGTTTACCTTGAATGAAGCGCCGGTATGGGCATCGCCTGGCTTCGCCGCTGGTGTAGGGGCGGGGTTTTATGGCTTCCTTTGATCGGCGATCGATTCCTGGATTCCCCAAGTCCGCTTGGTCCTAACCGCCGCCCGTTGCAACGCTGGCAGTCGGGGGCCAGCCTGGCGAGCAGATGGGTTGACAATATTTATACAAGCAATCGTCCACCACCCGTGGCGCATAGCCGCATTCCGGCGCGAGGTAATTGACACAATCGATGCAGGTTTTATCGCGACAGTGCGCGATCTCCGCACAGCAGTTGTCGTGCAGGCAGATATCGCAGGGTTCACTGCCGTCTTTGTCACCATAGACGAGGTAAACGCCATCGCAGTTGGGAGCGCCGCCCGTACCGCTGGACGCTGCGCTTGTGGGCTCCTGACTGCACGCAGCGAAGACGAGGGCCAACGCCGGGAAGATTGCCAATCCTATAACGATGGTTCGCATGGTTTCCTTAAAACATGTTGGGGCGGCAACAGAAAGTATCTGGCTCGATCGGGATCGCGCTTCCGCTCGCATCACCGCCCATCGGCGGGCACGTACCGGGAATGTAAGCTGTGGGTCCAACAGACTTGCTCCCGAGGGCTTGACCCGGAAGCGTGATGTCGATGCAGGCATCTTTTGCCGAGGTGATCGGGAGCTGCGCTATCGTCGGTCCGCTACATGTCAGATCGTTGCCATCGTAGATCGACAAATGCGCTTTGCAAACGCTCCCCGTAGGTGCGCCGCAACTACACGCCGAGCACTGCCGATCATCCTGAACCCCGTTGTAGAAAACGTGCTTCTCAGTAAACACGTTTCCAGATTCATCGGGGCAGTTTTCGTCGCCCTCGTGGAAGATGCACAAGGCGAAGCCCGGAGAAATGAGATCGTCAGGGAGGCAAATCGAGCGCTTGACCTGACCCATCGGCAAACCAATATCACACGCGCGGGCGAAGGTGTCCCAATACAGGGACACCACCTTTGCTGCGACGGGCGGCCCCAGCGCGCAGCCGTTCTCAGTCATTGTGATCGGGTCAACCGTTAGTGATTGCGAGGCGCCGCCAGGGGTTTGGGTGGCGCTGTCGCAACTGCCATTCCAGGGGACCGGCGCGTTAAATGAGGTGCTAACCCCGCCCGGTATGTTGCAGGCCATCGTGCTAGCCGTGAGCGTTGAAGGGAGCGCACACGATCCGGTAGGGGGCTCGCAGGTACACGCCTCGCATGCGCTCAGAGCGACGAGATCGGTTTGCGCCTCATAGGCTATCGTCATCGATCCTCGCGGGCATTCTGGCACCTGATCTGCGGGCCCAAACCAGAGCAACGTCGGGTCCTCCCACTGGATCGCCCAATGCACGAAATCACCGACGTCGCATTTCGCGTCGCCCACGTCATTGTGATGACATGGATCGGGGTTGTTCTGTGCGTCCCTGTGCCCCTTTTCGGGATTCAGGCAGTCATAACCGTCCATGTATTCGTTGCAGCCGGTAAGAACGACCAGCAACACCCCCACCCATGAGCTTCGCGCGATCATCCGGCGAGGCTACAGCGCCCGCGCACTCTCGGGAATCAGGAAAGCCGGTCATCCTCCCCGAGCCTCTCTCGCTTTCGGTCCGTCCCGCGCGCGTAGCTCGGGGCGCACCAGGGCGCCCCCAAGCACCAACGGCATGCCGGCGGCGTCCCTCCATCCGTGGAGGATCGCCCGGGCTTCCCGAAGGCCCGCCAAGGGCTCCCCGAACGAGCCCCAGAGCACACTCCCCGAGCTGGTGCGCGATGGTTCTGCGGCGGCCCCTGGCTCGCCGCCTTCGCGAATCATGACCGCAGGAAGGGGTTGCGACCTGTCGGCTTTGGCGGCTCGGGGATCTCGGGCGAACCGGGCCAGGTGATACCCACCTTCTGAAGCATGCGCTGAGCGCCTAACAGCGCCTCCGGGTCGGGCGGGGTGGGAAAGAGCGTCGCGATCTCGTCGGTCGTGAGCTCCGTGGGGCCACCCAGCCTCCGGTTGACCACCGTGTCGATGAACGCGTGAAAAGCGGCGTCCCTGCGGGCGCACTCCGCCACGTCCGCCCTGTTCTGTGGATTAGAAAAGTAGGCAGACAACGGCAGGAGCCGCCCGCCTTGGAGCAAGCCCCACATGACCAACTGGCGGGCACCGGGGCCGATCGGGTCGTCGAAGAGCGTGCCGGCGACGTGATCGCCGTGCAGCCAGAAGCCCACGCCCGCCAGCTTCTCCCCGTGGTTCTGCCCCACTTCGAGCATGCCGGCGGCGTGTACGAGCGCGGGCGTAAGCTCGGCGGGGAGGCCCGGCAACGCCCCGCGTACGTCGTCCGGGCCGCCGGTCACCGCCTCGACCGGGAGGTCAAGATGATCGAGGGGACCAAACCCAAGCTCGTACGCGAGGCCGACGACGCCCGCCTCGGTCCACCCCACGACGTTGTACGCTCCGCATTGGTCGTCGTTGCAGAAGGCGCCCCGCTGGAGGTCGCCCGTCCAACCCGGCACGGCGCAGGCCGGGAACGATAGGCGTTTGAGCGGGAAATTCCCGAAGATGGCCTCGAAGTAGGTGCGCAGCGCGGCGCGGACGATGGCATCGCGGTCGAAGACGAGGTTTCCGTACCGATGCTTCCGCTCGATCATGGTGCGTCCCCTACGCCACGTCGGTCTCGGAAGCAACGTCCACGCTGCCTGCGTCCGCCTGCCGCGTTACGGCGTGGCCTTCGCGTTGTTGAGCTGCTCCACCTCCTCCGACGGTGGATTGTTGTTCGTGAAATACCCGTTGAGCTTCGACGAGATGACCGCCGCGTTCTTGTACGAGTTCGTGCCCCACGCGCAACAACGCTTGTCCGTCATGGGCACGACGTGGTGTACATTCGGTTTCGTCGCGCCGGGGTCCTCCGGATCCGGGAGGAAGTCCGGCTCGATGCACGTCGTGTCGCCGCCGTCCTTCCCCTTACAGGTCCACGTGAAGCCCGCGAGATCAGAGCGAACCCCGCCGTCGTGTGCGTTGCTGTTGACCTGGAGGATCCACTCCCTCTGCCTGAGGAAACCGCCGTCGCCGTCGGCGATACCGCTGTTGCGGTAGAAGTCATTCCCCGGTCCGACGTCTGCCGGATCGGTCAAGTTGCGATACGGTCCGTTGACCTCCGTCGGCACGCCGTTGATCTCCGTGAGCGGCGTCTGCCGCGGTGCGGCCTGATAGTTGATCACGATCTTGTTCGCGACATCGCCGCCGACCTGGAGCGTATAATTGCCGACTCCGTCGGGCTGGCACATATAGCCCTTATCGTACGGCGCGTTCCCCGACACCTCTCCGATCTTCACGGCGTCGTCACACGCATCCCGCGACTTCTGGTAGAAGCAGTCGAACGTGCCGAACTCGGATACGTAACAGGCGGAGCCGAACGCGGCGATGTACTTGTTGCGCAGCGCGACATCGAAGCTCGGATTTCCGTCGAGCGGGATGTGATAACGCATGCACGGATCTTCGGCGGCCTCCTGGCATGCCGGCGACGGGTCTGGATTCTGCGCCCCTCCAGCGCCCCCAGTACCGGGAGTACCGGGGGTCGGTGCAGAGCATGCGATCATCCAGAACAGTGGAGTTGCCATGGCCACCAGCAACGAGAACGAGAGCCTGCAAGACAACAGAAAACGTATGGTAGGAGCCTTTCTAGTTCATCAGGGTTGCGAGGTGAAGCGAAGGATGGGTCCGGCGCCGCCGCGTCCACGGACGCTCGGGGAGGTCGCGCAGCGCGCCGGCTCGGGGAGCATCCTCGGGGCTCGGACCGCACCTCGTCGCCCCCTTGTCCCCACGGTCTTTCCCTCCCTTTCCCCAAGGCGCGAGCCAGCGGAGCGCGACGCGACCAGGCGCACCGCGAGCGCGCCCTCCCTGATGGCGCGCGCCCTCTCCGCCGTGGGCATCCTACGAGGCCCACAGCGCCGAACGCCAGGCCCAGGGCAACCTTCACCGCTCGGGGCTTGGGCCCGCCGTTTGGGGCCGCGCTGGGCTGTGGCGGGGCGAGCGCCGGCCGCGAGCTGCGCCGGGTAGTTCGCGCCCTAACGCGCTCGCGCCGACCGTCGAGTCCGCCGTCGAGCCTGGCGCGACGTCTGCGCCGGCCCCGAGCCCGCGCGTGTCGTTCAAGCCGTCGTCGCTCGCGCCCGTCGAGCCGGCCGCGCGCCCGGCGGTGCGCCCGCCTCCGCTCGCGCGTGAGGAGCCCGAACTGCGCGGCGAACCCGCGCCCGAGACCACGCGCAAGCCCGGCGCGGCGCCGTCCTCGCAGAGGATGAGAAGGCGACGGATAAGATACTGCGCGTTACAGCGGCTATCCGAGGTCCGGCACGCGCGCATCTGCTTTGCCCTGGCGCAAGGCTACGCGGGCGCGCCCCTCGGCCCCTCGAGCTTCCCGTTCGACGGCGCGATGACCCTCGGCGGAGACCTCGCCTCGCTCGCGACGTCCACCGCGCGCGAAGGCTGCATCGGCGAGACGCTCGCGGCCCTCATCGCCGCCGAGCAGCTCGCCCACGCGAAAGATCCCGCCGTTCGCCGCGCCCTCTCCGCGATCGCCGAGGACGAGGCGCGCCACGTCGAGCTGGCCTGGCGCACGGTCGCGTGGGCCATCGATCGCGGCGGTGAAGCGGTCCGCGACGCCGTCGCCGCGGTCTTCGCCGAGGCCGCGCAGCACGCGCCCGCCGTCTCGAAGGAGTCCGCGATCCCCGCGAGCGTCCTCCTCCCGCACGGCCGACTCGATTCAAGGACGACGCGCGAAGCCCTCGTCCGCGCGCTCGACGAGGTCATTTGCCCCGCGTTCGCCTCGCTCCTCCACCGCGCTCCGGCCGCCATCACCGTTGCGTCCGCCGCCGCATGACGATAGCGCCACGGTGTGCCTTTCGAGCTCCTCCTCGCGCAGCTCCTCGGCGCCGCTCCCGCGGTCGCCGCTCCTCCTCCGCCGATCCCGAGCGCCTCGTGCCCCGCGGACATGCGCCTCGTCGAGGGCGTTCACCACGAGTTCGTTCAGCGCCTCTGCCTCGACTGGCATCAGGACCACTGCTTCGCCTTCCACCCCGGCGCCCTGGCCAAGGAGCCCCGCGCCACGCCGATCCGCGCCTGCATGGACACCTACGAGTGGCCCAATCGAGCCGGCGTGGTCCCCGCCGTCATGGACCGCTTCGTCGACGCCGAGGCCAAGTGCTTCAGCGCCGGCAAGCGCCTCTGTACTGAGTTCGAGTGGGAGCAAGCCTGTGAAGGCCCGGAGACGCGCCCCTTCCCCTATGGCCACAAGCAGACCCCGGGCGCCTGCAACAGCGACAAGGTCTATCGCCCGGTGAGCGAGGCCAAGCTCGCCTCGCGCGACGCCGCGATCTGGCAGGCCGAGACGAAGCGCGCCTGGCAAGGCGAGCCCGCCGGCGCCTACCCCGCCTGCATCAGCGTCTACGGCGTCCACGATCTCGCGGGCAACGTGGAAGAGTGGGTGACGACGTCCCGCCCGGAGTGGCCCTTTCGCTCGGGCCTCAAAGGCGGCTACTGGTCCAAGCCCTGGGCGGGCTGCCGGGGGACCAACGAGCGGCATGGCCCGCAGTTCCGGTTCTACGAGGTGGGGTTCCGCTGCTGCAAGGATCCGAGCGGCGGATGAGGCGAGAAGGGGGAGGAGGCGGGCGCACCCGATCGAACCGCTTTACGCACCAGAGGGGATTGCGGGGTCGCCTAGAGCACCGAACAGGTTGAAATGGACCGAAAAGAGCCGGATTTTAACGCAAAGGCCCAAAGACGCAGGGACGCAAAAAAAGAAATCCGATTTTTTGCGCCTTTGCGTCTCCGCGCCTTTGCGTTGAAATTTGGGCATTTCAACCCGTTCGGCGCTCTAGGCGCCCTGCGGAGAGCTCGGGGCGAGGCCGGAATGCTTCGGAGCGACGTCCGGACGCTCTTGGGCGAGGTCGGGACGCCTCGGGGCGCCTTGCGGACGCCTTAGCGTGGCCCCCGGAGGCCTCTGGACGCGCGCGCCCTCCGCCTTTGGGAGCCTCGGGACGCCAAAGTCGCCTCGCGGACCGCTCGGGAGCCATCCGGGGAGGCCATAGCGAAGATCCGACAGGCCGGATGAGCCGCTGCGGACGCCGAAGTGGGGGTGCGGGACGTCAAAGTCGGGCTGCGGACGCCAAAGTCGCCCCCCTTCGACACCTCAGGGTTGACCGTCGCCCTCGGGCTTCGCGGACTTCGCGCTCTTCGCCGACCCGGCGGGCTTTGCAGCTTTGGCCGGCTTCACGGCGTCGGCCGGCTTCGCGGCCTCGGCGGGCGTCGCGACCTCGGCAGGATCGGTCGCCGCGTCGCCCTCGGCGTCCTCCTCGGCCCCGCTCGCCTTGGTCGGAGCGACGAAGGGCGCATAATCCTTCATCTTCTCCGTCCCATCATACCAGTAGGCGGCCCCCACCCGGACCCGATTCTCTGTCTGCACGACGAGCGTATAGGCCCCATTGCGGAGCCGGCGCGCGGCGATGGCCTCTTCGCTCATCCCCTTGGCGGCGAGCAGGTGCGATAAGCGCGGCGAGAGGACGCGCAGACTCGCGACGTCGTCGGCCTCCCCGCGGGGACACGTGGCCAGATAGTCGGCGTACTCATCGCAGAGCAGGAGAATATCCGACACATCCTGCACGAGATCCGGATCCCCCTTGCCGTCGCGGATGGCCGAGACGCGCTTGCGCCCATCAGGACTCTTGAGGAACCGGACATCGAACGTGCGGAGAAGCCGGATCTTGATGGCTTCCGCCTTGGCGCCCAGCGTCTCGAACGCAAGGAAGGCTCCCCGTTGCGTGGTGCGGAGCGCCTGGAACTGAGACTCGCTCAGCCGGAGGAACTCGATCTGATCACGCTGCCCCTGGATCTCCGCGAGGGTGAGCGGCGCCTCGTCGTGAAATGGGGACTTGATGAGATCGGCAGCGTCGCGCTCGGCTGCGAGGCGGATTTCGCCGAAGCGGCGGATACGCTGAGCGAGGCGACCGGGGAAGGCGGCCAGTACGGTGACGGCTTTGGCCTCCACGGTGAGAGCCGCTCTGCGCGCCGGGGTGAGGGAGTAGGGAGTGCCCGCGAGGTCGGCGGGTTGCGGAGACGGAGGTGCTTTGGGCTTTTCGTTCTTTTTTCCGGACATGACGAGGCTCCTCGGCAGATGGCGCCCCGCGGCGCGTGGGGAGGACTCGGCGCCCCGGGCGGCGAGTCTGTGAGACTGATGACGAACCCACACATACAGAAAATTGGCGGGGTGTTGAAGGGAAATCGTCCGGGGAGGGTCGGGCGGCGCCTCGATATGGTCGAGACGACCAAGCGGGTGAGCCTCGGCCGAAGCGTCGCCGTCACCGGGGTCGGTCAGTCGATCGTGAAGAGCACGTCGTACACAGCTTAGAGATCCTCGCCGAACGCCGCCGCGAGAAGCAGAGCGGCGGCGGTGAAGGGAGTAGTCTGCATGGGTCGAGGCGCGGCTCGGGGCGTGGCGCGTCGATGCGTGCGAGGCCGCGTCGTCGCTTGCCGCATCATCGCTCGCGGGAGTCGAGGCGTAGCTCGGGGGATCGATGCGCGCGGCGAGGAGACGGTGAGTAGGTGGACCCTTCCGTGAGCGGGGAACAGTCCGGGCAGGGGCCGAATGCGCCGCCGCGCCCGCGAGGGCGGACGTGTGGCGCGAGGACGACGTGCGCGAGGTTCGGGCGGGTCGTGGGGTGATGTTGCCTTCGGCAGCGCGGGCGGGGGGAGGCTCCGGTGGGGTTGTCCTGCCGGGATCGGTCTAACTTGGTTTAGCCTCCTTTGTAGGAGGCCACTCGAAGTGGCTACCTCGGCTCAACCCAAGTCCAGACCTTCGAGGAGAGGCAGACATAGATCGTCGCCTTGCCCATCAACCCCGTGGGCATCGACACATCCGGCACCAGCTCGTTACCAAGCTCCGGCGGGATCTGCTGGTAGCCGGGATAGGTGGCCTCGATCTCCCGAGCGATCTCGGGCGCCACCGGCGCCTCCTCAGGGATGCCGGGGAGATGGATTCCGTAGCAGGGCCCGAGCAGGGAGACGTGGAAGCTGAGCGCCGTTTCGTCGGTGAGCCAGATGCGGGCCGAATAGGCCGGGTCGACCCCCCCGGACAACAGGTAGAGTGACTCGTTTTGAAGGCCATAGCGATCCCCCAGGCGGCGGGTCATCGCCTTCCACGTCGGGTACTCCGCTCGCCCGTGGTTGGCGGCTTCCACCAGGCGGAGGTGCTCCTCCGTGTCGTCGTAGGAGGGCTCGTTGGGAGGCACGTGGATGCGCGCGTAGGGCAGCACTCCACGCGGGTAGAAACGGTAGACGACGTCGAGTAGCTCGGAGCGAGTTACCATGATCATTCTACGTGGGCTCGGACGGTGCGCACCACGGCTCCGCTTCCGGTGCGAGCGTCCGCAGGCACTCTCCCGCAAGCGCGCGAATCTCCGCCGGCGCGCCCTCGGCTTCGGTGCTCTCGGGCGGAACTCGGAGCAGCGCACCGAGCTGCTTCACTTGCTCGAAGTTCTCGTCCGAGAGCAGGACCGGGGCCTTGCGCTTGCCCATGTTCAGTTCGAGCCTGCGGTCCGTCTGCGCGGCAAGCGGCCCGTAAGCTTCAGATGTCGGGACATGGAATCGCGTCTCTGCGGAAAATCAGTATGGTACCAATGTAGGTGCGCACGGAAGTAAATGATGCCCTCCAAGACATTCGCGACGCGTTTTCCGGCAG
>Ga0105048_10001602_pt1 | contig 36620 bp, 37 predicted proteins | sample MAT05_FD_78382 | JGI IMG/M metagenome (GOLD analysis project Ga0105048, IMG submission 78382) | Freshwater microbial communities from Lake Fryxell liftoff mats and glacier meltwater in Antarctica - MAT-05 | ecosystem: Environmental > Aquatic > Freshwater > Ice > Liftoff microbial mat | place... | reverse complement strand
GAACGGTTTCTGGATCTTCGAGCTGGTCTCCGTAGAGATCCCTGAGCTGACCCATCCGGTAGCGGACCGTCTGTGGATGAATGAAGAGTGCTGCGGCGATATCTTCGCGCCGGCCCTGATGGAGCAGCCAGGCCCTGAGGGTGTCAGTGAGTTTCTCGCTGGTTGAATGACGCAGTCCCTGAAGTGGAGCCAGGACGGGTGCTCTCAGATCACTCAGGGCCTCGGCATCAGCACCGATGACAAGGTTGACCAGAAAGCCATCGGCGTCAGTTGCTTCGTCCGTGTGCCTGGGTTTCAGATGCCTGACCTGAAGGGCGCGTGAGTAGGAAAGGCCGGCGTCCAGCCCCCGCGGTGGAAAGCAAATTGCCCGCTCAGCGGGCAATTTGCTCTCCAGCCGAGTTTTTGCTGTGAGGATGCTTCGGGGTCCGCGGCATTAGCGATAATGGGCATAAACCGAACCGGGAGATCTGGACCTCATGCCGAAGAACAAGAAACGCAAGCAGAAGAAGACGAAGAAGAAGCGCCTGACATTGGCCGACGTTCAGGCGAAAGCTGAAGAGTGGGTACTGGATGATCTGCGCCAGAAGGTTGGTTACAAGACGCTTGAGAAGAACGACATCCCAATTGGTGACGACTACTTTCAGCCCGGCGGCGTAACCAGGGGCAACAGGCGGATCGTCGAGGTCTGCAAGAGAGCCGGCAAGCTCCCAGGCCCGCAGAAGGAAGAGGCAGCATCAGCCATCCTCAAACTGGCCGCCATCCGCCAACACGAGGACTTTGAGAACGCTCGCTGCGAGATTTACTTCGTGGACGGAGAAACCCTTGCTTCAGTGGACGATTGGATGGAAGTCGCAGCCCGCCAGTTCGGTGTTCACCTGAATGTTGCCGAAGAATTCCCGCCGACTTTGCTCGCGGAGCTTCTGGCAGCCCAGGACGGCCAAGCCAAAGGAAAAAAGAAGAAGAAGTAGGTCCGCTCAGGGGCGGTCTCGGGAAGGGTCGATCAGGTACTTCGACCCGGTGCTGCGTTTGGCGAATGAAGTCATGTGAACCGGGTCGAGCACGTCTCCGAGTCCGATCGTTTCCGCATAGGAGGAAGCGAACGTGGTCTTGAGCTCCGCAAGCACCCGGTTGCGCATCTTGCCGATCGTCTCGCCACCCAGACGCCCGAGTGCGTCGGTTAGCAGGAAACCGCCGACGCTCCAGCGCAGTCCGAAGCTTCGCTGGATCATGGTCGGACCCATATCGAGGGAGCCATAGATGTAGACCTGTTTGTGAGTGGTCGAGCCGTATGGCGTCCAGTGGGCAGCCGGCTCGGCACAGCTCTCCATGGCCGCGAGGATGTCGCTGGCGAGGGTTCCACCCCCGACGGCGTCAAAGGCCAGGGTGGCGCCAGTCGCGGCAACGGCCTCGGCGAGCCGATCGGTGAAGTCGGGCAGGGATGAGTCGACTACGTGCTCGGCTCCGAGTTCCCTCAGGGTTGCGCTCTGCGCAGCGCTGCGAACGATGTTGACCAGCCCGACGCCGTCCGCCTGGCAAATCTTCACGAGCATCTGCCCGAGGTTGGACGCAGCTGCCGTGTGTACGAGGGCCGTGTGGTTCTCGGCACGCATCGTCTCGACCATCGACAGGGCTGTCATCGGGTTGATGAAGAGCGCCGCGCCATCAGCGGCAGTCGTTTCCCCTGGCAATGGGATGACTGCCGCCGCATCCACCAGCCGGAAGTCCGACCACATGGCACCACCGACCAGTGAGACGCGTTGGTCGGTCAGGTCCGGAGCGTCGGGTCCAGCGGCGATGACCGTTCCGGCCCCTTCGTTGCCAACCGGCAACGCGCGGTCCAGCCGATCGCGGAGAATTGGCAAGGCTCGTTCGGACACCCGGCCGTCAAGTCCGCCGCCGTCAACGGACGTCAGGGTCGCGGGGTCGGCCGGACCCAGAAGGACGCCGAGGTCGGACGGATTGATCGGCGTCGCTTCGACTGATATCAGCACCTGGGAACCGGTCGGTTCGGGCACAGGTTCTTCGATCATGCGCAGCTGCAGCGCTCCGTCAGAGGTGATCGTGGATCGCAGGCTTCGTCCGGTTGATGGCATGTCGGCATTGTGCTCCTTTCTTCCAGCGCGTGTGCGGGACTAAGCTCCCGGTATGAAACCGGGAGATGAAGTGCCTTCGAGTGAACTGACCACGGGGACCTTCACCGGGGTGGCGGGGGGAAGTATCCATTGGCGAACCTGGACCTCTCCGGGTGTCAAAGCCCAGGTCGTGATCGTCCACGGCTATGGCGAACACGGCGATCGTTATGAGAGGTTCGCGGAAAGACTGGCTGCGAACGGTTTCTCTGTCTGGGCCAATGACCACCGTGGCCACGGGCTCAGCGAAGGGCCTCGCGGCGTTCTGACCCGGCTCAGTGACGCCGTGACGGACGTCAATCGGATTGTCGACATGGCCCGCACCGCGCAGCCCGACTTGCCGGTGTTCATGTTCGCCCACAGCATGGGCGGAACCATCGGCCTCCGCTACGCGCTGGACCATCAGGAAAAGCTTGCGGGGCTGATCCTTTCGTCGGCGGCCGTTTCTCTGGAAGGTCTTGGCGTGCCCCGCATCCAGCGGGAAGCCGTCAAACTTGTCAGCCGGATCGCACCAAAGCTCCCGGTCAACCGCCTTCCGTTTGAGGGGATCTCACGGGACCCTGATGAACTCCAGATCTACATGGACGATCCACTCGTCTATAAGGGCGCACAGCCCGCACGGACCGTAGCCGAGCTGCTCCAGGCAATGGCTGATCTTCCCGATGAGGTGGGCAAGCTACAGATCCCGTTGCTGGTCATTGCGGGCTCGGCAGACCCGATCGTCCCCGCAGCGGGAAGCCAGTACATCGCCGCACGCGCCGGATCACCCGACAGGCAGATCGTCGTCTATGAAGGTTTCGTCCACGAGCTGATCAACGAGCCACTGGACGATCGCGAACGCGTGACCCGGGACCTGATCGATTGGCTGGGGGAGCGGGCCTGATCAAGAACCGTTCCTTGTACGTATCCATACCTGGTCGGTGCTTTCGTTTGCGCCGACGGAAGGTTGCCTTCACATATGTGCCTTCGCTGGCCGCCTTGACTATCCAACTGGTTTGGCCAACAAGGTAATCAGCAGCATCACAACAGCCAGAAAACCGAAACCAATCCTGGCCGGGGTGCTGTCGCTCGAGCGCAGTGCGACAACACACTGAATCGCGTAGTAGGCGGCAAAAGCCCTTGAGGCCAGGGTAACGATCGCCAAGATGGGGACCGTCCACACCAGGATGATTGCGGCCAGACCGATCAGCACGAAGGCAGCATGCCTTCCCAGGCTCTTGCCGATCAAAAGTTTGAGGTTGCCGTTGGCAGCGACGGTATCGGCGGTGGCCGCGCTGAATTGGCTGAGTACCGCCGTGATGACGAGGGGGATCGTGAACAGGGGCACGACCCGAGCGGTAATGTCAAGGAGGGTCTGGTCGGCTCCGTCCCCGGTGCCGATACCCATCGCCGGGGTGGCGGCGAGGACGAAGAGAACATAGACCACGGTGGCGACGATCTGGGAGAGCCGGCAAGCCAGGATCCGGGTTTCCCGGTCGTATTCATCGGCCAGATAGCGAACCGTTTCGAACCCCTGGACCGTGATCACAATTCCTCCGAGGACCAGCAGAACGTGGGTGAAACTGCTATCGGGAACCGGGGGAGTCGTAATGCCTGCTCCGAGCACAGAAGTGAAGTCACTGAGGAAGAGTGCTCCGCCAAGCAGAGTCACGATTACGAGGACTGCCACCAGGGCCAGTCGCTCCATCCGGTCCAGGCCAGAGAATCCCCGGGCGATCCCGACAGTGGTAATGAAAGCGATTGCGGCGGAGGCAAGGAGCTTCTCGGCCGAATCCGAGCCGTTGAGAAGATCCATCACGTACTGGGACATGATGCGCAGATAGAGCGCCACCGAGATCACGTAGGCGATCGCGATCACAACGTCGGCGGTCGATTCGATCCTTTGGTCGAGACTCGAAAGCTTCCCTTCGTCTTCCAACGGTTCGACGATGGCGACGTTATGACGGATCGCGGTTCCGACAAACCATGCGAGAACGCACACCCCGATCACCCCGAGGATCGAGAGTGCACCGAGCGTCTGTTCCAGGACCGGCACGATGATCAGGAACCCACTGCCGAAGATGGACGCCAACGGCGTGACTGTTGCCAGCATCACCTTCTGCGAGAACATCGGTTTCAGCTTTAAAAGCAGATTCGTCCAATCATCGATCTTGCCGGGACCCGCAATCTACCCACAGCAGTAGCGCTGTGGTCTTTGTACGGATCCGTACTTGGTCGGTGCTACCGTTTTCGCCGACGGAAGGTTGCCTTAACGGGAGGCAGATGGACACGATCCAGGCGTTCGATCAGAGCGGCATCGTGAACATCGAACAGAAGTCGAAGTAACGGGCTGACGGCACAACGATCGACGCGCCGGATGTCTTCAAGCTTTACCGGACCCAGGGCGAAGTCACCGAGAACCCGGTAATCGAGGCCCGTCGCCAGCATTTCGAGGACATCTTCACGACGCTCGGTGACTCCGGCATCCCCAGGGAAAGCCTCTATATGGCCTGGGACTTCACCGTGGCCAGCACGGCCAACATCACCGGCCGGATGCTGCACATCCGCGACGACGCTTTTGCGCAACTTGGGGATACCAATCTCGCCGATGGTATCCCTCAAGGTACGGCGCCGTCGTTCACCGTCGATGCAGCCAGGTCGACCTTGAATTACGGCATTCCATACAACGCAGCAGATCCACCCGGACCGGCCGGCAACCACAGTCGTGGCGTGCAGAACATCCGCACCGTCGCCGGCCCTGAACTTCAGGTGCCGGAGCGGGCCAGTTCGGGTGGACTGGCAGCAGAGTGCACCGGAAGCGGATCTTCGGCGGCGAAACCGGTGGGAACGTCACCGGCACGGACAGCGGGCCGCTCGCCGCGCTTGATCGGTCGTTTCACCTTCATATGCTCGGCGAGATAGTAAGAACCGACCACGAATATCGCGGCCAGCACCTGGGCGGCGATGGTCTCCCAGACGCTGTAAATCTCGAACCAGGAACCCATCCAACCGGGAACCGTGAACGGAGTCGGGTGCGCGGGTAGCCAACCGAGTTCGGTGAAGGTCAGGGCCGTTCCTCCGGTCATGACCACGAGCACCACGCCAACCAGCACCCCCGTAAGAACCAGCATCCTCTTGTAGGGCAGTTTGCGATGAAGCCAGAAGGTGAGCATGCCGACGATCGCTGTCCCGGCAAGTCCGATGGTTACTCCCTTCAGGACTGTCGCAGTCCCCGCCTGGAGCTGCAGAGTCTGCAGGAAAAGGACTGTTTCGAAGCCTTCCCTGTAGACGCTTGTGAAACCAAGGGCAAAAAGGCCCACAGTTATGCCGGTCCCGGTGCCGGCAAGCAATTCGCGCCGTCGCCGATGGTGCCGGCCGATCCACTGCGTCCAGTAGATGTTGTGAACGAACCAGTTGAGCACGATCAGCAAGACGACAATGGCGATGAACCCGGTGATGCCTTCCAGCTTGGGGCCGAGGGGAGAGGCCGCACTGAGGATCGCCTGAACAACGAACCAGGTCACAATCGCCGCGCCAAAAGCGGCCAGGGCGCCGGCAACCACCGGTCGACGGCGTGCCCTGTTTGCCCCCAGAAAGCTGGCAATTACAGCCGCGAAGATGAGGACCGCTTCGAGGCCTTCCCGAAAGACGATGATCGCCGAGTTGAAAACGACCGTGGTGTCGCTCTGGGGCTGGGTGGTCGCGGTCGGATCCGCAGGCCCGGTGTCGGCCGTTGCCATCAGGTACACAAGTCCCGAGACGACGACGAAAACCAGGAACCACCAAAGCAGACGTTTCCGGGAATCGGGCCGTTCGGAAGAAAGGGGGGCGGTGGGGATTGAGTTGGATTCCATAGACGCGGGTGAGGATTAATTAGGTGTTCCTAACCTTATAGCAACCTGGATGGGGCTACGAGGTCCCGTCCCGTGTCGCGGTATTGCGAATTTTGATGCCAAACGGGTTTCTGGGTAGCATCGGGTTACGAAATCGATGCGGCTTGGAACCCCTGAAACTGAGGGACAGGGATGAGCAGCGGTTCGGCAGCAACTTTCTTCAGCGGTCGAATCGGTACCAGGAAGCTGACCCCTCAGGTCTGAACAGACCCGACAATGGTTTTTGGTGGCGATGCCGGATGAGGCGCTTGACTTCCGCCGCGAACTTCAGATGACGCCGACTCACAACGTATCCTTTGGATCGATGGCCGCTTCCGGTTGGCCTTTCAGAATAGGAGATATCTCTTGATTGCTCTCGGTGTCATTTTGGTCATCATCGGTCTGCTGGTGAAGATCAGCATTCTCACGACGATTGGAGTCATCCTTCTCGTAATCGGCCTGGTCCTCTTTGTTCTCGGAGCGATGGGACGCGAAGTCGGCGGTCGGCGACACTATTACTAGCCCCGGCTGATGGCTCGGGGCCCCGGGGGAAACATCGTTTTCCCCGGGCTGACCGACTTTCCAGTCCGGGCAGTGAGGGAGAACCGGTACCAAACGACACGATTCGAACATCCCAAAGTCTCGATTGACGCCGGTTGCCTCGATCGCGGTGTCGGTGCCACACCACGCGACCGGAGGATCAGCGATGTTGCTCGCTGCTGCGACCCTCGATCGCGGCATTTCGACAGTCGTGCACGCGTGCTGCGTTCAGATGCAGGTAGCGGACTTCAATCAATCCGCCGGCAGGCCGTAGCTGGTCGTGAAGGGCTCACTGGTTCGGGTGCCGTCCCCGTCGACGATCACGCGGTCGATGGTGACGTCGAAACCACCCTGGCTGTTGTTTGAGCGGGATTGCGTTTTTGCGGTTACCCGCCGACCGCCGTTGCCGCCGTAGATGCTGACGGTGACCGCGGTCTCGGATGCCGAGGAACGCACGACGACCGGGGCATCCGTGTCGTTGGTCCAGAGCAGGTCGATACTGCTGAAGTCGAGAGTTGATTCGCGCCCGGCCGGATAGCGGCTGATGTAGAAGCTGTGGGGCGTGTGGGAGTCGATCTGCAGGCCTGCGAAGTAAGCGGCGTTGTAGGTGGTGGTCGAAAACTGGGAGACGCCGCCACCGATCGTGTCGATCAACGCGTTTCCTTCACCGATAGTGGGGGCAGGCTTGTAGCCATTCGCTGTGGTCCGTTCTCCGGCTATTCCGTTCAGCGAGAATTGTTCTCCGGGACCGATAACCGTCCCGTCCACTGTCTTCGCCATCTGTTGAATGTTTGTCACCCTGGGCTCGCAGCAGGTGAAGCTGGTCGTGAACGTGCCGAGCAGCGAAGTTGCGTTCTTCGCAGAGTTGGTGGACACCTCGGGCTCGATTGTCTCGGTCGGAAATCGAACCAGATGCTCATCGGCCCGAATCGCGCGGACCGTGTTGCTCACCGACTCTTCCTGTCGGATCTGGCGTCCGGCACGCGCCTTCCTTAAGGTGGCGGCGTCGGGCTTCGGCTGCCAGGTGAGGTCTCCCTGTTCGGTCAGGTTGACCGGGGGCAGGGCAGGGGCATTCAGGCCCGCGTCTCGCGCCTGCCGATCACGGCCCCCGGCGAAACTCGCCATGAGCGTCCCGGCCTTCTTGGCATTGACTCCGAGGCGGATGCCGGCGTTGGGGCCGTCGCCGTTCGATTCGATCGCGAGGAACGTGGCTACTTGCTGCGGAGTGAAAGCGGCATCGCCGCCAGCGGTGACTACCTGAAGTGGTTTACGGAGATAGCGCTCGGCATCACGGGCGACCGCCTGCACTTCAGCCGGGCTTGGTGCGGGCTGCCGGCGGACCGGGATCTCCATCGAAGTGCGCCCGGCCTGGAAAGTGTTCAGGAGTTCTTTCCTGGCGGCGTCGCGCCGGACCAGTACGCCCGCCTCGGGTTGTTCGATGGTCACATTGAGTGTGTCGCGATCGATTGACAGCGCACCAACAAAAGGTTCACGGTCCAGTTGGTCGGCGAAACGGTCGACAGTCCGGGCCAACCGTCTTGAGTTGACTGGCTCGAAGACCGGTTCGACTTTCCGCTCTCCGAGCAGGAACAGCGGACCTTTGAGGATCGCGCCGATTCCGGAGCGCCCGGATGAGTAGGCGCGTTCAGCGCTGCTTTCGACGTCGATCACCAGGCCTGCCTGGGGTGCGCGGATTGTGAACTCCTCCTGATCTCGTGAGAGTCTCACCTTCTGTGGCGTGATCCCGGCGATGAGTTTCGCTGCTCCCGGGCGCGTCCTGCCGCCGAGCTCGATACCGCCAAGGCTGGTCTTGTCCAGAACCTCACCGCTGCTGAATGCTCGAAGCAGGAACCCGGAAAGCACCCAGACCAGAACGACACAGCAAACCGTGATCAGCCAGAAAGTCCGCGGAGAGATTCCATACCGGCCTGAGCGGCCCCGTTTCGTCGATGGGGTCCACCTGCGGACAGTGCGCGGTCCGCCGGCCGGCGCTCCTTGCCGTTGTTGTCCTCTTCGTTCGATACCCGGAAGTCTGACGAACGCCAACCTTTCCTGGCTCTCGGCGTAGCGTTCCATGAGAATGCCCTTTCGCCGTGATCAGGGCGGGGGTTCTGCCGGCGTGGACCGGCATGGCCCTGCTCGCCGGAGTAATCGGAGCTGCCAGACACGGCGTTGATCAACGAATCAATATGGTCTGGCTACGCAAATGGTCCCGCATCTAACCGCTCCTATCATCGCTGGAGAGCCCAGCAGCCTGAAGTCGCTCAACCCGAGCGGAATCGGTCTCCACGACTTGCTCTGCGAGAGCGGGGCTTGAGAACCAGCTTGTCCGGGATCAGTTCGAAATGTGAAAGGCTCGCGACGTCGAAGGGCTTTCAGCTCACGATCTTCGGCGTGATCGTGTTCAACGCGATCGTCCTCGGGCTCGAGACCTACGATTCGCTTGACAGTGACTGGGGAGACACCCTGTTTCTGCTGAACGAGATCTGCCTCGGCATCTTCATCGTCGAGATCCTGATCCGGATCACCGCTTACGGCAGCCGACCCCAGCAGTACTTCACCAACGGCTGGAACGTCTTCGACTTCGTAGTGATCTTCGCAGTGTTCATCCCGGGAGTTCGCGAGAACGCCCTGATGCTGCGGCTGGTGAGGTTGCTCAGGATCGTGCGGGTGATCAGCGTGCTTCCGGACCTGCGGGTCCTGCTCAGCGGTATGGGCCGTGCCCTTCGTCCGATCGGCTCGATGGCGGCCATGACCCTGCTGTTGCTCTTCGTCTACGGCATGGTCGGTGTACAGCTTTTCGGTGGCGAACTGCCGGAACGGTGGGGCAACATCGGATCCGCGATGCTCACCCTGTTCACCGTTCTGACGCTCGAAGGCTGGAACGAAATCCTCTTCGATGCCCAGGGGGTTACCCAGTTCGCGTGGGTGTTCCTGGTCAGTTTTGTCCTGATCGCCTCATTCCTCGTGATCAACATCCTGATCGCAGTGATCATCACCTCGGTCGAAGAGGCCCGCGATGCAGAGCGTGCCGAACAGATCCTCGATCGCCTGGACCAGCGCATGCTCGATGGCTCCGGCGAGGATCCCCTCGCAACCCTGATCGAGAAGGTCGGGGACATGAAACGCGGCCTCGGGGAGATCGAAGATGAACTGGGTGGAATCGACATCGTCCGGCAACGACGGGACAGCAGGGACTGACGGCAGGGATCCCGGGTCAGCTGGCGTCGATGGTCCGGTCGTATCCCTCGAGTACCGGAGACGGCCTGAACCCCTTGAAAATCAGGTAAAGGGTCAGTGAGGCCTCCCAGAGAATCTCGGGAATGGTCATTACCGCTTTGATAATCGAGCTGGGGTCAAGGATGCCGAGGACCACCATCACCCCGGACAGGAAGAGCAGCGGTCCTCCAACCAGGCCGAGCATGGCCATGCCGCGGGGGACCAGTCCGGACTTGAACATCAAGTAGCCGAGCAACAGGCCATTGCCGATTCCGACCACGAGGCCGGGGCCGATCCGGAAGGTCCAGTCATGAATCGCGATGAGGGAGTCTCCGATCGCCGCCAGTGTCGCGGAATCGGCGGTGGCATCCTGGCGCAGCGTCAGCATGGCCAGGAGCGAAATGACCCCGAGGGCGATGAACGCGGATTCCATGATCCTCGCCGACACCCAGCCGAGCGCAGCAACTTCACTTTGCCGCCGAAGAAGCGGGTAGAGCACGAGGGCGGTGCCGATGTTCGCCATGATCAACAGCAGTTCGAGGACCGCTCCGATAGTCAACCTCAATTCGGAAGCCGAACCGAGGATGAAGTCGGCGTCGCCGAGGATCGGGCCATAGAGGATCACCGCGGGAATTGAGGTGATGAAGGTGGCAAAGAAGAGCAGGCCCGCGACGAGCGAGGTGCGCCGGCTCCTGCTCATGGAATTCCAGCTCTGGGTAGTAAGGGACATTTTGTGGCTCCTTTGATGCCATTGAGACTTACGGCGTAAGTCAGAGTTGCAAGTTGTACACTTACGACGTAAGTTTGTCAAGAAAGGTTCGCTTGATCTACAACCTGCAAACGGGGAAGGGGCCGTGATTCATTCATGCCAAGCCAAAACCAAAAGGTGAAACGAGATCCCCTTAGCCGGGATCGGGTGCTGCGAGCGGCCGTCGACCTGGCTGATGAACACGGCGCTCAGGGTCTGACGATGCGCAAACTGGCCAAAGAACTCGGCGTTGAGGCGATGTCGCTCTACAACCACGTCGAGAACAAGGAAGACCTTCTCACCGGGATGATCGACGTCGTCTTCAGCGAGATCGAAGCTCCTTCGCTCGAAGGCGACTGGAAATCAGAGCTTGAAAAGCGCGCGGAGTCTACCCGTGCTGCGCTCAATCGCCACCGATGGGCGATCGGGCAGATGGAAGGCGGGACGAACCATGGTCCGAACAACATGCGCGTCCACGAAGCCGTTCTCGGCTGTCTGCGGAACGCCGGCTTCTCCCCGGCAATGTGCGTCCACGCCTACTCGGTGCAGGACGCCTACATCTACGGATTCGTCCTTCAGGAGGCCGACATGGAACCAGCGACCCCGGAGGACTTCGCCGGAGAGGCTTCGCGGCAGATGGAGGACTACGAGGACCTTCTGGCCGACTTCCCTTACTTCGTCGAAGTGGTTGGTGGATACGTGGCTGAACACGGCTTCGACTACGACGTCGAGTTCCGGTTCGGACTCGATGTGATCCTCGACCGCCTGGAGGCCCTGCTTGCCTGAGCCCGGCGCCAGCCTCGGTCCGGTCCTCGGGCGCTAGGCACCTTCCAGGGTTCTTTCGAGTCCGTCGAGGATCAGTTCCAACCCGAACTCGAACTCATCGCCGAAGTCGTAACCGGGCTGGAGTACGTGCTCGGAGGCCATTTCCCTGAGGTAGAAATAGTCGTCCGTCGGCAACTGGCTGACGATGGCCTGGGCAAGTTCCTGCGATTCCTTTCCAGTGCTGAAGGGCATGTTCGATTCCTGGAGGACGAAACCGTAGATGTAGCTGTCGATAGCGGAGAAGGCGTGGGCCGCCAGGGCCACCGGGAAGCCCGCCTGTCGCAGGTTGCCGATCACGGACTCGTGGTGCTGCAGGGTCGCCGGCCCTGGCGTGTCCCTCGAGTCCATGAGGGCCAAAGCCCAAGGGTGCCGGTTCAGGACATCACGGGCCGAAGTGGCACGATCACGCATGGCGGTCTTCCAGTCCGTTGCACCTGGGGGGATGACGATCTCACTGAAGATCAGATCGGCCATTCCGCCAAGCAGTTCGTCCTTGCCGGCAACGTAGTTGTAAAGGGCCATCGCCTCAACACCGAGCTCGCGTCCCAGCCTCCGCATTGAGAGTGAGGCGATTCCCTCGCTATCGGCCAGTTCGACAGCGGTTCCCAGAACCCGTTCCCGACTGAGCCGGACGCGGCTGGTCTGGTCCCTTTTGCCTTGTAGCTTCATTTCGGGGTTCCGTACTTCACGACTTGAGTTTACAGTGTATATATTGATTTACGTTGTAAACAAAACCGGAGAACGAAACCGTGAGCGAAGAAGTGCGGATGAAGGCAATCGTCCAGGACGAGTACGGCGAAGCCGTCGATGTCCTGCGGCTCGAAGAGATTGATATCCCCCGGATCGGAGACGAAGAGGTCCTGATCCGGGTTCAGGCTGCGGGCGTCGAGCGGGGAGCCTGGCACCTGATGGCGGGTGTGCCGTATCTGGTGCGTCTCGCCGGCTTCGGGCTGCGTGCACCGAAGAACCGGGTGCGCGGCCTCGACGCTTCCGGCATCGTGGAAAAGGTGGGGGGCAGGGTGACCCGCCTGCGACCGGGCGACGAAGTGTTCGGAATCGCCGAATCATCGTTTGCCGAGTACGCCCGGGCCAAGGAAGAAAAGATCCTGCGCAAGCCCGCGAACCTCAGCTTCGAGCAGGCGGCTGTCCTGCCGATCTCCGGGATCACCGCGCTCCAGGCGGTCCGCAGCCACGGAAAGGTCAAGCCGGGCGAGTCGGTGCTGGTCATCGGGGCATCAGGTGGCGTCGGCACCTTCGCCGTGCAGATCGCAAAGGCCGAGGGAGCCGAAGTGACTGGTGTTTGTAGCGCTGCGAAGGCGGATCTGGTGCGCGGGATTGGCGCGGACCATGTGATCGACTATCAAAGCGAGGACTTCGTGGAAGGGGGCCCGCGCTTCGACGTAGTCCTCGATATCGCTGGAAACGCGTCGCTCGCACGGCTCCGTCGCGCCATGACCCCGAACGGCAGGCTCGTGATCATCGGAGGCGAAGAGGGTGGACGCTGGCTCGGTGGCAACGACCGCCAGTTGCGGGCGATGATGATTTCCCCTTTCGTCAGTCAGAAGCTGGGGGCTTTCGTCTCACCGGAGAAACGGGAGGATCTGCAGACGCTGCTGGACCTGGTTGAGGCCGGCAAGGTGACCCCGGTGATCGACCGGTCATTTTCGCTCGCTGAGACGGCGTCGGCGATAGATCACATGCAGAACGGCAGCGTCCGGGGCAAGGTCGTAATCACGGTCGGCTGAACCACGTCCGGGGTTGATCCTCACGGGTTGCAGGTCGGACAATGCCTGGGATCGGCCTTCGTAAGGCCGTCGGTGCGCGGCCGGGTTCTTCGTCTGGGACAGCGGGGGCAGCCTTCGATCTCCGCGGCGATCCATTCGGTTGGAGTGGCGCACACCCGGCAAGGCAGACCACGGGTCGCGTCGACAATTCCGTAGCCCGGGGTTTCGCAGTCAGGGCAGCGGCAGGTGAGGCGGGTGGCCAGCATTCGCGCGACCCGGGAGATGTGGAGCATCCGTGTGGGATTGTGGTTTGCCCGCATGTCGGTCTCGATCCGGGCCAGACCGTCCGGCGACACCCGGGCACAGCGGGTGGCTGCATCCCGGAGCCTGAGACGGTCGGTGACCCCCTTGACGAGTACGGGCGAAGATCCATCGACGTTGGGTCTGACGATCATCGCGTGGGGTCCGAAACCGGCCTTGACCAGGAACCTTTCTGTCCTTTCGTCGAGACCGGCTGTGCGGAGGTGGGCGAAGTTGGTATCGACGGTCAGATCTTTCACGGTCAGCTCGATGCCGATCTCGTCGTCGATGAAGGCGAGGATTTCGAGCCCAGCCGGAACGATCAGTCCCTTGGGGTGCGGTCCGAAAGTGCCTTCACTGGCCAAGCCTCGTGGCTCCCCTGATACTTCAATTGCGCATCTCGCCTTCCGGATCGCAGTTTCGGCTGGCGGGTCAGGTCGCTCGATCTCGCCGCTGAAGGTGCCGAACAGGTCGGTGTCAATCGAGCTGACGCTCCGGACCTGCATTCCGGGAGTCTGGTGGAGCGCCGGGGCGATCACACTTTCTTTCTCGTGCCTGGTAAGCAGGGCGACCGCAGCTTGGTCGTAAGGGTGTTGTCCCGTCATCTAAATCGTGAATCTTAACATACGTCACCTGGTTCGCCTAATGCCAAACCCTGACCCGATCAGATTTTCAAGTGCCATATGATCGATGGTCCAGATGTCAGTGCCGAGCGGAATAATGATCAACCTTGAGCTCGACCGACGGCATGTCTGGCATCCCTACGGACCAATGCCGGCCACCCGGCCCGCCCTGCCCGTGGAATCCGCGGAGGGTGTTCGCATCCGCCTGGCCGACGGCCGGGAGCTCATCGACGGAATGTCATCGTGGTGGTCTGCTATTCACGGCTACCGCAACCCGGTGCTCGACGCGGCTGCAAAAGGACAGCTCGATCAGATGTCACACGTGATGTTCGGAGGGCTCACCCACGCGCCGGCGATTGAACTTGCCGAACGGCTGGTCGCAATGACCCCCGAGCCACTTCAACATGTGTTCTTTGCGGATTCGGGTTCGGTCGCGGTCGAGGTCGCACTGAAGATGTGCTTCCAGGCCCGCCCCGGAAAGACCCGGGCCCTGACTGTCAGGGGCGGGTACCACGGAGATACCTTCGGAGCGATGGCACTCTGCGATCCGGTGGGAGGGATGCATTCCCTTTTCACCGGCGCGCTCAAGGAGCATGTCTTCGCAGCGCGTCCCCCACTTGAGCTTGATGATGCCTACGTGAGCGAGATCGAGGCCATGGCCGCGGCGCACGCCGACGAGCTGGCGGCCGTGGTGGTCGAACCGGTTGTCCAGGGTGCAGGCGGCATGTGGTTCTACGACCCGGAACTGTTGCGGGTCCTGCGGGAGATCTGCGACCGACACGATCTGCTCTTGGTATTTGACGAGATCGCGACCGGCTTTGGCCGTACCGGTGAGCTGTTCGCGTGCGAACACGCCGGCATCTCACCGGACATCATGTGTGTCGGCAAGGCGCTCAGCGGCGGTTACCTCACTCTGGCCGCGACCCTATGCACTTCAGAAGTGGCTGCTTCGATCCAGGACGGGACCCTGATGCATGGACCGACCTTCATGGCCAATCCGCTGGCCTGCTCGATCGCCCTGGCATCGACGGGTCTTCTCATAGACGGTTCATGGCGGGCTGAAGTGACGAGGATCGAAGGCGGGCTGAAGGCCGGTCTGGAGCCGGCGCGTCAGCTCGAAGGGGTCCGGGACGTCAGGGTGCTCGGGGCGATCGGCGTGATTCAGCTCGAAGACAAGGTGGACATGAAAGCGGTTACCTCGGCTGCCGTTTCGCGCGGTGTCTGGCTGCGCCCGTTCCGCGACCTGATCTACACGATGCCCCCTTACGTGACCGACAACCAGGACCTCGACCAGATCACAAGCGCGATGATCGCCGCCGCGACAGCGACCCCAGGGGAGTCCGAATGAAGTGTCTGGTGGTGTCCGGGACCGATACCGAGGTCGGCAAGACCATCGTCACGGCGGCGCTCGCGAGCCAGGCGTCAGAGGCCGGGTTAAGGGTGACCGTGCTCAAACCTGCCCAGACGGGTCTGGCCGAAGGTGAGCCGGGCGATGCCGATGAGGTCAAACGCCTCTCCGGAGTCGATGATGTCCGTGAGATCATCCGCTATCCCGAGCCACTGGCCCCGGCCACTGCTGCGGCAAACGTCGGTGAATCCGGGATCACGGTGGCGCAGATCGTCGAAGTGATCGCCGGGATCGAAGATCGGGATCTGCTCATCATCGAAGGTGCGGGCGGCGTGCTGGTCAGGTTCAACGATCTGGGGGAGACGCTGATCGATCTGGCAGCCGCGCTTGAAGCCCCGGTGGTCCTCGTGGTGAGGTCAGGACTGGGGACCCTCAACCACTCGGCACTCTCGATCGAAGCCCTGCGGGCCAGGGGAGTCGAGTGTCCCGGTCTGGTGATCGGTTCCTGGCCGGGAACCCCTGACCTTGCGACCCGCGCCAACCTGAAAGACTTGCCCTCTTACTGCGGCGTTCCGCTGCTCGGTCGAATCCCTGAAGGCTCGGCCAGGCTGCAGCCCCTCGATTTTCAAACTAAAGCCCAAAGCTGGATCAACTCAGGAGGACTTCTGTGAGCAACATTCTCGATATCGCCCGCCAGCAGGTGCTGGAAGAGGGGCGAGGACTGGACGAAGCCCAGGTACTCGAAGTACTGCAGCTTCCCGATTCCGAGATCGAGGACGCGCTGGCACTGGCTCACGACGTCCGCATGAAGTGGTGCGGCCCCGAGGTCGAGGTCGAAGGAATCGTCAGCATCAAGACCGGTGGCTGCCCCGAGGATTGCCACTTCTGCTCACAGTCCGGACGCTTCGAGACGCCAGTCAGGGCGACCAAGATCGACATCCCGTCGCTGGTCGAAGCAGCAAGAGAGACCGCCGCATCAGGTGCGACCGAGTTCTGCATCGTCGCTGCCGTGCGCGGCCCCGATCGCCGTCTAATGGACCAGGTCAGTGACGCGATTGATGCGATCACCGAAGCTGTCGACATCAACATCGCCTGCTCGCTCGGCATCCTCACAGTTGAGCAGGCCGACGAGCTTGAGGCCAAGGGCGTCCACCGCTACAACCACAACCTCGAAACCGCCCGTTCTCATTTTCCCGAGGTCGTCACCACCCACACCTGGGAAGAACGGCGCGAAACCCTCGAACTGATCCGTTCCCGTGGAATGGAAGTCTGCTGCGGCTGCCTGATTGGAATGGGCGAGACGATCGAACAGCGTGCGGAGCTTGCCGGCCAACTGGCCGAGGTCGAGCCCGACGAAGTCCCGATGAACTTCCTTGATCCGCGCCCGGGCACGCCTTTCGCCGATTTCAAAGTGATCGACGCAACCGACGCACTTCGCACGATCGCCGCTTTCCGGCTGGCTCTGCCACGTACCATCCTGCGCTTCGCCGGCGGCCGGGAGCTCACGCTCGGGGACCTCGGCGCCAAGCAGGGAATCCTCGGCGGAATGAACGCGATCATCGTCGGCAACTACCTGACCACGCTCGGTCGTGACCCACAGGAAGACTTCGACCTGCTCGACGAGCTGTCGATGCCGATCAAGGAATTCTCGAACTCGATATGAGCGAGGGCGGGCCGCGATGCGACGGGTGTGGTTTACCTCTGGATGAGGGTGACCACGCCCGATGTCGTGAACGCCGGGCGGCCACTGATCCGCCCCGTTTCTGTACCGAATGCGGCCGCAAACTGGTCGTTCAGGTACTTCCCACGGGGTGGACGGCTCACTGCCTGACCTGTTCACCGCCGTGACCGACATCGAAGCTTCGCTTCGGACGACGCAGGAGGCCGGGCTCCTGCGCTCCTTGCGGCAAGTGGAAACGGCGACCGGTCCGCGCATCCGGATCGAAGGCCGGGATGTTCTACTGCTCTGCTCGAACGATTACCTCGGCCTGGCCAGCGATCCGCGGGTCCGGCGAGCGGCCGCGGAGGCAGCCGAGACCTGGGGGGCCGGTGCCGGAGCTTCACGCCTGGTCTCCGGCAACCTCTTGCCACACGTCGAGCTCGAAGCCCGTCTCGCGGAGTTCAAGGGGACCGAAGCGGCGGTGCTATTTGGTTCCGGATTCTTGGCAAACCTGGGTGTGGTCGCGGCGCTCGCCCCGAAAGGCGAGGTCGTGTTCTCAGACGAGCTCAACCACGCCTCTCTGGTTGACGGCTGCAGGCTGGCTGGCGCCGAGACCGTGATCTACCCGCACAACGACGTCAAGGCCCTGGCCGACGGCCTCGAGCGGGCCGGCGACCAGCCGAAGACGATCGTCACCGACTCGGTCTTTTCGATGGACGGCGACCTCGCTCCGCTAGAGGAAATCGTCGCCCTCGCAAAACTTCATGGTGCCCGGCTGATCGTGGACGAGGCGCACGCGACCGGGACGATCGGTCCCGGCGGGCGCGGGCTGGTCAATGAACTCGGCCTCGAAGCCGAGGTCGACGTGATGATCGGAACCCTTTCGAAAGCCCTCGGCAGCTACGGCGCCTACGCCTGCTGTTCAGCGACGATGGCCCAGTACCTGATCAACCGGGCCCGCCCCCTGATCTTCTCGACCGCGCTGCCACCATCATCCGTCTCAGCGGCAGCCGAGTCGCTGCGGATACTCAGCGACGAATCCACTGTTTCGTCCGGTCAGCCGGGAGTTGTCGAGACCCTGCGCTCCCGGGCGCGCACCTTCCGGCAGGCACTGGCTGGCGAAGGCTTCGACGTCGAGCAGAACGAGATTCCGATCGTCCCTCTGCTGGTCGGCGACCCGGAAGAGGCAACCGCTCTCTGTGAAACCGCGCTCGAGAAGGGTGTGTTTGCACAGGCGATCCGTCCGCCCACGGTCCCTGAAGGAACCTCCCGTCTGCGCCTCACCGTGATGGCGACTCATTCCGATGAAGACCTGCGTTCGGCCGCAAGGATCCTCGCCGAAACATGCCGGGAGTCCGGGACAGTTTTGCCTGCGGTCAAATCGAAGACCTGAAGGGCACTTCCGGCGGGCTGTAGGGCCGGTGTAACACGAATAAGGAACCGGCCGCCTCGTTCGGGGCCGGTTCCGATATCGCTTCTCCTAGTGCTCCATTCCGTGCATGTCGCCCGAATCAGAACCGTGGTCGATCTGACCCATGGTCTCGTCAGCGTCGGGAATACCGCCGGCCGGCGAGGGAGATCCGTACCACTTGGTGCGCCACTCGTTCATTTGATTGATTTCGCTGGTTTGGTCAACGATTATCCGCTCGGCGAGGGACGTAGTCTGCCCGTCTTCACCATCGGCCACCTGGATCTGGGCCATGCGGATCGCCCCTTGGTGATGAGCCACCATCATGTCGATGAACTCCCGGTCGAAGGGCTTTGCGTCCTTCAGGGTCATCGGGTCCATGCTCATGCCCATCATCTCGTCGTTGAGGCCCATCGATCCGTGGTCCATCGAGCCAACGGGTTCGCCGTACAGCCGCTGATGGATCGAGTTGAGCATCATGATCTCTTCGGTCTGGGCAGCAACTATGTTGCCCGCGAGAGTTCTGATCTCCGGGTGCTCAGCCTTTTTTTCGGCGATCCTTGCCATCTCAATGGCGCTTTCATGGTGCGGCACCATTCCTCTCACAAACGCTCCCTCGGTGTCAACGGAAGTGCCACTGTCACCGTGGTCCATCAGAACGAAAAAACCACCTATCGCCACCAGCGCTACAACGCCGACAGCCAGAATTGTCTTGATTGACATCTGTTACTCCTTTTGTTGAGGTTCAACGGCATCCATCCGAACCGGACGGATGCATCAGTTCACGAAGCGGAAGTCGCTCCGTGCCTGAACCTCAATGACGAAATACCTGGAGAAATTCCGGGCTCGCCCTGGAGCCAGGGGAAATCGCCAGAGAGTCAATACGGACCGGAAGCGGGAGAGTTCGCCGCGACCGCAGACGGTAGCGCCGGCGCCGGTTGAATCCGAATGCCGCGAGGATCCCGGAAACGGTGAGGCCGGCTACCTGAAGTATTGCCAGGCAGATCGAAACGCTGTCAGACATTTTGCCATCGCCGCCGTGCATCTCGTGGGCCATCGGAGCGCTATGCGCGAAAACGACCGTTGCGCTGATCAGAGCCAATGCCGCAACGGCGAGCACCGACCTGTTCCCGGTCGAGATCATCGTCCGCAGACGAATCATGTTTTAAACGGGTTGAACATCGCGGACTCAGTATTCGAAAGCTTCATTCCACATCAAGCATACCCCCGGGGGGTCTCGGAAGGCAAGATTCGGGAACCACGCTGGTGTTCAGGCAATCCAGAACACCCGAAGGGTGGTGGGTCAACTCGACGACATCATTGTTGCGGTCCTCGTATTTCGCGCCGTCCATTGTTTTGATGCCGATGGTCGGGTACTTGTCCGAAAGGACCCGGTACGGGTCAGCCGCAGAATCACCGAAAGTGAAGAAATGACCATAAGTGAAGAAATGCCCGCAGATACCGCCGAATCAGAACTGACCGACTCCATCTCCAAGGCGATGGTGCACCTTTACGCCGAGGCGTACGGCCACGACCGCACAACGGCGAAAGCCTATATCAACGACAACGTCGTTGTCTGCATCCTCGAAGACATCCTGAGCGTGGGCGAGACAGGTGACATTGCGGATGGCGAAAGCAGCGACGTAATCGACGAACGTGTGGCGTTTCAGAACAGGTCCGAAGACAAATTCACGAATGCAGTTGAGCATCTGACCGGACGCACCGTCACTGCCTTTTTGAGCGCCAACCAAACCAGTCCCGGGGTCGCCTGCGAGATGTTCTTTCTCGAGGAGACGCTCCAAACAGAAAATTCGACGTGACTCGCGCGTTCAGCCGATCGAGTGACGAAGAGTTGATGGCGCTCGTCCAGGCGGATGACCAGGAGGCATTCGCCGAGCTTTATGACCGATACGCGGTCAGGGCCTTCAAAGTCGCATGCTCGGTTTGCCGCGACCGCGGCCTGGCCGAAGACGCTGTTCAGGAAGCCTATCTTTCTCTCTGGCGAAGCCGGATGGGTTTCAGCGTAAGCGTCGGGTCCTTCAAGGCGTGGTCAATGAGAACCGTGCAAAACCGCGCAATCGATTCAACTCGACGGGCCAGCCGGATCAACGAATCCGCACACGAATTGGAGCTGGACAAGAGGGTCGATACGACCTTTCCGGCTCCGGCGCAGGAAGCAATCGAAAGCGTTGAGCGTGACGAGCTGCGTAAATCACTTGGCCGGCTCCCCGAAGCACAATCAGAGGTCATCGCCCTGGCTTTTTATGGGGGCCTCAGCCATTCGGAAATAGCCGCTGAACTCGAACTTCCGCCAGGAACTGTGAAGGGTCGGATGCGACTCGGGCTTGAAAAGCTACGCGAACGGCAGATGGCTAACTGAGTTCTCCCGTGAGCCCGAGTCGGGTCAGGCCGCCAGCGCTTCGGCCGTGGCTTGCCAGACGTCGGGGTCGATGCCGAGGCCGACGTGGCTCGAGCCGACTTCGATGTGCTTGACCCCGGCAGTCTTCCGGTCGATGCAGGCTCGCCAGTTCACGACGCCGTCCCGCCGGGTGAAGATCGCCGTGATCGGCACAGCCAGTGGATTGTCCCGGTCGAGTTCTTCGATCCTCTGCTCGGCCCGGTATCGGGCCTCGGCAGAGTAGGAGCGCGCCGCCAGCGTGTGGCTGGGTCCGCCAACAACCGGGCTGCCGAAAGTCACGAGTTGGGACACCAACTCCGGGATCTCGCGTGCAACTTCCCGGGCAATCACCCCGCCGAGGCTCCAGCCGACGAAGGATACCGGCCGCCCTGTTTCGTCCGCGGCCGAGATTGCGCTCTCGATGATCCTTTCGACGTCACTTTCAACGTCGCCCCGGTTGGTGCCGAGTCCCCAGGTGCGCGAGTCGTATCCGAGCCAGCGCAAGTAATTCCTGATCGGCAGCATCGAAGCCTCGGGGGCGCGCCACCCAGGCAGGTCGAAGACGACCGAGCCATCTCCCCGGGGAGCAAATAGGAGACGCGGCGAAGAGATGAGGAGACGCGGGATCTGGAGCGCAGTCAGGGCTTCGCTGCCGATTTCCCGGCGAGAGGGTGGACCGTCCGGGTCAGCACCCGGTGGCGGTTCCTCGAATTCAGTTCCGCCCCGGCGGAATCCGGCAGCGCGAGCCCATCCGCCAAACGCGGAGCCGAAAGCAGTCACCGGGCCACCATCAGTTGATCAGGTTCAGGATCACGATCAGGCCGATTGTCAGCACCGCTGACAATACGATCGAACCGAAGCAACCCAGCCGGTTGGAGAAAAAGACGAACACAGGAAATCAGGAACTCCCGGAAGTAGAAGGCGAGAACCCCAATTTTACCCCGGGGCGGACAATTCAAACCCGTAGATCGTGCGTAGGCACCTCTCGCACACCGCACGCGTGTCTGACTTCCTCGAGCGGTTGATCGGTGGCAGACCAGAAGTCCCAACCGGGGTCGAACAGGTCGACCTTCATGTCCTTGCCACGATCCCATGCGGTCCAGAATGCCTGTGGCTCAAAAGCACCGCTGTTGCTGCCTCCGAGCCAGCTCAGTTTGATCCCCAGGTGCCAGCTGAACATCGCCGGAACGATCTGGGATTCCATCGGCTTGCGAGGGTGCATTGCCCCGATGAACGCTGCGACCAGAATCTCACCACGCTCATCGGTTGAATAGCCGCCGAGAACATGTGACGAGTCGTGGGGGGTGACGAACGTCTCAGTCTGGCCGTGCTCGTTGCCGGGGAGTTCAAGATCGTTGTCGTTGAAATGATCGAAGAATGCCTTGCCGAAGGTTCCTTCGTGGAGTTTGCCGAGGCTGGCGTATCGCGCTTCCATGGCGGGCTTTTCGTCGCCATCGCCGAATGGCATCAGGGACTCCACGGGACCGAGGTCCGATTCGCCGGACTCGCGGGGCAGGAAATACTCAGCGCCTCTCTGCGCGAGCCGGTCGGTTGCCCGGCCGATCTTCCCCGAAGTAGCGTCGTCCAGGATCTCGAGATACTCCTCGTCTACGGAAAGCGCCGTGGCGAAAGCCTGAAGGCGCTGCGTCTTTTTGGGGTCGAGCATCTCGCCGACCAGGGAAACGACTGCGAGCATCCGGATCACGACCTGCGCGTCCCCAGACTGGTGGAGCAGGGCGGCAAGGCCGTCGGGGGTCGGTTCAACCAGGTCATTCACATTCACGTCCTCAAGGCCGAGTGCGATCGTCCCGGCGGCCTTAATCGTCCTGTGGTCCATTTCAGACAGGCCAGCGGTACCTTCTGCTGCGACCGACTTCATCGCACCGAGCACGGTACGGGCCTGGATGTCGTCGAAGTCAAGAATCACAGGGTTCTCAATCAAAATTACCACTATTCGTACACCGGATCCAAGTGCGGCCGTTGGGGTGAAGGCGGTCAATCTCCTGGCCGGCCATGGCGGCGGAGGTCCCGGCTGGAGTCAGTAGTTAGCACGGGCACGTCTCGGTGAGAGGTACGGTCAACACCGCCCACGGCTGGCCGTACTTTCAGAGTATGTCTGCGGCGGAGATTCCTACGGTGGTGGTTGCGCTTGGCGGCAACGCACTTTTGCCCCGCGGTGAGAAGCTTGAAGCCGCCACCCAACTGGCGGCAGCGAAGCAGGCCGCCACCCAGCTGGCGGCCGTCACCGACGGGTATCGCCTGGTCGTCACCCACGGTAACGGTCCTCAGGTCGGATTGCTGGCACTCATGAACGACGCATACGGGGACGTCAAGCCGTATCCCCTGGATGTGCTTGGTGCTGAGAGCGAGGGCCAGATCGGCTATGTGATCGAGCTCGAACTCGACAATGCAATCGAGGGCCGCGACACTGTTGCTTTGATCACCAGAGTGCTGGTCGATGCCGCAGACCCGGCATTCACCGATCCGACGAAATTCATCGGTCCCGCCTACGAAGAAAAGCCCGCGCGTTTGCTGGCGGGAGAGCGCGGTTGGACGATCAAGCAGGACGGACATCTCTGGCGACGCGTGGTTGCTTCGCCGGACCCAATCCGAATCGTCCAGTTGCCGGCAATCAGCAGGCTTGTCGATTCCGGTTTTGTGGTCGTCTGCGCCGGTGGTGGTGGCGTACCGGTTGTCGAGAAGGAGGGAGGCCACCGCGGAGTTGAGGCGGTGATCGACAAGGATCTCTGCTCTTCACTTCTGGCCAGAGACCTCGGGGCCGACCTGCTGGTTCTGGCAACCGACGTCGATGCGGTTTACGTGAACTGGGGCGAGCCGGACCAGCGCGCGCTCGGGCGAATCGCCGCCCATGAACTTGAATCAACTGATTTTCCGGCCGGTTCCATGGGTCCGAAAGTTGATGCCTGCCTGCGCTTCGTGGATGGCACAGGCGGCAGGGCGGCAATCGGTTCACTCACGAATTTGAATGGCCTGCTCGATGGATCAGCGGGAACACAGATCACAACAACAGTCGAGGAGAGCACATGAGCGAGTCTCAGCCGAACGGCACGGACCAGGAACCGGGTGCCGGATCAGATGCAGCAGAGCAGGAGTCGGGACGTCGCCAGATGCGGTTTCCGACGGCTTTCACCGTTCTCGCGATCGTATTGCTCGCAGTCTGGGGCGCAGCGTTCCTGATTCCTTCCGGGAGTTACGAAATCGATGGTAAGTCGGGTGGCCCTGTGCCCGGCAGTTACAAAGAACTTCCGTCCTGTGGTGATGTCACCGGCAAGGCGGCCTGTGTAGACAAGTCTTTCGACAAGCAGCTCGGCGAGCTCTGGACTGCGACGCCGAACGGGCTTTACGGGGTCCAGAACGCCAAGGGCAACGTCGACCCTGACAACTCCGGTTTCCTCTACGGCTCGGCGATGATCTTCCTGTTCGTGCTCGCGGTCGGGGCATTCGTCTCGGTCACCATGAAGACGGAGGCGATCCAGACCGGCATCGGGCGCCTGGCCATCCGCTTCCGCCACAGTGGCTCCATTCTGGTGATCGTGCTGATGAGCATCTTTGCGCTCGGCGGAACTACTTACGGCATGTGGGAAGAGACGCTTGCGTTCTTCGCCTTACTTGTGCCACTGGTTCTCGCGCTCAACTACGACCGGCTTGTTGCGGCTTCGATCATCTTCCTCGGCGCAGGAACCGGCGTTCTGGCATCGACGGTAAACCCGTTTGCCACGGGTGTCGCATCCGATGCCGCCGGGATAGCGGTTGGCGACGGCATAATCCTCCGGGTTCTGATGTTCGTCGTGCTCGTCGGATTTGCGATTGGGTACGTGCTGCTGTACTGCCGCCGCATCACCAGGGATCCATCGAAGTCGATCGTCGGTATCTCTGCCGATGACGCCGAAGAATCGAAGCAGTTGGTCAAGGACGTGCCGGCGTTGACCGGTCGACAGAAGTTGATCCTCGGAGTCTTCTTCCTGGCTTTCGCGATCATGATCTATGGCTTCGTTCCCTGGAGCGACGTCATGGACACCGTCTTCGGGGCAGGGTGGCCGTTCCCGACTTTCACCACCTTCTACTTTGCGGAGTCGTCAATGGTCTTCGTGATCGCCGCGGTGCTGATTGGTTTGATCGGCCGGCTCGGCGAAGAAAAGACAGTCAACGCGATCGTCTCGGGTGCCGGGGAATTCCTGGGCGCGGCATTAATCATCGTGCTTGCCCGGGCGGTGACCGTGGTCATGACCAACGCGTCGATCACGGATACGTTCATCCACTGGACCGAAGACGCGGTCAGCGGAACGTCGGGGGCGTTATTCGGACCATTGGCGTTCCTCGTGAACCTGCCGATTGCCTTCCTCGTCCCTTCGTCCTCCGGTCACGCGGCGCTGATCATGCCGATCCTCGCCCCACTGGCCGATCTGGCTGGAGTCAACAAAGCGACAGCCGTGACTGCATACCAATCCGCTTCAGGACTGGTCAACTACATAACGCCGACCTCGGCGGTGGTCATGGGCGGCCTGGTGCTGGCCAAGGTCCGCTATGACCACTACCTGCGTTTCGTCCTGCCTTTTGTGGGCATCGTCGCTGTCATCGTCTGCGGGTTCCTCGCAATCGGCGAAGCGGTCGGTTGAACCAATGAACGAATCGAAAGGAAATGAATGACCCTCAACGCCGCATCTGAAGTGGGCAAGCTCCGTCGTGTGCTCGTGCACAGACCCGGCCTCGAGCATTCGAGGCTGACCCCCGAGAACGCATCGGATCTTCTTTTCGATGACGTAATCTGGGTGAAGCAGGCCAAGCTCGAACACGACGCTTTCGTCGAGGTGATGAGGGAGCGGGATGTCGAGGTCCTCTACGCCGAGGAGCTGCTGACCGACGTTTTGGCTATTCCGGAAGCCCGTGACTGGGTCGTTGAGCAGACGCTCAACGAGCGTCACGTTGGACTCAACCTCGCCCGATCGCGCAGTGAATGGGCAAGAGCCGCTTCGCCGGCCGAAGTGGCAGATTTCCTGATCGGCGGCATGACCAAGGAGGATCTGGCGGATGGCGCAGGCCTGAAATACGACTCAAGCGTCAGTGGTGATCTCCTGGTTCCTCCATTGCCGAATTTTATTTTCCAGCGTGATCCCTCATCGTGGATCTTCGGCGGAGTGACCCTGAACCCGATGGCCAAGCCCGCACGCCGTCCCGAAACCGTTTTCATGGAGGCGATCTACCGGTTCCACGAGACCTTCAAGGAAGATTTCAAGGTCTGGTACGGAGGCGTCGAAAGCGACTGGGGGCCGGCCACGGTTGAAGGCGGCGACGTGATGCCCCTCGGCAAAGGTGTCGCGATGATCGGCATGGGCGAAAGGACGAGCCCCCAGGCGGTCGCAATGATCGCCCGGGAACTTTTCAAGGCTGAGGCGGCCCGTCTGGTCCTCGCCGTGATGCTGCCGCAATCGCGCTCCTACATGCACCTCGACACGGTATTCACGATGATCGATCGGGATACGGTGACCCTCTTTCCAAATGTGGTCGAAGGCGCGCGAGTCTGGAGAATCATGCCCGGAGACGACCCCGAGCTTCCCGTGGTCGAACCCTTCGATGGCGGAGTTGTAGAGGCCATTGAAGCGGCCCTCGACATCGATTCCATCAAGGTGATCCCGACTGGCGGCGACCAGTTCGAGACCGCCCGCGAGCAATGGGACGACGGCAACAATGTGGTCTGTCTGGAACCGGGGGTGGTGGTGGCGTACGAGCGGAACGTCGATACGAATACCCGGCTTCGAAAGGAGGGCATTGAAGTAATCACAATCGAGGGCTTCGAACTCGGGCGCGGACGCGGAGGGTCCCACTGCATGACCTGCCCGATCGAACGGGACCCTGCCTACTAAGACTTGGAAAGGTCGAGATGTACAACCTGCGCAATCGAAGCTTCCTGAAGGAAACGGACTTTACAACCGGTGAGATGGAGCACCTGCTCAACTTGGCGGCATCCCTGAAACACGCGAAATACGCGGGCTCGGAAGTGCCGCGGCTGGAAGGCAAGGAGATCGCCCTGATCTTCGAGAAGAGTTCGACCCGGACCAGGGCTGCGTTTGAGGTCGCCACCTTCGATCAGGGCGGCCACGTCACCTATCTCGACCCATCGGGTTCCCAGATGGGTCACAAGGAGTCGGTTGCCGACACCGCTCGCGTTCTGGGCCGCATGTTCGACGCGATCGAATTCCGTGGCTCGGCGCATGAAGCTGTCGAGGAGTTGGCCAGGTTCGCCGGTGTTCCAGTCTACAACGGACTGACCGACGAATGGCACCCGACGCAGATGCTGGCCGACTTCCTGACAATGAAGGAGTCCAGTGCCAAACCGTCGGGGTCAATTTCCTACTGCTTCATGGGTGACGCCCGCAGCAACATGGGGCGCTCACTGCTGGTGATGGGCGCGATCATGGGCAGTGACGTTCGAATCTGCGCCCCCGCGGAGCTCCATCCTCCTGAGGAAGTCCAGCAGATTGCCCGGGAGCGAGCCGAAGAAAGTGGCGCGAAGATCATGGTCACCGACTCCAGGGAAGACGCCCTGTCCGGGGTGGACTTCATTCACACCGACGTGTGGGTATCGATGGGGGAGGCACAGGAGACCTGGGATCAGCGCATTGATCTGCTGCGCGACTATCAGGTCAATCGGGCAGCATTGGAGATGACGGGCAACCCGGGTGTGCGCTTCATGCATTGCCTGCCGGCCTACCACGACGCCAATACTGAAGTCGGTCGTAAAGTCATTGAAAGCACTGGCATGACGGACGGCCTTGAAGTAACCAACGAGGTATTCGAATCCGGGGCCAGCATCGTTTTCGACCAGGCAGAGAACCGCCTGCATACGATCAAGGCAGTTCTGGTGGCGACGATAGGGTCCTGACGCAATTCACCGGAAACGGCTGTGCACCCCCGGCGGCAAAACCGGTGTTTGCAGGTCGGTCGCTACTTAAGTGCCTCGGACGGGTTTATGTTGTGAACTTCACATGTTCGTTACATCTGGTTTGAGCCGTTCGGCTCCATGACCGAGTAAACCCAAGGAGACCCATGAACCCGATTCGCACAGGCGCTTCCGCGTCTGACCGACGCCTTGTCCTGATCGTCGCTGCCCTCGTACTGGCCCTGGTCAGCACCCTGACCATCGCCGCTGCCAGTCCGGCCACAGCCGATGCCCAACTGAGCAAGCAAGCCAAAGCCAAGAAGAAGGCCAACAAGCTTCGTGGTGTCACCGGTGTGATGACCCGCAACCTGTATCTCGGAGCCAACCTCGGCCCGGCGATCGCGGCGACCAGCACCGATGACTTCATCAACAAGAACGGCCAGATCCTCCGTGACGTAGACACCAACAACTTCAAGGTTCGGGCCCGCAGCCTCGCCAAGGAGATCACCACCAAGTCACCCGATCTGGTTGGTCTCCAGGAAGTCGCGCTTTGGCGCACCGGCACAGTGGACCTCTCCGCTCCGATTACCGGCGATTACAAAGCCGAGACCGTTCACATCGACTTCCTGGCGGATTTGATGGCCCAGTTGAACAAGGGCAAGCAGCGCTACAAGATCGTCCGGGTACAGAACGAGTTCGACTTCGAAGCCCCCGCTGACTACAACGGTGTTGCCGGCGATGGATCCGTTCCGGGCATCAACAGCAACGGCGAGATCAACGGCCGCCTGACGATGCGCGACGCGATCATCGCCAAGGTCGGTGCCGGAGTCAAGGTCACGTCGACCGATTCGGCCAACTTCTCCACGATCTACAAGCCGGTCATCTCCGGCATCCCGGTGAACGTGAACCGTGGCTGGGTCAGCGCGGACGTAAAGGTACGGAAGAGCCCCGCGTTCCGTTTCGTGAACACCCATCTAGAGGCTTTCGGTGAGCCCACCATCCGTGAGGCCCAGGCCAAAGAGCTGATCGCCGACGGCGGTCCGCTGGACACCGGCAAGCTGCCGGCGGTTCTGGTCGGTGACCTCAACTCTGACGACAACACCGTCGAAGGTGATGATCCGCTGGCCTACAACGCCCTCAAGGCGGGTGGGCTGGTCGACCGCAGCACCGAGAAGCCGATGAGCTGTTGCGTCAAGTCGGACATCCTGACCGAAGATCAGGGCGCCCGTTCTGACTTCGATCACCACATCGATCACATCATGACCAACAAGCCCAAGAGGGTGAAGGGTCTGAACTCCTCGGTAACCGGCCTGAAGCCGGTCGACGGTTACTGGCCTTCGGACCACGCCGGCGTGTTCAGCACGCTTCGCATCCGATAACCAGCGTCACATCGCTTTCCATCAAGGCCCGTCCCGAAAGGGGCGGGCCTTTTTGGAAGGATCAACCACAACCCGGACCTTCACGGCTGTTCGAACGCGAGGAGGAACCCAAGTCGGCAATTGCCGAAACCTTCGCCCCGTTTCGGGGGCCGGATGTCCGCCTGTCTCAGGGTTTTGTCAGTTCAAAGGCCATCTCTTCGAAGACCTCGACGAAACGGTCCACTGCTTCGTCAGTGTGGGTCACCGAGAGAGTCCATTCCTCTTCGCGCCCAGGGGTCATGAATATGCCTCGGTTCATGTTGAAGAGCCAGGCGAGGTCGGCCAGTTCGGCATCCTGATTTGCCTTGAATGTTTCGTAGTCGATCACCTTCGAGGTTGAGAAGGTGACGCAGCCCTTCGAGCCGATACCAACTGAGTAGCCCGGCAGGTTGTGCTTCTCGATCACGCCGTCGCATCCTTCGAGGATGCGGTCGTTCAGGTGGTCGAGCTTCGCATAGGCCTCCGGCACCATCACCTGTTCGAGGTTGGCCCGCGCGGCAGCCATGCAGAGAGGGTTGCCGTTGTAAGTACCGACCTGGTAGACGGAGCCATCTTCGACGCAGCGCATTACTTCCTCGGAGCCGCCGATCGCGCCGACCGGGAAGCCTCCGCCGAGAGCCTTGGCGAGGGTCACCATGTCGGGCATGACTCCATACTTCTCGACCGCACCGCCGGGAGCGATCGTTATGCCGGTCTTCACCTCGTCGAAAATCAGGACGACGCCATGTTCGGCGGTGATGCGGCGCACCTCTTCGAGGTAGCCCTCCTCGGGAAGGACCACACCGAGGTTCATCATTGCCGCTTCCATGATCACGCAGGCGGGCAGGCGGCCTTCCGCTTTCATCTCGAGCATGCGGTTTTCCATGACGCGGGCGTCGTTGAACGGAACCGCGACGACCTGATCGACGGTCGCCTGCGGGATGCCCGCGCCGTAGGGCAGGGAGGCGAGGTGCTCGTGGTCGCCGATCTGGTCGTATTCGACCCCGATCGAAACCATCACGGTGTCGTGATGGCCGTGGTAGGAGCCGAAGATCTTCATCACGTCATCGCGGCCGGTGTGACCGCGCGCGATGCGGATCGCGTCCATGGTCGCTTCAGAGCCGGAGTTGGTGTAACGCCACTTGGGGATTCCCCAGCGCTTTGCGAGGTCGTTGCCGACTGCGATTGCGTCTTCGGTCGGGGCAGCGAAATGGGTGCCCTTCGCGTACCGCTCATGGACTGCCTCACCGATCAGGGGATTGGCGTGCCCCTGCACCATTGAGCCGAAGCCGTTGTGGAAGTCAAAGAACTCGTTGCCGTCGACGTCCCAGACTTTCGGTCCGGAGCCACTCTCCATGTAGATCGGCCACGGGTCACGCAACTGGTAAGAACTGGCCACGCCACCGGAAAGGTGATGCTTCGCGCGCTCGAAAGTCTCTTTTGATTTCTGCGTCCCCGCGTTGAGTTTTTCTTCCTCGCGAACGGTCAGTTCCTTGATGCGGGTCCGGTCGAGCCGAATGGCGGTATCGGTGCTCATTGTCAGTCCTCCGTATTGGTTACCTGCGTCTGGGTTTCGCCTGTTCAACGAAGCCAGAGGTTCCATCCACCGTATCGCGCCGGCATTGTCGACATGGTTGGACTGCATCTGCGGACCGCTTCGTGATTGCCATTTCAGGGTTCGGGTATCTCACTGGCAACCGGGGGCTCCGGTCTGGCGTCCCCGCAACAGACGAGGAGAAGTCATGGCTGAGAGCGTTTACCGGGTCACTGAAGTCGTTGGTGTCAGTTCGGAATCCTGGGAGCAGGCCGCAAGGAATGCCGTCGAGGCGGTCAGTGAAACCGTGCGCGACCTTCGAGTTGCCGAAGTCACCCGGGAAGATGTAACCATCGCCGACGGCAAAATCGCCGAGTTCCGGGTACGGCTTGGGGTGTCGTTCAAGTACGACCGGGCAGGATAGTTCGTCCGCATGTTTCCACCCCCGGGCAGACGCCCGGGGGCCGGGGTAGAGGCTAGGCCCGGCGGAGGGAGATGTCGGCGCAGGCTTCGCAGACTTCGTCCGGGATCAGACCGATCCGGATCAAGCCGGCGAAGACGGTACAGCCGAAACAGAACCGGAAGGCAGCTTCCAGGGTGGCGAAGACCGCCATGATCGCGAAGACGGCTGGTCCGGCGGCGGCAATGTCGAGGCCGAAAACGAGGATGAGGCCGGTTGTCGTGGTGACGGCACCGATCGCCTGGGCAAATCGCTTGGGCGGGCCCGGAACCATCACTGGCTCACCCAGACGTGGGGCGGCCCACTTTGTCGCGAGCTGGCCGAGTGGGCTGAAGCGGGGCCCGGAAGCAACCCGCAGCCAGAAGCCGATCGCAAGGGGAATCAGGAGCCAGTCCCATCCGGTGAAAAGTCCGAGGATTGACACCAGGGCCACACCGGTAGCGACCGAACGGGCGGCCTTCTCGTTGACCGGGTTGGGGAATACGAACAGGTTCCTCATACCCCAAGGGTAGCGAAGTCCATTCCCATCTACCGCAATCGGGTCAGGATTCAGGGTTATCGCCTGAGTCGCTCACAAAGTCAGGTTGGGACCACGGGACCAGCCGTTTAGACCTGCGGATCTAGGGAGCGGACGGTTTGCCATCGAGGGTCGCGAGCGCGTTCAGAAGTTCAGCCAGGTGACGTGGACCAAGTGGGTCGGTGAACATCGTCTGGACATTTCGGGCGTGCACTTTGGCAGCTGCCACCAGGCGCCTGCGTCCAAGAGCGGTGAGCGAGACGCTTGTGCTGCGTCGGTCTGTAGTCGATGCCTGTCGATCCACAAGTCCTTCCTCGCTCATGCGGTCAATGAGGCGCGTGACTCCGCCGCTGGTCAGCACCAGGGCTTCGGTGAGGTGCGTCGGCGTCATGGTGGAGAGCGGCGCCTGATCAAGACGCAAGAGCACTTCGAACCAGACGTGACTCATCCCGCATTCGGTCTCGAGTGATTTGCCGAGCGCGCGCTCCAGACGGGCGGACGTGGAGAACAGCAAGCCGATCGACGCGACGCGGTCATCTCGCACGAGAGGGCCTTTGGGTGAGGGCGGGGTCATGAAGTGAGCCTAGCGATTTGTCTGCGAGGAAAGTATCTGAGGCCGCAGTATCTGTATGGTCAGATATATGACTGAATCCGAACCTTCACCAGTAACTCTGATCACAGGCGCAACGTCGGGCATTGGTTCCGCCCTAGCCCGGATGCTTGTCGATGTCGGGCATCGGGTTGTCCTCGGCGGTCGCTCCGAGGATGCCGGGCGGGTGTTGGCGGCTCAACTCGGGGATCACCGCGCCATCGCGGTCCGAAGCGACATCACCGAGTGGGCCGACGTGCAGAGGCTCACCGCTGCTGCGCTCGAGAGGTTCGGTCAGCTTGATGTCGTCGTTGCCAACGCCGGGGTCACGCAAGGCCCGCGGAGATTCCTTGGCGACGAGGACCCTGAAGGCTGGGACGCGACCGTGCGAACCAACCTCCTCGGCACCGCTCTCACCGCCCGCGCCGCGCTTCCCGCGTTGGTTGCGAGTGGCGGTCGCCTGGTGATCATTGGTTCCGTGCTCGGCCGGTACACGATGAGCGGTTCGTTGTATGCCGCGACCAAGGCAGGCGTCGCGGGCCTCGCCGAGGCGATCCGGCTGGAACTGGTCGGCACGGGCGTGTCGGTGAACCTGGTCGCACCGGGGCCGGTGGACACGGCCTTTACCGGAGCCCGGCCAAGTGGCGGAGGCGCGACGCTTACGACCGAAGATGTGGCCCGCGCGGTCCGGTTCGTTATTGATCAACCCGCAGGTGTCGATGTGAATGAGATCCTCATCCGGCCACACGGAGCGACGCCATGATCGACCCTTTCGCTGCGGTGCAGGAGCAGACTCGCCGCCATCGTGCCGACCACGGCTGTGGCGCGTACACCTACGCCGACGGTTCGTTGCTCGGAGTGGTTGCCGCCACGACCGGTGCACGCCGGATCGTGGAAGTGGGCACTGCTCTTGGGTATACGGCCCTGTGGCTGGCTCACGGCGCGCCTGACGCGACCGTCGACACGATCGAGATGGACCCCGGGCACGCTGAGCTCGCGCGCGAGATCTTTCACGAGCGCGGATTGGGCGATCGAATTACAGTTCACGACGGGGTCGCCGAGGCGATTCTGCCGGCCCTGCGATCGGCGGCGTATGACGTGGCGTTCTTCGATGGGTTCGCTCCGACTGCTGAGGTAGTCAGCGACTTGCGTCGCCTGTTGCGGTCCGGTGGCGTTCTGGTCGCTGGCAACCTCACACTCGCGGCAGATCGTGTGGTTGAGAGAGAATTGGCCGACTCCGGACGGTGGCTGACGCACAACTTCGGGGAGACGGCACTGGCCGTTCGGCAGGCATCGACCTGAAGAACGCTGAATGGGTCGACCTGCTTGAGCTGGTGGCGGGGAGTCTGTGGAGCCACTTTTTGCCCGAAGCTGCCTGGCCGAGCCCTTGGGTCTGCTGTGAAGCGTCACGATCTTGAGAGAAGCCTCCGGTTAACGGCGTTTCACCCCGACGTGCAGGCATCAATCAGTCTGTGGGTCCGGCCGCTGTCGAGGGCCGCGGCTACTGGCCTTGGCCCAGTGAGTAGCCCAGCTCGCCGTCGAAGCGGTACAGGCCCTCTGTCTTGATGAAGTCGATCCCGGCCCCGTCGAGCCTTGAAAGCAGCTCGACCACGTGGCTGTGCTCGGCGGTGCCTTCTTCCGGGGCGACGAAACGACAGCGCCAGTGATCGACGCAGAAAGTCTCGGGCAGGCCGTCGGGCCAGACCTTCAGGCCGCGGTTGCTGATCATGCCCAGCTTTAGTGACAGGCCTTCGGTCGCCTCATGGAGCCTTGCCGCCAGCGCCTCGGGGTCCGGGTCGCGTTCATGGACGAAGACGTCGATCCCGTCCATGGTCTTGTCAGCCGCCTCGGGCCGCGTGGTCGTCACGGATATCCGAGTGTCGCCGGCCGGGTAGCTGACTGCCGGAAGGGTCTGCGGCTTCTCGCCGATCCGCTTGATCACCTCGTCTGCGAAAGCGGAGGTGCCGTAGGGATCAGTGCCTTCCGCGGCGATGTCGTAGGTACCGATGCCCTGCTCGATCGTCGCCAGCCAGGCGTTGTGGACCTTCTCGGCGACATCGCCCTGGCCGATGTGGACCAGCATCATCACGGCGCCCAGGAGCAGCCCGGACGGGTTCGCCACATCCTGACCTGCCCTTCGCGGTGCCGAGCCGTGGATCGCCTCGAACATGGCGCAATCCTGACCGATGTTGGCGGATCCAGCCAAACCGACTGATCCCGCGATCTGAGCCGCGACGTCAGAGAGGATGTCCCCGTAGAGGTTGGGCAGAACCACAACATCGAAGGCCTCGGGGGTGTCGGCGAGCTTGGCCGCGCCGATGTCGACAATCCAGTGCTCGGATTCGATCTCCGGGTACTCGGCCGCGACTTCTTCGAAGACCTTGTGGAAGAGGCCATCGGTCTGCTTCATGATGTTGTCCTTGGTGAAGCAGGTCACCTTCTTGCGGCCGTAGAGAGTCGCGTACTCGAAGGCGTAGCGGCAGATCCGCTCGCTGCCCGGCCGGGTGATCAGCTTCAGGCACTGGGTCACCTCGTCGGTCTGGCGGTGCTCAATGCCCGCGTAGAGGTCCTCTTCGTTCTCGCGGACCACGACCACATCCATATTCGGGTGGAGCGTCGGCACGAACGGCGGGTAGGCGACGCAGGGACGCACGTTGGCGAACAGGCCGAGCGTCTTGCGCACGGTCACGTTCAGGGACTTGATGCCACCACCCTGTGGGGTGGTAATCGGTGCCTTGAGGAAGACCTTGGTCCGGCGCAGCGAGTCCCAGGACTCAGGCGCGATTCCGGCCGAATTGCCAGCGCTGTAAACGGCCTCACCGATCTCGATCTCCTCGATTGCAAGACGGGCGCCCGCCCCCTCGAGAATGCGCAGAGTCGCGTCCATGATCTCCGGTCCAATTCCGTCACCACGAGCTACGGTGATCGGGGTACTTGCCCCGGCGGTCCCATCAACTGCCTCTTCAGCGTTCATTCAGCTCCCGTTTGGATTGCAGCTTCAATATCCCGACGCAGATTACTGACATTCTTCGCGCGTGAACCCTGGCTCAAGTTAACCAGGGCCGAAAACAAGAAAGGCTTCGTTGACGATCCAATCACCATGGTCAACGGTGAGTTCGTCGAAACCCGCCAGCACTACTGCGACGCACTCAAGGGCTCAAGGTCGGGGGTCGCGATATTGGCTGAATTGAAAAGGAACGGACTGCCTATTTTTCCATCTAGCCGCCGGCCGACCGGTGGACGGCGCGAGCCCGACGTGGTAGAAATAAGACATGTATTTACGCGGGGCAGGGGTCAAGCGTTCGATTCGCCGGTGTCCGTTCTGGCTGGTGAGCCTCGGCGCTGCCTGTTTGATCCTTCCATCGACCGCTGCCGCCGCGACCTTGACAAGTTCCTCCGGCCAGGTCGCTTACAACGCCGCACCGGTCGGTGAGACGAATCAACTGGCGGCCACCCGGAGCGGTTCCAACTACGTCTTCACCGAGTCGGGCGCGGTCGCGATCGCGGCTGCGGTCCCTTGTGCCAACCTCTCTGCCACCGTTGCCACCTGCCCGGTTACGGGCATACGCGATATCAGTATCTCTCTCGGTGACCTGAACGACACCGGCTCCTACGATGCCTCAATCGGGTCGCCGGTCGAACAAGTATTCATCGATGGCGGCTTTGGCAACGACACAATCACCGCCGCGGGTACGGTCGGAGGGTTCCTGCTTGGCCGCGAAGGCAACGATTTGATCACCGGCGACGAAGCCGATGACGACATCCGGGCTGATGAAGGCAACGACACGATCGTCGGCGGGAACGGCGATGACATCGTCTTCGATGGTCCGGGCGCCGACACAGTGAACGCCGGTCCGGGGAGCGACCGCTTCAACGGTGGCATAGACCCTGATCCTGGCGACGTTCTGGATGGCGGTTCCGGTCTCAATGATTCGGTCGACCTGCGCCAGCGGACCGGGCCGCTGAACATCAGTCTGAACGGTGCGGCCGATGACGGTGAACCGGGCGAGAACGACAATCTCACTGGAATCGAGAGAATCGACAGCGGAGCAGGAGACGACACTCTGACCGGCGGCCCCGAGCCGAACTATTTTTCTTCGGGCAGCGGCGACGACGCGCTCGACGGAGGGCCTGGCCGGGACAACCTATTCGCCGACCAGGGTGCCGACACGATCAGCGGGGGTGACGGTCCGGACACGATTATTGGCGGCGATGGAGGCGACCAGCTGGTCGGCGGCGACGACGACGACGTGTTCTTCGGTGAGTTCTTCGACGACGGTGCCGACACCTACTCCGGAGAGGCGGGCACCGACACGATCACCGAGATCGGTGACTTCCTCGGACGGGCCGTGACAATCGACCTCGACGGGGTTGCCGACGACGGCCCGGCCGTGCCGCTCGAAGAAACCCCGCTCGACAATGCCGGAGCCGACATCGAGAATCTGATCGTTG
>Ga0105048_10001600_pt1 | contig 36650 bp, 33 predicted proteins | sample MAT05_FD_78382 | JGI IMG/M metagenome (GOLD analysis project Ga0105048, IMG submission 78382) | Freshwater microbial communities from Lake Fryxell liftoff mats and glacier meltwater in Antarctica - MAT-05 | ecosystem: Environmental > Aquatic > Freshwater > Ice > Liftoff microbial mat | place... | reverse complement strand
TCGCCCTACCGCGTGGTCGCGACGCGGAACCTGGGGTACCTGATGACGACGCTCGCCGTGCCGCCGCCGAACCTGCGCGTGTAGATCAACCACTCGCGCAAGGCGGCGCGCTACTCAGCGGCAGGCCACGCGGGCGGCACGGGCGAGCGCACCAGGCTCGCTGCCCGCCCAGGCCACCACCAGCTCGCGCTGGCTCGGCGACGCCACCAGCGAGATGCTATCGATCGCGTTGGTCTGCGGCTCGATCGCCGTCTGTGCAATCAAAGCCGCATCCGCGTCGAACAGCGCAACCGCGATCACTGGCGACTCGGCGTTCAGGCCTGCGAAGTAGGCGAGGGCGAAGCCATCGCCGAGGGGCGCGATCGCGAGCGGGCCGCTGGTCTCGCCGTCGCTGACCACTACGTATTCGTCCGCCGGCTCGCCGGCGGGGCTCAAGCGCTGCGCGATCACCGCCGGCGGCGCGACCGAAATCGAGCCGTCGGCGCGCATGACCAGCCAGGCTCCGCCGGTCGTGGCGACCAAGCCGATCTCCGCGTATGGCTCCGACGCGATGCGCTCGAACGCAAGGCTCGCGCCGCCGCCGGTCTCGAGCTCCACCTGTACGCGCGTGGGCGGGAGCGCCGGGCCATCGCCATCGAGGCACGCGCCGTAGGCTTGACCACTGGTCATGGCGGTCAGCACGCCCTCGCTGGTGGCAACGGCACGTGCCATCGTCGGACGATCGCCGCAGCCCGACGCGCCATCCAAATTGGTCAGCGGATCGCCATTGATGTCTGTCACCAGTCGCACGAGCAGCCAATCGCCTTCCGTGTCGACGATCGTTGCGAGGCGCACGTCCGAGGCAGACCGTGCCAGCACGAGCTGCGGTACCTGCGGGAGGCTGCCCAGCGCGAACTGCAACGAGTACGGCACCTCGTCGTAGGCCTGCGCGGGCGACACGGAAGGGGCGAGCCCCGGTATCACGGCTCCCGGGGTTCCGAGCGAGAACAGCGGCAAAAGTGCGCTGGCATCGCCTGAGAGACCCGCTCCCACAGCGGTGCCCCTGCGGACCGCCCCGGCGATGCGGTTGGCTGGGCCTTGTGTCGTCGGCCAAGAATCCCATGCATCGAACGTCGTCGCGTGGAGCTCGGCAGCTTCGGCGCCAGCGAACGTGCGCGTGGTGAACGACATCACGCGATTTCCGTCGACGCTGACGAGCTTGGGATCGCGCTCGCTGAAGCCTGTCGGCTCGCCCGCCTGATCCAATGTGATGGCCGGCCCATCGACGGCGAGCACGCCGCAGACGACGGGCTCGCTGCCGCCGCCACCGTCGCTCGCGCCGCCGCCGCCTGCGCCGCTCGGGATGCTCGCGCCAGCGCCTCCGCGTCCGTCGCTGCCCGTCGATGTCTCGAGGCTGCTGCGCGCGCCGCAGCCGGCCCCGAAGAGGAGAAGGAACCAAAGCGAAGTCAACTTCACTTCGACTGTTTCTACCATTCTCCGGGCCGCGACAACTCTCGTGTCGGGGACGGAACGCCGTCTATCATCCGTCGTGTATGGTGCATCGTTCCGTGTGCAGGTCGTTGACCTTTCCCATGGTGCTGCGCGCAAGAGGCCGACGTAGGGATCAGCTCGGCGACCAGGTCGGGGCTCTGCCGGGCTCGCTTGAGGCAGAACAGGGCGGCCCTCCCGAGCGCGCTCATCGCGCGGGCCCAGAGCTCGTCGTTACGCGCGGCGCTCAGATCGTCGACGACCATCTCGAACCTGACCATCTGCGGCGCGAGCACGGAGGCGAGATCGGCTGGGATGTCGAGCAGTTCGACGAAGGACCGCGGAGCACGCCAGCCGCCGTCATCGTGCAAGAACGCATGGCATCGGACGACGAGCTCTTTCGACACATCTTCTCGGATCCAGAGCACGCAGCCGAGCCGGCCGGCTGCCTCGAGGTGCGGCAGATGATCGAACCTCCTGGAATGCAAGAGACGACAGCCCATTGAGCCGAACTGGACGGGATTTACTTGCGCGTGCTGACCCTGCCTTTGGCCCGAGCAGCCCAGAGCAGCGTCAGCCACAGCAGCGAGCCTCCGCCGCCCGGCCCACGACCCGCGAACCGGCACGAGCAGCCCTCGTCGCCGTCGTCTTCGTCGGCAGCCGCCGAGCCACCCGCGCCGCCTCCTCCGAGTGCGCCACCCACGCCAGTGCTTCCACCACCTCCGCCGCTTCCGCCGGAGACAGCGGCGCCGCCACCGCCGCCGCTGCCGCCTGCGCCAACCGGAAGCACACAGGGCCCGGGCGCCTGCGGGATCTCGATGTCCGCGCCGTAGTAGAAGCGCAAGATCATGTCGTAGTCGTAGCCGTTGTTGTTCTCGAGGCAGCGCGCTCCCCATTGGCCCATGCAGCCGCGGTTCTGCCCGAAGCCGGGAGGTCCGACGAAGCCGAGCTCGGTTTGCTCGACGTCGGGGCCGCTCTTGCCCTCGTTGTACGTGATCCAATGCTCGGTAGAGCCCGTCGCGCCGACACAGCTCGGCGGCGCAGTGTCTGTGTCGCCTGCGACGTAGAAGCCATAGGTCAGCGTCGCGTCGTACGAAAGGTACAAGCCCGAGGTCTCGGCCACTGCCTGGTAGTGGACTGCCTGCGGCTCGGCGCCGCAGGAGTAGACCTGGCAGCCCTGTCCGTCGCAGATCGAGCCCGCACTCGCCATGTTGTAGTACGCGACCGAGCGAGCCGCGATCGCCTGCGCCTTGAGCGCCTCCAGGTTTGCTCCGCCGTTCTCGCAGGTGATGACGTGCGGCAGGTAGTCGCCCTCGGTGTCCAGCTCCCCGATGCCGGCTACGGTGATCGTGCAGAAAGCCTCGGGCAGCGGCGCTCCGACAGCCTGGCTGACTTCGCCGACGCGCTCGTGATCCTGGCCCTCGTCATCGGTCGGAGCCACGCACGCCAAGGCGCCGAGGCCGCCGAGCAAAGCGAGAAGGAAGCGGCCCGAGACCAGCGGAAGCGACATCGCCGAACGATACGCCAATTGCGGCCAGCCTGGGACGAACGATGATTTTCGTCGCGCCGGAACGAGAAGCATGCGTCGCGGGTTCAGCTCGCGTGACGCCGACTCGCGATCAGTTCACGGGCTGCCTCCTCGGTCTCGCGCTGGGCGACGCGTTCGGCGCACCGTACGAGGGCGGGCTGCTCGAACGTGCACTCTGGCGCGCGATCGGCAGAACGCCATCGGGCGCCATGCGGTACACGGACGATACCCAGATGTCTTTGGATCTCGCCGAATCGCTGATCGCGAACGGCCGGCTCGATCTAGCGGATGTGGCAACCCGGTTTGCCACGAGCTACCGCTGGAGCCGCGGCTACGGTCCTGGGGCCGCGAAAGTCCTGAAACGGATCCGAGCGGGCGCTGGCTGGGAAGCCGCCAGCCGCTCGGTCTATCCGGAGGGCTCCTTCGGCAATGGCGGCGCGATGCGTGCCCCGGTCGTGGGCCTCGCCTATTGGCGTGATCGAGCGCAATTGCTGAATGCCGCGCAACGCTCAGCAAAAATCACCCATGCCCACCCGCTCGCGATCGAGGGTGCTGCGATTGTTGCTTTGGCGACTGCCAGCGCGCTCACGGCCAAGAGCTCGCTCGAGATCCTCGAGGCCGCGGAGATGCACGCGTCGAGCCCCAACTTCGTCGAGCGGCTTTCGCTTTCACGCAGGTGGCTCGAGGCGAGCGCCGATTGCAGCCCCACCGAGGTGCGGACACGTCTGGGAATGGGCATCGTTGCTACGCAGTCGTGCATCACGGGCGTATACCTCGCGCTCCGCTTTCTCGAACAGCCACTCGAGACGTTGCTGAGCTTCGTCGCGAGCTGCGGCGGAGACGTCGACACGGTCGGTGCGATGGCAGGCGCGATCTGGGGCGCGTTCAGGGGCGAAGCAAAGCTGCCCGCGGCCTTGCTGGAGAAGCTCGAGAACCGCGAGCGAATCGGCGCTGTCGCGCGAAGCCTCTACGAGGCCGACGAGCGAAGCGTATAACGGGCCGCGCCCTGGCGCACTCTACTCGATCGAGCCTCGGACGGCCTTGCCGAGTGTCACCTCGAAGGTCATCGCCGTGCCGGTGCCGCAGCGCCTCACTCCGAGGTCACCACGGCTCGCGGTGGGGACGCACATCGACCTCGAACGACCAGGCCGACGCGGGCTGGCGCGTGAGCGCGACTGCGGCGCTGGCGATGTCTCGCGGGTCGAGCTGCTTGCCGGCATCGGCGGCGCCTGCGTCACCGATGGATCCATCGATGATCATCAGCGTCACGTGAACGCCTTCGGGCCAGAACTGGCGCGCCATCGACTGGGCGAGGCTCCGTTGCGCAGCCTTGCCTGCCGCGAACGCGGTCGTCAGCGGCTTGCCGCGCAGTGAGGCAGTGGCGCCTACCACCACGATGCTTCCGCGCTTGGCTGCGCGCATCGCAGGCAATACCTGCTGCGCAGCCGTGAGCAGACCGACGGCGTTGATGCGGAGCGAGCGCTCCAGCTCGTCGACACTGGTCGCGTCGAAGCCTTTCCACGAGCCGGAGCCCGCGTTGTAAACGAGCACCTCCGGGTCACCGAGATCGGCGCGCACGGAAGCGAGCGCGTGCTCGAGCTCGTCCGGCTTGCTGGCATCGCACGCGTACGCCTTGGAGTCGCCGAGCTCACGCGCAAGCGTGGTGCTGAGCTCGGTCGAGCGCGACAGCATCGCGACGGCATAACCTGCCTCATGAAACGCGCGCGCGAATGAAGCGCCGTTCTTCGGTCCGATGCCCACCACGACACAAACGGGTTTCGCCATGCCTGAAGCCTACGGCATTCTACGGCTGATCCCAGCTCCCTTGGCTCCGAGGCCGACACTGCACGGTGAGGCGCTCGCGCGGATGTCGCATTCAGCCGCTATCGTCGGGGGCCGAGCAGCGCGCTCGCACGTTCGTCTCGGCCATTGCCTCGCGCAGCGCTTTCACACTTGGCGCTGCGCTTTGGCATAGGCGTTCGTAGAACAGGTCTTGAACCGTGACGCTGTCATAGGGAATGCAGCTGCCTTTCTCGTTCTTCCGCCAACCCACGACGCCCTGATCGCCTGCCCGGATTCGCATCGCGCTCGCAAGCCACGGCCGCCGGTCGACGATGGTGTCCACGACCAATGCGCGCACGCTTGGGCTCGGGTCTTCGAGCAGCATCAGCAATTCGCTGTCGTTGAGCGAGAACGCAAAGCTCGTCGCCTTGGGCCAGCTTCGGTGGGCGTATTCGGCATCGGTGGGGACCGGATCGGCGAACGAGGCGAGCTCGGCGGCCAGCGCCTGGGTTTCGGGGCGCATCTCTGGGAAGACCATTGGCGTCGGGATGCGCTCTGGCGGGAAGGCGGTGAGCACATCGGCGGAGTCGTTGCAGCCCAGACCGCAGCCGGCGGCCGCGAGCCCGAGCCCGAGCCCGAGCCCGAGCCAGATGACAGGTCCCGAGCCGCGATGGATCACCGGACAGAGACTAGCAGGTGTGCGGTAGAAACCACAGCTGCCCGCGTGCGTATGGCCTTTCGATGCGCGTATGGCTCGCCCTTGGTCTACCGCTACTCGTGGCCCTGTGTGCTTGCGATCGGGTGCCTCAGCGCGGCATGCCCGAGCCCAGCGCCGAGCTGGCAGGCTCGGTGCGGCGTGTCGTTTGACGGGGTTGTCGTTGACGAAGGTGCCGCAGTCACCGCGTTGAAGACGCAGATCGCGCTACCCGAGATTCGCGCCCAGCGCGGTGAGCTCGCGGCAGTGGTGTTCGTTCAGCGAGACCTTGACCACGTCATCGTCGGGGCAAACAGGCTGCCATTGGCGCTGCGCTGAGTCGCCGCGTACACCTCTCGTCCAAAATCCCGGCCTCGTCAGTCTCGATTTCCGCGAGCACCCGGCCAGATCAATCGAAGCCGACGCGCGAGAGTCGCGTCGCTTCGAGGAACGACAGCGCGAGCCCATCGCAACCACGCTTGCCGCCCTCGATCGCGGTTTTCGCCTCGGCCCCCCTGCCAGCCAGCGCGAGCGCCCGCGCGTGGGCAACGGCGAGGCCGGGTGAGACTGTCGTCGCCGCCCCCTCGAGCCGAGCGAGCGCGGCGCGCGCGTCGTCGCTGCTGGCGACGAGCGCCAGCGCGAGCTCTGCATCCAGCGTCGCGCGGGCGTTGGCGTCGTCCGGCCAGCTCAACGCTCGCGCCCCGAGCTCGTCACGGCGCCGCCAGTCAATGGCTCCGCGCCGCGCAAGATAGCCGATCGCAGCGATCAGCGTGTTCTCGCCCACGGCCGGAGACGCGGGACGCGCCGCGCTGCGCGCGACCAGCTCTTCTGCCACGTGAATGGCGCGCTGGCGGTCGCCCGCCGCGTCCTGCGCGAACAGCTGATGTGCGACGATCCATTCGTCGGACTCGCGGTCAAGAGCCGCACGACCGCGCACCGGATGCGGATACAGACCCGTCGCTTTGCGCGTGGTGTCCTGCGTCACCGAGACCGGCGGCAGCGGGCCCGCATCGCCTCGTGGAGTTGGAGAACGAGGCGCGTCGTCGAATGTCTCGTCACCGCCGCCCGCGCCCCCCGCTTCGAGCCGCGGGCGAAAGCGTGGCGGGCCGGCAGCGCTCGCCAGCTCGAGCCCGAACAGAGCGCGCGAGCGCTCGGACGCGAACGGCAACAAGGCCGCGCCGAGCTCTTGGACGTCGACGTAGCGACTGGCCGGGTCGACAGCGAGGGCCCGGCCAATCACTCGAGCGACCGGAGCTGGCACTTCGGGTGCACGCTCGTGCGCTAGAGGTCGAGTCATGCAGCCGCTCGCAGCGCTGAGTCTCTTGGGTTGTATCTGGCTGTCGATCGCTTGCGGACAGGGCGCCACCGGCAAGAAGAGCTCGCGACGAGGCGCGCAGTCAGCCTCCGTCGAAGAGAGCTCACCAGAGGGCGCCGCGAGAACGGCCAGCGCAGCACTTGGCCGAATGGACGTGGTGACTTGCGCAGGCGTCGAAGCCTGGGACGCATTGCCCGCCGCTGCGAAGGACGAGCTGAGGGCCAAGGCCAGCCTGATCTCCACCAATCCGTAGGCCAAGATCTGGAAGACGGCGCCAAAGCGGTCGGGTTTGCGTTCGACTACTACGGACCCAACCAGGCCGAGATCGGCGCCGGGTTGAATGGGGGTCTGTTCAACGACGTTGGCCCGATCGACAACGGCAAACCACTCGCGAAGCTGGCGCTCGTCGAGCGCATCGCGAAGCGTCACAAAGGCAAGCTCAGGGTAATGGCCTTCAGCTTCGGCTACGCAGACGTGCGCGACGCCGATCTGGAAGAGGTCGAGCGCGAGTACGTGCGCGTGGCGAAAGCAGTGGAGGCGAGCGGCGCGCAGATGCTCCACATCACCCCCCCGCTCGTCTACGATATCGCGGAGAACGCCCCGAAGATGAAGATGCGCTCGTGGATGCTCTCGACATTCGCAGGCAAGCCGATCTTCGACCTTCAAAGATATCGAGAGCCTCGACAATGGTCGGCGCTGCGAGGTCGATGGCGTGTGGCGCATCTGTCAGGCCAATCGCTCGACTGAGGCCTGCCCGAGCCTCGGGCAAGGTGTGGACGGCGACGGCCAGGGGCACCTCTGCTCGAAGCAGGCAGCGCGCTTCGCCAAAGCGCTGCTCTTCGCATTGTATCGCGCAGCAGGTTGAGCGCGCCCTGGCGTGACTCAGAGCGCCGTGAGCTGCTCCCACGCCTCACTCAATCGCTTTGGCGACAGCGACACGCCTGGCCCCACCTCGGGGGCAAACACAGCCACCCGGTATTCTTCGATCAGATAGCGAAACGCCTCGACATCCTCTACCGGAACACCGCGCGCGATCAGCGCACGGTGCTGGTCGAGCCAACCCTTCCAGAACGGGCGCACCGCGTCCGCTTTGGATTGGTCCTTCTGCGGCCCATTCGGCAGGCGCTCCAGCCGAACACGAATGGCCCGCAAGTACAGCGGCAGCGCGCGCAAGCGCTGACGCGGCGTGTGATCGAGCAGGTTCGGCGGAGCCAGATATTCGAGCTGCAAGCGCACGTCGTCGAGCGCTGCCTTCGGCGCCCCAGGCTTACCGGTCAGTGCGCGCAATGTCTGACGGGCGAGGTCGAGCTCGGTCGCCACCTCGAGCGCCAGCCGACCCAGCTCGGCCAGCGTCGGCGCCAGCCGAGCGTGACCCGCCTCGAGACGCTCACGAAATTCGCGCTCCGTGCGCGGGAACGCGGTGGCGTCGGCCAATGAGAACGCTTCGTCGATCGCGCGCGCGGCGATCTGACGGCGTGGCTTGGCAGAGCCGTCCGACAGCACGCTTGCGGCGATACGCGCAGGCAGCTGTTTCTCGAGGGCGTCGATGGTGGTCGCCAGCGCAATCAGCAAGAGGCGCCTGAGGCCATGGCGCGTCGACGCATCTGCAATGGCGAGAGACTCGAGCACCACCAGATCGACGGCGCGCTCCGTCTCGACCAGCGCCGGGAAGCCGAAGATCGAAACGCCGGGCGCGAGCGGAAGCTCGACCTCTCGCGACAGCCCTTCGCGGGGAAATATCGTCAGACCCGCGCGCTCCCGCTGCGCCTTCGGTACGGCGCGGAATGCCTCGCGCGCCCGCCCCGACAGGCGGACCGAGAGCTCCCGTAGATCGCGACCTTCAGCGACTACTTTGGAGCCATCAACGACGCGAAAATTGAAGCGCAGATAGGGCGGCAGCTCACCAACACGGAATGCGCTGCTCGGCACACGCACGCCTGCTCGCTCGAAGATCGCTCGCGACAGCGCCGAGAGCAGCTCTCCATCGAAGGGCTTCAAAGCTTGGGCCAATTCGGTCACCAGCGGCCGGTCAATTTCAGCGGCGCGCTGCACCGATTTCGGCAAACCAAAGCACAGGAGGGCGATCTTCTCCGCGTGATAACCGGGGATCATCCACTCGAGCACGGCCGGCGTGAGCTGCGGCAAGAGGGCGATCGGCACTGTCAGGGTGATGCCGTCGTCGTCCTCACTCGGCTCGAAGCGGTACGTCAGCGTGACGCGCGTCGCGCCGATCAACAGCGACTCGGGATAGCGTTCGAGCGAGAGCTCGTCTGCGTCCGAGAGCAGCACGTCCGAGAGCGATAGCTCCAGCAGCGCGGGATTCGAAAACTCCGCTTCGGAGCGCCAGCGATCCAATGTTTTGCCACTGTGAATGTGGCCCGGGACGCGTGCCTCGAAGAAGACTGCCAATGCATCTTCGTCAGCCGCCATGTCGCTTCTGCGCGCGCGGTCGCGCAGGCGCTGAACCTGCGCGAACACTTCGCGATTGTGCAGCACGAACGGCGGCGTGGGCGTTGGCGCGTATTCATTTCGCACCAATGCATGCCGAATGAAGATCGAGCGCGAGGCTTTAGGGTCGACCGGCCCGAACGCGACGCGACGCTCTTTCGAGATGGGCAGACCGTAGAGCGTGAGGCTCTCTTTGGCCATCACCTCGGCGGTGCGCTCGGCGAAGTACGGGTCGCCATAGCTCTTGCGCACCAAGTCGCCAGCGAGGCTCTCGAGCCAAGCAGGGTCGATCGCCGCCGCGACGCGACCAAACAGCTGAGACGTCTCGACGAGCTCGGCCACCACCACCCACGCCGGCGGCTTTCTCGCGAGCGCCGATGAGGGGTGCAACACGAAACGCGTCTGGCGAGCGCCCAGATAGGTGCGCGACTCCGGGTGCCACATGCCGATGCGGCTGAGCAGGCCCGGCAAGATGGCGCGGTGCACCGCTTCGTCGGTCGCCGGGCTCGGGTTCTCGCGAAAGCCCAGGTCGCGCGCGACGGCAGCCAACTGCTGATGCACGTCGGACCATTCGCGCATCCGCAGATACGAGAGGTAATGGTCACGGCACAGCTTCTTCACCTGGTTCTGCGTTTTGTTGCGCGTCTCGGCTCGAAAGAAGCGCCATAGCTTCAAGAGACCGATGAAGTCGGAGCGCTCGTCTGCAAAGCGGCGATGCGCCTGATCGGCTTGGCGCTGCGCTGCGAGGGGGCGCTCACGCGGATCTTGGATGCCCAGCGCCGCGGCGATCACCAGCACCTCGCTCAGCGAACGCTCGGCCTCGCCCCCGAGAATCATCCGGCCGATACGCGGATCGAGCGGCAGCCGCGCGAGCTTCTTGCCGGCGTCGGTCAGCTGACCGCCAGCGTCGAGGGCGCCGATCTCTTCCAGTACGCGATGCCCCTCGTCGATGGAGCGCTTGGGCGGCGGGTCGAGGAACGGGAACTCACGAATGTCACCGAGCCCAAGCGCCTTCATTTGCAAGATGGCGCCGGCCAGGCCCACCCGCAAGAGCTCCGGGTCGGTGAACGCCGGCCGCAGCGCGAACTCTTTTTCCTCGAACAGCCGGAAGCAGACGCCGCTCTGTGTGCGCCCCGCGCGGCCTTTGCGCTGCTCGGCGCTGGCCTGCGCGATCGGCTCGATCAGTAGCTGTGTCACCCCGGTTCTGGCGAGATAGCGATTGAGCCGCGCCAGGCCCGCGTCGATGACATAGACGATGCCGGGGATGGTGAGCGACGTCTCCGCGACGTTGGTGGCGAGCACGATGCGACGCTCGGGTAGCAGCGTGAATACGCGCGCTTGCTCCGCTTGCGAGAGGCGGCCGTACAGCGGCAGCACCGTCGTATGGGGCAACGCATGCTCGGCGAGCGCATCGGCCGCCTCGCGGATCTCGCGCTCACCAGGGAGAAACACGAGAATGTCCTTCATCGGGTCCTTGCTGGTGATTTCTTCGACTGTGTTGGCAATGGCGTCCGCGATGTCGACTTCGTCTGCGGTCGGGGGTCGGTAGATCGTCTCGACTGGAAAGGTGCGCCCAGACACCTGAACCACCGGCGCTCCATCGAAGAAGGCGGAGAAGCGGTCGATTTCCAAGGTCGCAGAGCTGACGATCACGCGCAGATCAGGGCGGCGCGGCACGAGGCGCTTCACGTACCCGAGCAAGAAGTCGATGTTCAACGTGCGCTCGTGCGCCTCGTCGATCACCAACGTGTCGTAGGCGCGCAGCAGCGGGTCACCCTGAATCTCCGCGAGGAGGATGCCGTCGGTCATGAACTTCACGTAGGTGTTGGCGGTGCACCGGTTCGCGAAGCGGATCTGATAGCCGACCTCTTGACCGAGCTCGACCCCGAGCTCGCTGGCAACCCTGGCTGCGACGCTGGTCGCGGCAATGCGACGTGGCTGCGTCACACCGATACGAGCGCCGACCCCGCGACCCATGGCGAGACAGATTTTGGGCAGCTGCGTCGTCTTGCCCGAGCCTGTCTCCCCCGCGACGATCACAACGGGGTGGGCGTCGACGGCGATGGCGATCTCGCGCACCAACGCGCTGATCGGTAGCTGTTCAGGGAAAGATACGGAGGCCACTTCGCGAGAGCGTTAGCACGTGCTTGATCGCTCGGCTTGTCGTCTCGCGCGGGCTCTGCCAACCTCGGGGGATGTCAGAGCCGATCAGCCTGGAGGCAGCGCTACGACTCAAGCTGAGCGAGCGACGCGGCCCTGTCTATTTCAGCGATCTGGTGGCCCACCTGGAGCATGATCGCGTGTTCATCGTGCGGGCGGACGTCGATCTGGTGGAGTGCGGCGTCGCCATCGCACAAGACGACGTCGAGCAAGTCGGCCGGTGGATCGCCGAGAACAAGCTGCGCAAACCCTCCCGAGCGGAGCGGGACGACTGGCCGCTGAACCCGAAGCGGCAATGGGCGAGCCTGATCGTGCAGCCGTTCGTATTGGTGCAAGACGCGCCCGACGCCTCGCAACCAGCCCCGACAGTCGAGTCGTAGGCGTCACGCTGGGTACAGCGCGGCGCAGCGCTCGGCGCAGCGGATGCCGTCGATCGCCGCGGACACGATGCCGCCCGCGTAGCCGGCGCCTTCGCCGCACGGAAACAGCCCCTTGAGCTCAGGGTGCTCCAGCGTGTCGGTGTTACGCGGAATGCGCACTGGCGACGAGGTGCGCGACTCGACGGCGACGACCACTGCCTCATTCGTGAAGTAGCCGCGCATCTCGCGGCCGAACGCGCGCAACCCGAGCTGCAAGCGCTCCACGATTTCGCGCGGCAAGATCTGGTCGACAGGCTGCGACACGATGCCGGGCGGGTAGCTGCAAGCCGGCATCGTGGAGGAGGGTCGGCCCTCGGCAAAGTCGACCAAGCGCTGCGCCGGCGCGGTCTGCGTTTTGCCGCCCGCGAGCCACGCAGCGTGCTCGATGTTGCGCTGATAGGCCACGCCGGAGAGTGGCCCACCGTCGCCAAGCGGACCGCGCAGCTCGACCACCACGCCGCTGTTGGCGAATGGATTGTTGCGTTTGCTGGGGCTCCAACCATTGGTGACGATCTCGTCCGGCGCCGTCGCGCACGGCGCGATGATACCGCCGGGGCACATGCAGAAAGAGTACACGCCGAGCCCCCTCACCTGTTTCACCGCGGCGTAGCTCGCCGGCGGAAGGTTCGGATCGCGCACCTTGCTATGGTAGCGGAGCTCGTCGATCACTGCTTGTGGGTGCTCCACGCGGACGCCCAGCGCGAAGTCTTTGCGCTCGATGGCGATGCGCTTTTCGGCCAGCAGCGCGAACACGTCTCGGGCCGAGTGCCCCGTCGCCAAGATCAGGCGCGGCGCATGAATTTCTTCGCCGCTGGCGAGGGTGACACCGCGGACCTCGCCGTCGCTGGCCAAGAGGTCGACCACGCGGCTGCCGAAGCGGACCTCTCCCCCCGACTCGCGGATCGCATCGCGCATGCGCGCGATGATCGCCGGCAGCTTGTTGGTGCCGATGTGAGGGTGAGCGTCGACGCGGATGTCGGGGCTGGCGCCGAAGGCGACGAAGGTCGTGAGAACGCCGTCGATATCGCCGCGCTTGCCGCTGCGCGTGTACAGCTTGCCGTCGCTGAAAGTGCCGGCCCCGCCCTCACCGAAACAGTAGTTGCTGTCCGGGTCGACCACACCGCGCTGGGTGATGGCGGCCAGATCGTGCCGGCGCTCGCGCACGTCTTTGCCCCGCTCGATCACGATGGGTCGCAGCCCCAGCGCAATGCAGCGCAAGGCCGCGAAGAGCCCCGCCGGCCCCGCGCCCACGATGATCGTCAACGGCTTTTTGGACACGTCGCTTCGCGAAACGACGGGCGCTTCGACCGACAGCGATTCTTCGTCGCTGAGCGTCACGCGCAGCAAAATGCGCGGCTTCTTCTGACGCGCGTCGATGGAGCGCTTGTCGATGCGCAAGCCGAGGAGCTGCGCGTCGCTCCAACCGGCAGCCTTCGCTGCGGCCTGGCGAACCAGCGCATTGTCGCAGGCAGTCGCGGGCGTGACGAAGAGATCGAGCGTGCGGATCAAGAAACAAAAATCTCTATGGACCGAGCTTCTGGACACCACCGGCTGCGGTGACTTGCGCGATGTACTTCTTGCCCACTTCGTAGCGGGCAATGGCGCTGGCGCCCGAAGAGCCGACGTCGACATCGTAGCTGTAGCGTTTGCCATCCGCGCCCTTCAGCTGAAACACCGCCTTGTTGGTGCGCTCACCAATGCGGCGCTTGGGTCCCATCGCGCCGGTCGCCTGCGGGTCTTTGGGCTCGCTGCCGTCGATCGACTCGCTCTTGACGACGTCCTTCTTGCGCCACTCCTCGACTTCGTAGGTGACCCAGGTGTCGTCGACCTGTTTGGTCACCATGTTCGGCTCTTCTTTGTAGATGTCCTCGAACATGCCATTGCCGAGGTCCTTCTTGCCGGTCTTCACCTTTTTGGTGCCGTCTTGCACCGTCTTCGAGCGGCTCTTCGACTCGCTCTTGATCTTGGTCGCGCCTGCCGGCACGTCGTCCTTCCAGCTCTCTCGGCGGTCGGTCGTGAGCTCTTCGACCTCGACCGTTTTCACCCACGCCACGCTCTCGACCGTGACCTCGAGCGCCTTGGTTCGCACGAAGAGGAAATAGATGAGCAACCCAACCGAGCCGACCAGCGCGAGCACGATCGCGAGCACGATCTTCCAGGTGCCTCGCTTGGCTGGCGGGTTGGAGGCGGCGCTGGCGATGAACTTTTCTTGTCGTTTGACGCTGCCGTCTGGGCCCGCTCCGCAGTTGTGACAATCGAGGATGCCCGCCTGGTTGTCGGAGCCGCAGAACTTGCACTTCCAGTCGGCCCCGGCGCGAGCGCGGGCCACCAGCTCCGGATCCTCGACCGTCGGAGCGGAATCGTCCGTGTAAAACGCAATGTTGGGTCCGCGCGGGCGGCCGCACTGCGCACACGTCGCGTTCGGGCCGAGGTTCTTCTTGTGCTGACAGGACGGGCAGTCCCAATATCCCATGCGGAACGTCATCATTCGAGCCTACCAGCGGCAGCTCGCCGCGCCGAGAATGTGGTAGGAGGGATCACATGGCGCACGGCTGCGACAGAAGCGGGTCGGTCGACCGGCGGCAGACGCTGGTGCTGGTCGGCGCGATCGCGGCAAGCGCGGCTTGTAGCGACGACAGCGTCGATCCGGCCAAGGGCGGCTCGAACGCCGGCGGCAGCGACAACCCCGGTGGTAGCCCTCCCTCCACGGACGGGATCTTCGACGCGAGCTTGATCGTCGAGTCTGCACAGCAGGCAGACGGCGCGTTGATGGCATGGAAGGTACTCGTGCTCGGATCTGCCGCGGCTGCGCCAGGCTGCGGCTGACAGATCGAAGTTGGAGGGCAAGATGTGCAACTGGGGCATGTTGGTGAGGCAAAAAGGGACCAGATCGACGGCCTCGCGTCGCAAAGCTCCCCAGCACCGCCCGGCTTTGTTCCAACTTCGAGCCGGTTCACATGTTGCAGCTCCGCTCGATCAAACTCATCACCTGGGGCAACAGCCATGAGCGGGGCAGACGTCACGCCGACGTACGAAGGGCGAGTCGTCGCCGGTAAGTTTCGCCTCGAGCGCGTGCTCGGCGAAGGCGGCATGGGCATCGTGTATGCGGCCGTCCACCTCGACTTGGTGAAGCACGTCGCCATCAAGATCATCCGCGACGAATACGTCGCGCGAGAAGACATCGTCGAGCGCATGCTCAACGAAGCCCGCAGCGCCGCCAAGCTGCGCTCGGAGCACGTCGCACACGTACTCGATGTCGGTCAGCTCGAGAGCGGCGCCCCTTACATCGTGATGGACTACTTGGACGGTTGCGATCTGGCGGTTCTGCTCTCGGAGTGCGGCCGACTGTCACCCGAAGACGCGGCGCTGTACCTGCTGCAAGCCAGCGAGGCGGTCGCCGAGGCGCACTCGATCGGCATCGTTCACCGCGATCTGAAGCCGGACAATCTGTTCCTCAGCACGCGCGCCGACGGTGAGCCACTCGTGAAAGTGCTCGACTTCGGCATCTCCAAGCCGCTCGCCGACGCAAACGCCACCGGCCCGGGCCTCGTGATCGGCTCACCCGACTACATGTCACCGGAAGCCGTTCGCGGCGCCGTCCCGACTGCCGCGACAGACATCTGGTCGCTCGGCGCGGTGCTGTACGAGCTCGTGACCGGCGTGCGCCCTTTCGATGCGCCAACCTTGAAAGAGACATGGGGTCGCATCCTTCACGAGAAGCCGGTTTCGCCGCGAGCGCTCGTTCCCGAGCTCTCCCCGGAGATCGAGGCCGTGATCTTGCGCGCGCTCGCCAAGGACCCGGCCGATCGTTTCGCGTCGGTCGCCGAGCTCGCAGCAGCGCTCGCGCCTTGTGGTGCGGAGGGCTCCGCCGATCTCGCGAAACGAGTCGCGCGCGTGGCCGCCGCCGTTCGCTGGCAACCTCGCTCGACGCTGTCGAACGCACCGCTCGTGCGCGTCGACATTCCGCTGCCTCAGCGACGTGATTCGGCGCCTGCGACCTCGGTGACATCGACGCCCAGACCGATGATGACGTCGCCCGCGCCGAAGCGTCGCTTCTTCATGGTGGGGCTCGCTGTCGCATCGGTGCTCGCGGCCAGCTCACTGGCGCTGTTGCTTCAGAAAAAGACCGCGCAGAACGCCGCCGCTGTGAGCGAAAACGCGATCATGACGAGCCGGCGCGACGCGTCTCTCGACGAGCCTCTCGCGAGCGCTTCGCCTGCCGCCAGCGCAGCCGCGCCAGTCGAGGCAGAGCAGGCGAGCCAACCCGGTCGCAAGCCAGCGCAGGCGCCGAGCAAGACGCGCGCACCTGGAAAGCACCGCAAAGCGGGGGCCAAGTCGACTGCGCCTGCTGAGGAGGCAACCCCGGGTGACGAGGAAGCTGCTGCAGCCCCAGTACCGGGTGAAGAGCCGACCGGCGCGGTCCCCGGATCCAAGGCGCCCGGTGATGCGGCTCCACCGCCTGCTGCCCCGGCGCCTCCTACGACCGACCCGTATGACTCCGACTCCTTCGGCGGCCGCCAGTAAAGTCAGTCTTACGCGAACGATTTCAATCTCTGGCCGACGCTGACGATGGCGCGGATGACTGGCAAGAGCTCTCGGCCGAGCGGCGTCAGCGCGTACTCCACCGACGGGGGCGAAGTCGGCACGACGCAGCGTGACACCACGCCCTTCACCGACGGATCGGGGTGGACCACGGAAACCGCGCGGGACAACTGCAACATCGGCCCGTTCGTGGAGGACTGAGAGCGAGAGCCGGTCCGGGCGATCGAGATCCCGCCGCGCGCGCGCGCTACAACGGCTCGACATCGACGGTGCTTACGAGCCGATACGGACCAGCAGCGGTGAGCTGGCCGGAAACCGGCGCCACATCCTCGTAGATCCGTCCGAGCGCGAGCTTTAGGTGACTTCGAGCGGGGGCCAAAATGGTGGGGTCGTACTCCAGCCAGCCCGAGCGCGGCAGGCGGACCGCCAACCAGGCATGCGGCAAGGTCTGCCTGTGCTCGGGCGAGAGCAAGTAGCCGGAAACGTAGCGGCACTCGAGGCCGGCAGCGTCGAGCGCTGCCAGCGCACGCTCGCTGCGCTCGCGGCAGAGGCCGCGCTGGGCGACGGTCACCGGCGTGCAATCGACGCCGGCGCCGGCGAGCGCCTCTTGCAGGTTGGCGAGGTCGCACGGCAAAAGCGCCGTCGACGCCGAGCGAACCGTCGTAATGGCCGTTAATTGCAGCACGCTCGAGCCTGCGTCGAGCGTGAGCCGCTGCACCGTATTGCCATGCCCATCTTCGGCGGTCGAGCTCGAGCGAGGGCGCGGCTCGACCAGTATCTGGTGATGCTCGATGAGCTGCCGGCGATTCGTTCGAGGCGTTAGCCTGAGCTCGAGAGAGGCTCCGGCGAGAGGTCGTGTGAAACGGTAGCCAATCGCGTGAACGACGCGATAACGCGGCATCGGCCTACATGCCCACGAGAACTTTGGTCTGCGACGGCTGAGCTTGCATGCCCACTGTGTTCGGGCTCGTCCCGTTGTGAGCCGTGTTGCACAGGTTGTAGACAGCGTTCGCGCCCTCGAGCTTCACCTTGGCGCTGAATTTCTTGTAAGCGCAGGGGCCTTTGATCATGCCGCTAACGACGCCGCCAGCGACGCCGGCCTCGTCCCCGCTCGACATCGGGATCTGCGTGTCCTTGGTGAGCGCAGGTTGTCCGTTGATCTTCACCTTCTTGGTGCAAGTCCCCGGGTTGGCCTGGTTACACATGGCGATGTTCGGATAGGGAATCGGGACGGGTGGAGCGGGCGGCGCGGGCGTCTTACAAATGTCCATCGGACCTTGCGTCACGCACATGCCGCTCTCTTTGGTGCTTGCTGGAAACATGTGTCACCCGAGGTTGATGTGCTCGCCGTCGATACGAACGTCGCTCTTTGCCAGCATGGTGACGTCCTCACCCTTCAGCCAGATGCTGTCGGTGACCAGTGCGCGCAGCCGTCCCGCCTTCAGCTCGTAGAGCTCGCCCACCCTTTGGTACAGGCTCTCGGCCTGATCGATGACCCGTCCCGCCGTCCGCACCACCTCGCCGAAGCCGAGCTCCGCGCGGTCGACGGCGGCATGGAGGGTGCCCGCCCACGCGCGTGTATCGCCGAGGTGAAGCTCAGTCTCCTTTGCCTCGACGGTGAGCTTCTCGCCTCCCACGGTAACGCTTTCCCCGTCGAGCCGAAGCGTGCTCGTCTTCTCCTGACCGGTGACGTCGAGGGCAACTGCGGTAGCGCTGGAGAGCGAGAGCTCGCCTCCCGCGGCAACGCGAATACCGCACGCCGCGTACAGGTCGATCGAGCCATTGGGCGCACACAAACGCAGGTCGCCCTCTGGCATCACGAGCGTTCCGCGACCGGTGGCAGCGTCGTACTCGAACAACAATCGCCCAGCGCGGTCGCGCACGGCCAGGGTATCGCCGTCGTCGCGGGGCTCGAGGCGAGCGCTGGCTCCGTCACGGGTCGTGATCTCGGTCAGTTCAATTCGTCGTAAGACGGCGTTCATCGGCTCGCTCCTTCGGCTGTTGCGGACGGTTTGAAGTCCTCCGCGCGCGCGCGGTCGGGGTCTGTCGGGCGTGTGCCATTGCGTGAAGCACCCTCCAGCATGGCGCCTGCCAAGGCTGTGCGGTGGACGTTCGCATGGTCCAGATCGGCGCCGTCACAGATCGCGTCTCTCAAGTCGGCGTGCGACAAATCTGCGTAGCGAAGGCTGGCACCCGAGAGCCGTACGCCACGTGCGGAGGCTCTCTCGGCGATGGCTTCGTCGAGCTTGGCCCTCGATGCGTTGGCTTGCAGAAGGCTCGCACCGCTCAGGCATGCACGGCGTAGATCGGCACCGACGAGGTTGGCTCGGTCGAGCACTGCATCGACCAGATCGCAGCCTCGCAAGTCCGCGCCGGCCAGACTGGCGCCGCTGAGGTCGGCGGCGATCAAACGCGACCCTCTGAGCTTCGCCCCCGTCAGGTTCGCGTTCGCGAGCCGCGCGCCTTCGAGGTTCACGCCCTCTAGGCACGCTTCGCGCAGATCGGCGCCCTCCAGTCGCGCGGCCTCGAGCGAGCTCTTGCTGATGGCAACACGTGCCAGCGTCGTCGTCACCAGGTCCAAGGCGCCGAGGGTCGTGCTGACGAATGTCGCGTCGCTGAGGTCCGCTCGGGTCACGTTCGCACCGCTCAGCTCGCAGCGGATGAAGCGGGCGCCGTTGAGCTTGGCACCCTCGAGATTGGCGCCTTTCAGGCTGACCCCATCGAGCAGCGTGCCTCGCAGATCGGCCCCGGAGAGGTTGGCACCCGATAGATCGCAGTCGCACAAGCGAGCGCCGGACATCCGCGCGGCCGATAGGTTGCTGCCCTTCAGATCGGCGCCCGAGAGAGCGCTACCGGTGAGCTCGGCGCCACGCAAGTCTGCACCGGCCAGGGCGGTGCCATTGAGCGTGGCGCCAGTGAGCCGGGCCCCGTCGAGCCTCGCCGCGACGAGATACGCGTGGGTGAGATCGGCGCCGGAGAGGTCGACGTCCGAGAGGGTTGCCCGACCGAGCCTCGCTCGGTCGAGCTTCGCATTGCTGAGTCGGACGGCCTGGTGCTTGGTGCGCTCGAACGACACGCCGCTCAGCGTCGCGCCACGCAGATCTGCACCATCGAGGTTGGTTCCGGTGAGCTTCGCGCCACGCAGGTCGACTCCGCTGAGCGTCGCGCCTTGGAGCTGGCTATTGCCCAGATCGCAGCCGCAGAGGCTCCAACCAGACAGGTCACACCCGGATAGGTTGGAGTCGGCGAGGCTGCCATTCTGCCAGTCGCGCGGGAGCTTGCGGTGCTGGCGCAGATCTTGGCCACCGATACGCAGGCCTCGGACGTGTGCGCGCGAAAGATCGACCGCCTCGAGCAGCATGTTCACCAGCGTGAGATCGTGGAGCGAAGCATCGTCGAGCACGAGGCCCTCGGTGCGGCAGCTCTTCAGCTTGCAATCGCTCAGCGTGGCGCCCGCCATGGAGGCCTTGTCGAGCTGGCAGTCGCTCAACGTGACGCGGGAGAGCTGCCCTCCTGAAAAGTCAGCCCCACTGAGGTCGGCGCCGTCGATTCGGCTCTGGTGAAAGCGAGCCGCATGGAGCCTTGCGCCCTTCATCGGTAACGCTCCGGGCGCGGGGTCGAGCGCGCCCATGCAAGCCGCGGCCTCCTCCGGGGTCCTCGCGCTCTTCAGGCCCTCAGCGGCCTTGCCGTCGGGCATGGCGCGGTCGCGCGAGAAGAGGCTCGCCGTGATCGAGGCGCCTGACAGATCGATGCCCGTAAGATCGCAATTGAGCAAGAGCGTGCGGCTGAGCTTGCACGCGCGCAGGCTCGCGCCTTCGAGCTTGCAGCTGTGGAACGTCAGACCGGAGAGATCGGTGCCCGACAGATCGGCCCCGGCGAGATCGAGGCCGACGGCGACCGGAAGGGGTAGTTTCTCGCCAGCACGCAGCTTGGCAACCAACCTGGCGGGTGTCAGCAGCAGCTCGGTGAGCGGCAGCTCGCGGGCGGCTGACATGTCGCCGGCCTGGAGCCGCTTCAGGATTGCGTCGATGTCGAGGGTTGCCATAAGTCCTTGTCTCAGCGCGCCCAGCCACGAACAGGCGACTGTAACAATGTGCCGGCGGTGAACGCGCCGTCGAGTCGTGCATCGGACAGCTGTGCGCGCCATAGCTGCGCTTGGTACAGGCAGGCGCCGCGCAGGTTCGCGAAACGAAGATCCGCCGCCTCGAGCTGCGCGGCGGACAAGTTCGCGCCGGACAGATCGGCGTGGCCAAGGTTCGCCTTGGTAAAGTCTGCTCTTTGACAGTCGGCGCCGCTGAGCCGCGCGTCGCGCAGAGTGGTGCGGCTCAAATCTGAGCTGGACAAGTCTGCTCGCGTCATGTCCGCGCCACTCAGATCGGCTCCCATCCAACGCGAGCGTCCGGCTTTGCAACCGCTCAGCTTGGCTCCGATGAGCGAGCTCCCCTCGCCGGCCCGGAAGCCCACCATCGAGGCTTTGCGGAAATCGACCCCTTCGCCGACCACGCCCTCGGCGATGGCCCCGTCGAGCAGCGCGCCACAAAAGCGCGCTCGATCGATGCATGCGCCCGCGAACAGGGCACCGCTGAAGTCCGCGGCGGAGCAATCGACGTCAGCGAGCTTGGCCTTCCGCAGGGAGGCCCCGGCTGCCTGGCACGAGTCGAGCTTCGCCCCGGTCAGCTCGGCGCTGTCGAGCAGCGCGCCAACCAGCTTCGCCCCCGAAAAGGCTGCGCCCGGCGCGAAAAGCCCCGTGAGATCTGCCTGCTCGAACGAGGCCTCGCGAAAGCTCACGCCGTCTGCCAAAGCGCCACTGAGGTTCGAGCCGTCCAGGTTGGCCCCATCGAGCTTCGCTCCCGCGAGCTGCGCGCCACATAACAGGCTGCCGCTGAGATCACGCCCGCGCAGATCCAACCCCGTGAGGTCGAGGCCACTGAGGTCGGCGCCGGCCAGCGAGGTTCCAGCGGCGAGCGCAGCCTCGAGCTTGGCTCGTGTCCAAGCCTTGCCCTCCCTCGGGGCGGCTGGCGTCGCCGCAGGGGGAGGCTTGGGCGGATCGAACGCGCTGGGGTCGCCGCCCGAGTCGGCATGTGCCTTCTTCATGCGCTCGGTCATCTGGGCGGTGTTCCGCTCGAGCTCGGCTTCGCTCACACCGAGCTTGTTGCGCGTAATGGCCTGCGCTCCGGCCATATCACCTCGCTCGACGGCATCGAGCACGTCGGCGGGAGTACCCATGGCCTCGAGCTTCTTCCGGAGGTCGGCGGGCAACGCTTCGGCGCGTCGGGCGGGACGGACGGCCGGCAGAGCAACGGCTACTGGCAGTGAGATCGCCGCTTCGTTGTCGTTCGCGCAAGCTTCACTCGGGTCTGGAGACCGCTTGGCGGCCTCGGCTTCGCTGCGAGCCAGCTCGAAGACTTGTCGATGCTGCTCGAGCGCGAGCCGGGGAGCGTCGAGCTCTTCGACCGCCACGTAGACGTATTCGACCTCATCGAACTCCATCGTCGCGACGGGGATCGAGCCCCGCCACACCAACGCCAGCTTTTCGCTGGTCATGTCGACCCACAAGGTGTCGAGGCGGAGCGCCACTTCGCGAAAGCGATCCTTGTCGCCTTCTTTGTCCAGCACGAAACATCGGGGCCGAAGACCCGGCAACCGAGAGGTGTACTTGCGGTGCTCGCGATGCAGGTTCTCGCAGCTCAAGGTCTCGTCGCCGCGAAAGTAGCCTGCCAGCTGCAGCGCAGGCTGAGCGGCGTTGAAGTAGCTATAGTCGAGCTCGGCAGGAGCCCATGGCCAGCGCTCTTCGATCGTCGACTGCGTCACCGCCGGCCACTTCGCCATGCGGTGCCCCCAATGGGGAGCCAGCGGACCGAAGCCTGCCGGGGGAGGAAGGTCCGCGACCGTTTTCACGAGCTCCGCAGGATCTTCGATGTTGGGTAACGGGCGCGGCGAGGGCTCGAGGCTGGCCGGACCGGGGGCGCCCTTGCCGGCTGGATTCGCCGCCCAGCCAGCCCCGCCGAAGGCCCGCTCGTAGCCCAAGTCCATCTCGCTGAACGGCTTCGGTTCGCTCGCGCGCGTGTCGCTCAGCCAATACCGATCACCGGTGACGCGGAGCGTGAGTGACACGCCCGCCACCGCAAAGCTCACATTGCATTGCGTGGCGGGAGCCCCCCCTGGGCGCGTGGACGGCGCGTGCACCTTACCCACCAAGAGGGCGTCGCTCTTGGGCTTGAATGGCACGATATCGGAGGCGTAGCGGCACGCGCCGAGATCCGGCTCGTCACCCGCAAACTCGTCCCCGGTAATGGCGTCCGGCTCGGCGAGAGGTTGAGCCCGGCCGCCCTGCTCGAGCCGAAAGGAGCCCTTCACTGCAAAAACGAGGCTGTCCTTCCCGGGCTGGAAGCGCCAATGGGCGAAGCCCACAGTGAGGGGGGCTGGGCAGAGTACCTTCATGGGTTGAGCACGTGCTGAGCCCCCACCGAGAGCTTCTTCTCGAAGGTGGACTCGTCCGTGACCTTCAGCTTGCCGGTAATGGTGACGTCGCCCTTGAGGTTGATCGTCGGGGCCTCGATGGTGACATCGGTTTTGGCCTTGATGATGATCTTGTCTTGCTCGATCGTAATGATCGCGTCCTTTAGCTTGTTCGATTGAAGCGACAGCTTGTCGCCCTCTTCGATGACGATCGCGGTCCCGGCGTCGGCCATCGTGAGATTGGTCACCGATGGTTCGGCGTCTGCCGCGGCAATGGGCGCCCATTTCTTGTTTTTGCCGAGCACGGCGAACTCTTTCGAGAGCAGAAGCAGCCAATCATCGGAGCGCAGCGCGGCAAGCGCGTCGCGAGCAGGGGCGGCGGTGGTGTCGCCCTTGTCGATGCTCAAGATCGGATTGCCATCGAGCAGATCCCGCTCGGCGCTGGCTGCGCGGATGATGCCATAGGCGATCGCCAGGGCAGCTCCGATACCCGCGGTCACGCCCGCAGAGATCTCGTCGCCGTCTTCGAATTGTGTCGAGCATTCCCCGAGCGCGGCTGATGCTGCTCCGCCTGCCGCCGCCATCAGAGCCGTAATCAGGTACCACTTGTCCATTTCGGTACCCGCGGTGCCCGTCTCGAGGATGCTGAACTGAATCTTGTCAGTTGCGCGGCGGTCGACGGTCGACGCCAGACCGAGCTCTTCTCCCTTACGGACCTCGTAGCTGTCGGCGAATACGAAGCTGATGCTGTTGCCCGCGGTCAGCTCGACCTTGAACCCGACGTCGACGCTCGCCGACCCGCCCAGGAACACATCGAGCGTTACGCCCGTTACCAGGCCACACTTGAGCCCACCGAAGTAGTCGAGCGAGGCGCCGGTCGAGTAGGACCACTCTGGATTGTTCGACTGGATGTAGGTCTTGCTCGAGGTCACGACCATTTCGTAGACAGGGTCGTCGTTGTCTCCGTGCACCGCGAGACGGCCTTTGCCTTTGACGACCTCCTCCCAGTCACCTTGCGTGATCTGCGTCCGGCTGCCGTCGGTGTAGTCGAACAGTCCCGGGCCGTTGGAGCCCCAGTCGAGCCCCAACGTGTCAGCATAGCCGTCGCGCTTGATCGCGCTGTACTTGCCGCTTTCGCTCAGGCCCGTGAGGTCTCCCGCCGTGTCCCCGATACGGACATAGCTCCACCCCTTCGAATGCGGCACGGCGAAACGCACGTAAGTGTCAGGGGCGTTCACCGTCTGCCCAGTGGGATCCGTGGTCGTGTTGTCGTCGGTGACGCTGTTGCTGGATCCGGTGTTGAGCGTGGCGTGGTGCGCGACCGCAGGCACGGCCACGTTGCGCGGTCGCCCCGACGATTCACCGAGCGAGCCCTGCGTTACGCCGAAGCCCGGCGGCAATGCGCCAGCCAGCTCGATCGTCGCGCCGGAAGCGGTGCGCATGACCATTCGCTCGGTCGAGACACGGCCGCCGAGATCAGGCATCAACGCGGTGATCACTGGCCGCTCGGGGTCGCCGTCGAGGCAACCCCAGACCACCTGCGCGCCCTCCGACAGCTCGAGCCCGCTGTCCATCGCGAGAGGCATGCCGCGATCCGCCGCGTCGCCCGCGCGCTCACGTACGCGAAAGCCAGCGCCCTCCGCGGCCAGCGTCGTCGCGCCAGGCTCGCGCGGAGCGATCTGGCCCGAGGAGAGCCCGAGGATCTTCGGCTCGGGCGCGCGACGTTGGGGCCGGAACGAGAGCTCGATAGGGACGGCGGCGAAGGTGCTCGACCAGCCGCCTTCACTCAGCGTGTGCCGTGCCGAAACGATCAATAGCTCACGCTCGGCGATGCGCGCGCGGCCCGGCGCAATAGCGGAGGTTATCGAGCCCTCGACGACTGTCCCGCAGCAGCGCAGACGCTCGGCGCACAGCCGCGCGGCTCGCTCGCCTTCCTCCGGCGTCGAGAACGGTTCGTCGTGGACTTCTAGGTCACCGATGCCGCTTTCGGACACAGAGGCCGATGCCCGCAGCGGAAGCTTGGGTCGAGCCGGATCGACGGCGAAGAGCTCGACGCGGTGCGGTAGAAGGCGCGTCTCTTGCCGCAGAGAAGCGACGCCGGACAGTGGCCCTTGATGCGCTTGAGACTGGTTGTGGTCGGCGAGCACGACCAAACATTGGCTCCCGTCATCCTGGATCAGCGCGGTGATGCCTTCGCGCTCCAACAGGCGCAGGGCGAAATCGAGGTCACTCTCCCGGTGTTGCACCGTCAGGCTGCGGCGCGGGTAGTGCCCCGTAAGGCGCAGCTCCACATCGATGCGAAGCCCGCTCGCGGCAAACACCGCGCACACGATCTCTGGGGTGCTCAGCTGCTCGAAGGTGCGGCTGCGCCTGCTGAGCGAGAGCAGCCAAGCGCGCGGCGCGATCGTCGCCCGAAAGCCCGCGCGGCCATCGATCTCCGAGGAGGCGAGCGTCGTGACGACGCCGCCGACCACGCGCTCACCGAGCCTGAGCTCGGCCGGGGCCCCGACCGCCGCCGCGCCGTCGAGTGGCAGGCCGCTGAGAGCCACCTGAACCTCGAAGCGGTGCGGAGCCCCGAGCATTTCTTCGCCCGCGACCGAGACGACTGCGACATCGTGAATCCCGAGTGTGGGAAGCGAAAGGGCAACATTCATCGATTCTCGTCTCCGTGTTCCAGACGGTGGCATTGGCACGCGAGCAGGGTACGCGGGGGGGCTACTTGCCCTCGCCGAACTCGATCAAGACCCCCGCCGCGGAGGTGATGCGGTTCTTGTTCGAGTTCGCGCTGGTGGTCGTTGACCGAGCAATGGCGTTCGGCACCGACCCGACGATGATCGGCCGATCCGGGTCGCCGTCCATGAATGCGATCACCACTTCAGCGCCCGGGCGCAAAGGAAAGTGCATTCCATGATTGGGCCCAGCGAAGGGCTGCGCCATTCGCATCGGATGCGATGCCTTCTCCCCGCCCTCGTGCGCCACCGTGTCGAAATGCAGGTGGACGACGTACCGGCCCTCGTCATCGATCTGTGCGAGTCCGCCGACAGTCGCTGGTGCACCCAAGGCGACAGTGCCCGTTACCAGCCCGTGGATTCGCGCGCGTGGCGTGACGCGCGGGGGACGATAGCGGATCGAGGCCGAGATGGCTTTGAAGCCGTTTTCGTAGGCGGCGGGCAGCCCGCCATCAACGGCGAATCGAGCGGTGTGCTCGACATCGACGATCAAGAGGTCGGGCTCGCCGATCAGAGGGTGCCCCGTCAGCTTCGTCGTGAGCCCGGCCGTCAGGGTTGGAATGACGCTCTTGCCAGAGTAGATCTCGTAGCCGCTCAGCCGCTCTTCGGCGCGAATTCTCGCGAGGGAGTCGCCTTGGTCCTTGTCCTTGTGGTGGGCGCCGTATTCGATGATCCCGCCGCCGTTGCCCGACGGCGTGCCCTCGTCTCCGAGCTGGTGCTGACCCGAGATCTCGGCCAGCGGAGTCCGGTAGTTGTAGTCCTGCACGAAGTAGCGCGTGGGCATCATGCGCCGCTCGACCTCGAGAAAATACACACCGCGATGCTCGCCACGGGCCTGATAGGCGATCTCCGGGGGCGCAGCCGGCAGGCCGGTATGCACGACATCATCGGTAAAGATGACGCGCTCGCGGCCCGTCTCGCCATGCTCGAAAACGAAGCTCACACCCAGGTGTTCGGCCAGACGGCTCACGAAGGCGAGGTCGGACTCTCTGTACTGTACGACGAACTCGCGCGCCGGGTAGCCATCCGCGTTCATCCGGAGCCGTTCGCCACCTAGATCATGCAGCCCGAGCTTCTGCGAAATGATCTCCGGCACGCTGAGCCCGAGAAAGATCTCCTGGGTTTCGACCAGACGCAGCCGCGCGAGCTCGGGCACGATGCGCAGAACGTAGGTTCGGTGCTCGAGCAAGGCGTCGAGCCGATCGCGAACCGCCTCGATGATGCCGTGGACGTACCGGGTGACGGATTCAGCGCCGTCGTCGCGGCTGAGCACCAGCGAAACCGGCGCCCCGGGTGCAGCACCGTCGGGCAGCGGCAGTCTCTGCCGCACCACGACCTCGACCTCGAACCAGAACGGCTGCGAGATGCACTCCCTTCCTCGAAGGCTGAGGATCTGCAGGTCTTTCGTTTCGAACTCGGCCGATTGGAGCTCGGCGACAAGGGGTCTCAACGTCTCCATGGGACCAGGGAGGGAACGGCATGGCGCGCGTTTCGTCAAGCGCAACGCTCGCTCGAGCCCGCAGGGACGGCTGAAGCGGTCGCGGCAGTTCAGTAGCCTCTTGGTCCTCGACGACCTGCTGCCGTCCCCGCACCGCGCGTGATCTGCGACGACGATGCCCGTACGATCGAGCAGGCGGATGCGGCGATCAGGACGGCGCCAGCAGCGCCTCCAGCTCGCGCCAGGTTTCGTCTAGCCCCTCGCCTGCGATGTGCAGTGCAGAGGCGAATGCGGCGTGTTCGTCGCGGTACTTCGCCAGCAATCCGTCGCGCCGGTCTGCGCGCGCGCAGCGCACGTTGGCGGTTCTGTCGGCCAGCTTCAGAGCGACCGCTGCCGGTCCCACCGCGCGCAGCTTCGGGTAGGTGGCCAGCTTGCGCTCCTTGCGCGTGGCACCGGCCTCGTCGGTGACGGCCCGGACCAGGGTCGCCACCGTGGCATTGGTCTCGGCGACGACTTCGTCGTACGTCGTCTTGGTGTCTTCGAGGACGTCGTGCAGCCACGCTGCTGCGGTCATCTCGTCCGGCGTTGCGAAGTGGCGGAAGGCGCCAGTCTCGATCTTTTGCACCTCGTCAGCGACTTGCTGCAGATGAAACGTGTACGGCCGACCTCCGTACCGCTGGCCCTCGTGTCGCGCCGTCGCCAGCGCCCTCGCCCGTTCGACCAAAGTCATCGCGCCCTCCAGGTCTCGACGATAGCACCGCGTGCAAGCGCACCCAGCCGATGAGAAGGTAGAGCACCGTCCACACGGGCCCGAACACCCAGCCCGGCGGCGTGAACCAAGGCTTTTCGAGCGCGCGTTACCATTCGTCGGGGGCGCTAGCGGTGCCGATGAGCGCGCCCACCACCACAACGCCGAGCGGAAAGCCGATATGGGCCAGGACCATGTCTCGCCGGCTGACCTTCACGAAAGCTCGCGCCTCTGCACCATGCGCTCCCAGTACGGGCTCAGGTCGAGCGTGACGTCGAGGCGCTTCAACAGCTGAAACAGCCCGCCGAGCTTGCGATGCAGGAACAAGAGGTCGCGCGGTGGAGGCGAGAACCGCAGACGCTCAGTGAAGCGGAGCACCGTTTCGCGCGACCGCGCTGCGTAGTCGGCGTCCGCGAACGAGAACGGTTGACGTGCCAACCGAAACGGCTCGAGCGAGACACGCATCATCGACGTGAAGATCTCCCGGGTCTCTGCGTCCTCGCGCGCGTCGAGAAGACCGTTCTCGATGCCGACGGCGACAACCTCTGCGTCGCTTCCACTCGACATCGCTCGAAGTAGCTCGACGTATTGACGTCGGAACACCTCGTCGTAGAAGACCGTTGCGCCGAAATCGAGCAGCACGATCTCACGTGCGCCATCACGGATGAGGAAGTTGCCGAAGTTCGGATCCGTCTGCACGAGCCCCCACTCGAAGAACTCCTTGCAATAGAGGTCGAGCAGGGCCGTCGCGACGCGCTGCCTGTCCTCTCGCGGGGGCGATCGCTGCGCCCACGCTCCGAGCACCAGGCCTTCTTCCCAGGTCATCGTGAGCACGCGACCCGAGCAGAGCTTCGGGAAAGACTGCGGGACGACGAAGCGCGGATCGTCCGCGAGGAGCTCGCCGAACCGCTCCATGAAGCCTCGCTCCCTCGTGTAGTCCGCTTCGAGATGGAGGATTTTGGCGAGCTCCTCGAACGTGCCCTTCAAATCAATCGGTCGCCGGCTGATCGAGAGCCACCCTCTCGCGAGCTTGTGTACGAGCTCGAGGTCCGCGTCGATCGTCTCGCGAACGCCTGGGTACTGCACCTTGAGCGCGACCTGGATCCCGTGGACGACGCCCCGATGCACCTGACCGATGCTCGCGCTCGCGGCCGCGCGCTCGTCGAGCGACTCGAACATCATCAGCTTGTCCTCGCCCAGATCATCGAGCAACACGCGGCGGAGCACCGAGAACGCGACGGGCTCCGCCTCACCTTGCAGCGAGGCGAGCACCCGCTGTGCCTCCGGGGGCAGGACGTCGCTCGCATCGATCGAGAGGAGCTGCCCGGCCTTCATGAAAGCACCTTTGAGTCGACCGAGGCTCTCGGCTAGCAGCGTCGCCTGCGCGACCCTCGCGGCCAAGTCCACCTTGACGAGCCGCTCAGCCGACCGCGTCAGCTTCGACTGCAACGAGCGCTTGAGCTCTTGGCCGGCGACACCCGCCGCCAGCGAGAGGACTTCTTTCGAACGAGACCACATGCGCGACTCCGATCATAAACGTTCAAAACGTTCATCACTGTGATAGCGCTCGCACTACGTACTTGCCACATGCTACGTTTCTGTTGTGTCGGTGAACGCAGAATCGTTCAAAACGGTCAGTCGCGGCCGGCCTGGGCATTCCCCGGCGTCGGTTGCCCGCGCCCTCGGGGTGAGTGAGTCATCGCTCAAGCGGTGGTGTGACGCGGGGCATCTGTCGTTCGCGCGCACGGCGGGCGGGCATCGTCGCGTGCGCACGGCTGCCGTTTTGGCGTTCGCGAAGAGCCACGGTCACCGCGTCATTGCGCCAGAGGAGCTCGGCCTCGTTCCACTCGACGGCACGCCGAACGAGCCGACGCTGCGCAGCCGTTTCATGCGCCTTCTCATCGCGGGACAGTCCCGCGGCGTGACGGAGCTCTTGTCCGCGCTGTTTGCCTCCGGGACCTCGGTCGCGGATCTTTGCGATGGGTTCATCGCGCCAACGCTGGCCGACCTGGGCGAAGCCTGGGCGGGCGGTGGGCTCGAAATCTACGAGGAGCGCCGCGCATGCGAGCTCATCGGGCGAGCCCTCGCGGACCTGGCTGACCTCGCGCCCCATCTGGGCAAGCGCGCACCTCGTGCCATCGGTGGCACGATCACGGGGGACCCGTACACGCTCCCGACGCTGATGGCAGAGGCCACGCTCCGCCACCAGGGGGTGGACGCCCGCTCGCTCGGCGCGTCACTCCCGGCGCCGACCATCGTTGCAGCCATTCGCGAGATCAAACCGAAGATCGTGTGGCTCACCGTGGGCCACGTTTTGGACGAAGACGCGTTCATCGCCGACGTGAGCCACATCGAAGCAGCCGCAGCGGGCGTCGGCGCGGCGCTGGCGATCGGCGGGCGTGCGCTCGGGTCGCGCCTGAGGCTCGAGCTCCGCTGCGCCGTCTTTTGCGACGGCATGCAGCAGCTTGCTTCATTCGGTCGAGCGCTCGCGTCGCAGAGGTGAGACAGAGTGGGCGGTCCTCGCCCTGCGCTGCAATCGAAGCCGATGACGATGATTGAGCCGATCTCCGCTCATCTCGGCGCTGCGAAAACTGCGGGCTTGGTGATCGCAGCCATGGGTCGAACCTGGTGGCGCGGGTCGGTGTGGCGCGAGCGGCGATACCGACCAACACTTTTGATTTATCGAAGGATTTAGAAGCAATTTTCGAGTTGTCGATATTGTGTTCTGGACGCACCTTGCCGGGGCGAAAGAGGGAGGCCGAGCGGCGATGCGCTCCCACCGCCAAGACCAAACGGTGACCCATGTTGCCGTGGGCGATTCGAACCACATGAATCACGGGAGACCGAGCACTCATGAGATCTATCAATTCACACGCAGCCAACCGTCGGGCCAGGGCTTGCTCAGAACCAGCGGACCGAGGCCTCGAACCCGGAGGCGCCGAGGGCGCTTCGAGACGTGGTTCAGTCGCTTTCGAGTCGACTTCGGAGCCGCGCGCAAGACATTCGCTGCGCACCGCGTTGCTGCCTCTTTCGATCATGTTGCTCGTCGGTTGCGCAGGTGCTGGCGCGCCGGTCTCCGATGCTTCCAAGCTTTCGAAGGCAGAAGACCCCACAGCAGCCGCCGCTGAGGTACCTACCAACACAGCGATTTCCCGAGAGCAGGTCGTCGCGGCGCAGGGCAAGTGGTGCGAGGCTCTCGTCGCGATCGGCGCTGCGTCCGACCCCGCGGCGACCGCAAAGGCGGTGCTGGAGAGTGCGTACAACTACGCAGCGGCACCGGTGCTCTTCAAGCCCACGCTCACGTCCGGCAAGCAGACCTTTCGTTTCGACGAAGAGGGCGCGCTCGCCTACTTCGTAGGCGGTAACCCCGCCTATGCCGACGACAAAGGGTTCGCCCGAAAAGGCTGGAAGACGTGTCGGCCCGAAGTTCGCGAAGTCTACATTCACGGCGGCGTGGCCCTCGCGATGGGCAACGTCTCCATGAGCGATGGCAAGGGCGGCGATGTGATGGTCGACAAGACCTTTGGCTATGTGCGCGCCGGCGACTCCCTGAAGATCGTTCTTCACCACTCGTCGCTACCGTATTCCCCCAAGCCCTGAGGCAGATTGTCGCACGATGCCCGGGCGGCTCGGCTTCGCCAGAGCGTGGCTACCGCCGGCGCGACGGCGCGATCTTCACGATCTAGAGCGGGCCATCCGCAGACGCCCACAGCGTGCTCGCTTCTTCAGGCAATTCCTGCGCGTCGATGCCGGGCACCTCCGGCGCGTCCAAGAATTCTCGGAAAATATTCCGCTGGGCAATGAAACGGCCATTGGTGATCGAATCGACCGAACTCTCCCATGTCACGGGACGTCCTGATGGTTCCAGATCGGGACGCGGGCCCGTGACGTTCATGCCGATTCAACCGCTGCCATTCACGAATCCGCGCCCGTGGTAGAGAACACGAATGCCCCGTTCGCCAAGCCTCGATGGATATCGGCGCTCCACCGAGACCGTCTCGGGCGAACTCGAGGTCGAGCTGCCCGTTCGGGAAGGCGCACTTCCGGATGGGCTACGCGGCGTGCTCTACCGCAACGGCCCCGGAAAAATGGAGGTCTTCGGGACGAAGTACGATCACCCGTTCGACGGCGACGGGATGATCACGCGCTTCGCCTTCGGCGAGGACGGCCTCGTTCGCTACAAGAACCGCTTCGTCCGCACGAAGGAGTATGTCGCCGAGAAGCGGGCGAAAAAGATGCTGTTTCGCAGCTTCGGTACGAATCTCCCAGGCGGTCTCCTCAAAAACTTTCTCCGCCTTCGCTTCAAGAATGCCGCGAATACGAGCGTCGTTCTCCACGCCGGCAAGCTGCTCGCGCTGTGGGAGGGCGGGCTCCCGCACTGGCTCGATCCCGACACGCTCGAGACCCGCGGCCGCTACGACTTCGACGGCAAGCTGCGGAACCGCACGTCGCTCCTCGGGCGAGCGCTCGCGCCCGATCTGCCATTCTCGGCGCATCCCAAGCTCGACCTCGACACCCGTGAGCTCGTGGGCTTCGGAACGCTCCTCGGTCCCGAGAACCAGCTCGTCTCCTACCGCATCGACGAGCACGGCGTCATGCGTGCGCCCACCTTCACGCGTCTCGATCGGCTGTCCTTCGTTCACGATTTCGTCCTCACGCCCCGCTATGCGGTCTACTTCCTGCCCGCGGTCTCGTTCCGCATCGCCGCCATGCTGCTCGGCTTCTCGACGCCCGCGGCGTCGCTCACGGACGCCGGAGCACGCTCCGCCTCGATCCTGCTCGTTCCGCGTGGCGGAGGGCCGGCCATCTCGGTGCCTGCTCCTGCGGGCTTCCTCTTCCACTTCGCGAACGGCTTCGAGGACGACGCGGGGCGCGTGGTGCTCGACGGCATGCGGATGGACTCGCTCGCGCCCGCCTCGGCCATCGCCGAGCTCTTCGAGGGCCGCGACATCGAGCTCCCTGCCACTCATCCGACACGCTTCGTCGTCGACCCGATCGCGCGCACCTGCGAGCAGACACGGCTCAGCGAGCACCCCGCCGACCTACCGACCGTCGATCCGCGCGTGCTCGGTCGCCCTTATCGGCATTTCTGGGCGGTCTCCGGCGATCCGAAGAGCAAGGATCCGTTCTTCCATCGCGTGTTGCACTTCGACCACGAGCGCGCCGAGGTGATCCGCGATTTCGGTGCAGATTTTCCGGGAGAGCCGCTTTTCGTACCCTCGCCGGATGCGCGCGGCACGGAAGGCGACGGCTGGGTGCTCTCGCTCGTCTATCGCGCGCGGGAGCATCGCTCCGACCTCTACGTGCTCCGGCCGGACGATCTCGCGACGGTCTGTCGCCTCGAGCTCCCGCACCACGTCCCGCCGGGATTCCACGGCACGTGGGCGCCCGCGGGGTGAAGGACTCCGCATCTCGGCGCCCGGCCCTCCGCGTGACTCCGGGCTGCGCTCTAGCGATCGTCAAGCCCGCGCTCGTTCTCGAAATCAGGGAGGCGCCTCTCCGCGCGTGTCCGCACGACAAGCTGCTTGTCAGCGCCCCAAGAGCCGATGTCGAAGCGCAGCCCAAACGCGAAGGTCGGCTGTAGCGGGCGGCCATGCTCGTCGACGTGCTCGATCTTGGGGACGTCGGAGCAATCGGTGAGCTTGAATTGCCAGTCGGTGCCGTGCGGGAAGACGTGCAGAACCTCGACCTCGACCTCCACGATTGCGCCGGCTCTCGCGGCGGCCGGGCCCATTCGCACAGGCGCCGCTTGCAGTCGCGCGAAGAGCGCGTCGCCGGCGCTCAGCCAGGCGCGGTTTCTCCGGCTGTCGACGTCGAGCGTCACGCTGAGCGGCGCTCCGTTGGCGGCGAGCGCGATCTCGAAGACGACCTTCGAGCCATGTGCGGCGCCCGTCTCGCGCGCCGCCTCCGATGCCATGCGCGCGACGCCAGCGACCTCCGGTTGATTCAAGCCGAGCGCGTCGTCTTGCTCCCGAAGCATGCGCGCGACGCCTTCGCGGATGCGCGCTTCCTTGTCGAGAGCCGGCAGCGATGGCGCCGTGACGCGCTCGGCGAGAGAGAGCGCCAGCCGAGGCCCGCTCTCGCCATCGTTCCATTCATCAGGCGCGATGGGCGTCGGCTCCGCCGCGGGCTCTGGTCGGGGCCAAGGCTGCGTCGCGAGCTCGCGGCCGAGCGACAGGACGAAGTGGAGCGCGACGAGCGCGCTCGGGGGCAAGCGCTCGACGTGTATTCGCGATGTGGGCATACTCGGGAAACGGGCGCCCGGGCACGCTCATGCGCGGGAAGCGTCGAAAGCCAGAAATGTAAGTGCACCGCGCTCCTTACACGGCGGAGAAAGATGGCCGCGCTACCCTGCAGCTGACCTCTTTGCCAATCCAAAGCGGCGATGAGCCCGGCGAGATGGCGGCGCTCACGGGCTTCGCGATGCAAGGCGTCCTGCTGTTGCAGCCCCCAGCAACGCCGCCTCACTTGGCGGGCGCTGCATCGAGCGCGTCGATCGGCCGCGTCGCACAGCGCGCACCATTGGCGCACTGATCAGGCGCGACGACGCCGAGCTGGCGCTGGTCGCCGCGGCCCCAGCAACGCACCTCGCCGGAGTCGAGCACCACGTAGGCGTGCTCCCCGCCCATTGCGATGTGCGCCGCGCCGCTGACGGCTAGCTCCGGTGGTGGAGCGGTGGTGCCGATCTTGAACCGGACCGCGCCGAACGTGCCGCGCCCCAGGGTGCCCATCCCGTTGGCTCCCCAACACAGCACGTCGCCTTTGGTCGTGAGCGCGCAAGCAGTCTCGTCAGCCAGTGCGATCGCCGCGACGTCGGTGAGACCGACGACGGGCTCGGCCCGTGTTGCTTTGGGGTTCTCGACGATCTGCATCCCTTGCGCTTCACTTCTCACGATGCGCACACCACCACAGCGATTCGTCCCCGCACCCCATCCGTCCCTGGTACCAGCGCGGACCACCCCAGCGCTATGGTCATCTTTCCCGGGCCGAAGGCAGCGGCAGAACGATTTTCGGGACCGATAACGCGGTTCGCGACGGTCGTAGTCGCTCGGATCCGCGAGCACCGCGCGTGTGAGAGCTCTTCTCGTTTCGAATCCCTACTCGCCAAAACCGCGACTACTTGCATCTCCCTTCGACACAGAAGGAGCCGTACGGGTCGTCGGCGCAGTCGCCATCGCCGGTGCACAGAAGCCCGTGCCTTACGGACCGAGCTTGGCGAGAAAGGCATCCTCGTTCCCCGCGTTGTTGAGCGGACCGCCGCCGAAGTCGAGCGCGCCCAAGTAGAACGACCCGGCCAGAACCGAGTTGCCGGAGGCATCGACGGCAACGGCGTAGGAGCGCGCCTGGTCGGAGCCGCCGAACCGGCTGGCCCACACGTACTCGCCGTCGGCGGTGAGCCTGGCCAGGAAGACGTCGTAGGACAGCCCTTCGCTCGTGAGCGGACCACCGCCGAGATCGAACGAGCCCTCGAAGAAGCCGGTCACGACGATGTCGCCCGAGGCATCGAGCGCGACGCCGGAGGTGTACTCGCTGCCCTGACCTCCAAAGCGCTCGCTGAACTGGTGGCTTCCATCTGGCCCGAGCTTCACGACGAAGATGTCGTAGTTGCCCGCGCTCGTGAGCGGTCCGCCGCCGAAGTCGACGCCGTCCTCGAACAGACCGCTGACGACGATGTTGCCCGTCGCGTCGATCGCGACGCCGGTCGGCCATTGACCATTCGTGTCGCCGAAGCGCGCGCTCCAGAGGTGCGTACCATTCGACGCGAGCTTGACGACGAAGGTGTCTGCGGCATCCGAAGTGGTGCTGGTCAGCGGTAGTCCGCCGAGATCGGTGGTGCCGGCGAACCACCCCGTGACGACGATGTTGCCCGCCGCGTCGATCGCGACCGCAACCGGCAAGGCATTGCCGAAGCGCTTGCTCCAGAGGTGCGTGCCATCCGCCGCGAGCTTGGCGAGGACGAGGTCGAACGCGCCGATGCTCGGGAGCGCGCCCCCCCGTAATCGGTGGGACCCTCGCAACCCGTGGCGACGACGACGTTGCCGGTCGGGTCGACCGCGATCGCGTCGGCACCCGAGCCTGTGCCGCCAGCGAACTGGCGGCTCCACAGATGACTGCCGTCGGCCGCAAAGCGGGCCACGAACTTGCTCCAGACGCCGGGGCTCGCGAGCGTCTCCCCGCCGAGATCGATGTTGCTCTCGAAGCTGCCGCTGATCGCGATGTTGCCGGCGAGGTCGACGGCGATGCGAGGCTCGACCTGCTCTCCGATGTCGCCGAAGCTCTTGCTCCACAGGTGGTTTCCATCGGCTGTCAGCTGGGCCAGAAAAAGATCGTGATAACCTTCGCTCAGCAGAGCGCCGCCACCGAGATCGATGGCCCCCGTGGAGTGACCCGCCACCACCACGTTGTCGGACGCATCAACGGCAACAGACTGCGCGAGCTGCCATTCGGCGTCGCCGAAGCGCTTGCTCCACAAGTGTGCTCCGCCGATCTGGCCGGTGCAGACGCCCGCGCCGTCACACGAGCCCCCGCCCGAGCAGCTCGTTCCGGCCGGGGCAGGCTCGGTGCCGCAGCCGCCCGAGACGCACGTCCGCGCGATACAGGAGTTGCCGGTCGCGGGACAGTCTGCCGGTGCAGAGCACTCCGCGCGTCCGCCTCCGCCTCCTCCTTCCGCGGTGCTCCCAGCAGCTCCGCGTCCCCCCTGCGGGGCACCGGCAACACCGCCGCCCGCGACGATGACGCCACCTGCGCCTCCATCCCGGTCGTCGATGACGACGGCTCCGGAGCACCCCGTCGAGCCGAGCGTGCCCACAGCAAGCGCCAGCACCCAGCCCCGCGCCGATGACGACCCTTGCACGCTCCTAACATCCACTCGCTCGACCTCGGCCATTACGGACAGTCGTACACGATGTCAGCGTGACTTG
>Ga0105048_10001599_pt1 | contig 36661 bp, 30 predicted proteins | sample MAT05_FD_78382 | JGI IMG/M metagenome (GOLD analysis project Ga0105048, IMG submission 78382) | Freshwater microbial communities from Lake Fryxell liftoff mats and glacier meltwater in Antarctica - MAT-05 | ecosystem: Environmental > Aquatic > Freshwater > Ice > Liftoff microbial mat | place... | reverse complement strand
TAACTGGAGCTCAAGGCGTCGGTGCGGGTGACAGCCTCCGCTCGCTGTTGCGCATTGGGACGCTTAAATCTACCAAACCTATCGTGCTTTTTCTCGATGAAGTAGACGCGCTGGTCTGCGATACGCTGATCTCGCTGCTGCGTCAGATCCGCGCGGGCTACACCGACCGGCCAGAGGCGTTTCCGCAAACAATTGTGCTGTGCGGTGTGCGCGATGTGCGCGACTACCGCATGACGCTTGCCGACGGCGAGGTTATTACCGGCGGCAGCGCGTTCAATATCAAGGCCGAGTCGTTGCGCTTGGGCGACTTCAGTGAGGCGGATATTGCTGAACTTTATCAACAACATACCGACGCTACCGGGCAGGCGTTTATGATGCACTCGCGCTCGCGTGGCAGCTCACGCGCGGCCAGCCGTGGCTGGTCAACGCGCTTGCTGAGCAAGCGGTGTGGAAAACCGCCGCCAATTTGGAGCGCACGCAAACGATCGACGAGCCGCGTTTGCGCGCCGCTGGCGAGGCGCTGATTTTGCGCAATGACACGCATCTCGATCAGCTTACCGACAAACTGCGCGAACCACGCGTGCGCGCGGCGATCGAACCGATGCTGTTGGGCCTGCAGGTCGATCAAGCCATCGCCGACCTGCAATATGTTTACGACCTCGGGCTGATTCGCCTTGACGCGTATCAGAATCCGGTCCCGGCCAACGCGATTTATGCCGAGGTATTGCCGCGAGTCCTGAACAGCTCCGCGCAGTTTGGATTGCACAGCGAGCGCATTCGCCCGGACTGGCAGAATCCTAACGGCTCCCTGAACCCACACCAGCTGCTGCGCAATTTTCTCGAGTTCTGGAAAAAAGACGGTGAGCCGATGATGGCCACCATCTCCTATCACGACGCGGCACCGCATTTGGTGCTAATGGCCTATTTGCAGCGCGTGGTCAATGGCCGCGGACGCATTGAGCGCGAGTACGCAGCAGGCTCGGGTCGCCTGGATTTGCTGGTGGTTTTTGGCGCACAGCGCATGGCCATTGAGGTCAAGGTGTGGCGCCACAAACGCTCCGATCCGCTGCACGATGGCTTAGAACAAATCGAGCGTTACCTGACGCGCTTGAGTCTCGACGAAGGCTTTTTGGTGCTGTTTGATCAGCGCAGTGCCGCACCCAATTGGCCACTGCGCATGAGCGTGTCGCAGGCGCGCACCGCGAGTGGCCTGGGTGTAACGGTGCTGCGCGGTTAGGGCCAGCGAACATCCATTGATGAAGCCTCTAGCCAGCGCGCAACGCGGTTGTGACCGGCAATCGAGCGGCGCGAATGGCTGGCAGTAGCCCACCGAGAAAGCCAATCATTAGCGAAATGACCAGGCCTAAGATGACCAAATCTGGGGTCACGCGGAAGTTGAAGACCACTTGCGTAAATCCTTGGCCCAACGTTGAAACGCTAAAGTTATTGAACAGCACATAGGCGATTGTCGCGCCCAAAATGCCGCCCAAAAGCGCGAGTGCCATCGCCTCGATCAGTACCGATGCAGCGACCGGAATGCCGCCGAAGCCGATCGCGCGCAGTGTCGCAATTTGCCGGGTGCGCGCGGCAACCGCTGCAAACATCGTGTTGAGCGCTGCAAACAGCGCGCCCAAACCCATGATGATCGACACCACCACCGCGAGCCCACTGATGATTCGGCTGAACTGCTCGGTTTGACCGGAGAAATAGGCCTTCTCCGCTTGGACATCGACATTTAACCTAGGGTCGGCTTTTAAGGTCGCCTTGAAGATTTCCAAGTCTTTTGCGGCATTGAGCTGCACTAAAACCGACGAGGCGCCCAAGCGGCCAAACGCGGTTTGCGCGGTTGCATAATCGGTGATCAATTCCGACTCGTGTACGTCGCCCGATTCGAAGACGCCGACCACCGCCCAATCCGCGCCGCGAAAGCGCAGCTTCGAGCCCATGCTGACGCCTTCAAACGAGGTCAGCGCGCTTTTGCCCACGATCACTTCCTGCAGCCCCGACTTGAACAAACGGCCGTCGACAATTTTTAGCTCCGGTCGCAGTTCCAAACCCGCAGGCTCAACCCCGCGCAGCGTGACGTTGAAGGAACCACCGCGCGCAATCGACGCAAACTCGGTGATCACAATCAGCTCCGCAGACGCCAGCGCGGCGCCATTCTTGCCGGGACGCGCGCCGGGCGTGTCCTTGATCGCTTGCACCGAGGCAGCATCGAGGCCTGAGTTCAATTCAGCCGACGACCCATCGCGCAACACCAGCGCGCGGTCCTCGCGCCCGGTCGCCTTGAGCGTCGCCTCAAAACCCTTGGACATCGCCAGCAGCGCGGTGAAAACGCCCACCACGCCGGCGATGCCGATGATAATGACCAAGCTCAAGCCTAGGCGAGAACCTAAGCTGCGCAGATTCATTGCGGTAATCGATACGATTTGATTCAACATGTCTTTCTCCTAACGGCCAGCGAGCGCATCGACGATTTTTAAGTTTCTGGCGCGCCACGCCGGCGGCAAGCCCACCAACAGGGCCAGTACAAACACGCTGCCCAACGCATACAGCCACACGCGCTGATCGACAATGCTGCCGCTGGCCTGAAAAAAGCCTGCCAGCCCAAACCCGACTACCGTGGCCAATGCCATGCCGAGTATGGCGCCGGCGGCAATCAGCAAAAACGTCTCGCCAAGCACCAGCCACAGCACGGTCGAATCGGTGAAGCCAAGGGTTTTGAGCACCGCGAGCTGCGGAATGCGGTCGCGCACGGCTTGCGCCATGGTGTTGCCGGTCAGCAGCAGGATGGTGAAAAAAACTGCGCCGAGAATGGCGTTGACAATCAGGTTGATATCGCCGATTTGACGCACAAAATTCAGATTGAATTCTTTCTCACTTTGGCTTTTGGTTTCTTCCGGCGAATTAACATATTTCGCATCAATTAATTGCGCTACTTTTTCAGCATCGTCGGCTTTTGCCAGCTTCGAAATAAAGATACCGGCACCGCCCTTGCCAAACTGGCGCGCTTCGTCGAAGTAGGCAAAGTTGATGTACATCACCCCGGTTTGGCGCTGGGTGTCAGCGTCTTTGCCGTCATAGATTCCAGCAACCTCAAAAGTCCACAGTTTGCTGCCGTCGTTCTGCGGAAAGATGTTCGAGTTCATCGGCAACTGCTGCCCAATCTTAAAATTAAATCGATCGGCAAGCTGGCGCCCGAGAATCACGCCGGTGCGCTTGTTTGCGAAATCCTGCCACTGCGCATCGGGCATTTTCCACTCGGGATACACATCTTTGAGGCGCAACGGATCCACCGCAAACGCGACCAGCTGATTGCTGGGCTTTTGGTAATACGCCCCAAACCACTGCTGCTGCATCACGCGCTGCACGCCGGGAATCGATTCAATTTGCGGCAGCATGCGCAGCGGCAACGCCTGGGTAAATGACACCCGCGATTGCGTCACGATGCGCGTCGCCCCGGTAAATCCGTCACCAGCGGTGTTGAACAGCACATTCACTGCCTGCAATAGGCCAAAAAGCAAATAGGCCATTACCAACGATAGCAAGGTGAGAATCGTGCGGGTCTTTTTTGCAAAAAGCGCCGCCAAAACCAATCGAAAGTACTTCATTTCAGCGGCCTATCGGTGCATTCATCACTTCGTCAACCAATTGACCCTTGTCTAAATGCAAGGTGCGCTTGGCGTATTCGGCGGCCTTCGGATCGTGGGTCACCATGACGATGGTTTTGCCCTGCTCGCGATTGAGGGTTTGCAGTAGCGTCAAAATCTCATCGGCGGTTTTGCGGTCCAAATCACCGGTCGGCTCATCGCACACCAGCAAGGTGGGGTCAGCCACCAGCGCACGGGCGATTGCGACGCGCTGCTCTTGGCCGCCGGAAAGCTCTTTAGGCTTGTGTCGACCGCGATCACCCAAACCGACAATTTCCAGCGCGATGCGCGCGCGCTTGCCGCGATTGGCGGCACTCAAACCGGTTAATAGCAGCGGCAATTCCACATTGCGCTCAGCAGTTAATTCGGGCATCAGATTATAAAATTGAAACACAAAGCCCACGTTGCGCGCGCGCCACGCAGCCAGCGCATTGCCGCTTAATTGATCGATGCGCTTGCCGTCAATGCTGACCTCCCCGGCGCTCGGTTGGTCCAGCCCGCCGATCAAATTCAGCAGCGTGGTTTTGCCCGAGCCCGACGGGCCCATCAATGCAACAAAATCGCCTTTTGGAATAGACAAACTGAGCTGATGCAACACCTCAATGGATTGCTTTCCGCGCACATAGCTTTTGGACAATTGCTTAATTTCAATCAGGCTCGACATAGGGATTCACCTCCAGCTATTGCACGCTAACCTGCGTGCCGGATTTCAGTTGATCTAAATTCTCGGTGACTATTTGCTCACCGATGGCTAAGTTATTTTCAATCCGCGCATTGGCGCCAATGGTCTCAGCAATACTGATATCGCGCTCTTCAATCACGCCGTCTTTGACCACGAACACTTTGCCGCGCAGTACGGCGCTACTCGGCACCAATACGCCCTTGAGCACCGGCGCGGCAATGGCGGCACCCGCTGCGGGCTCTACGCTGATAAAACGCACGCGCGCACCCATATCCGGCAGCACGCGGCCATCCTTCTTGATAAAGGCCACACGTACTTTCACCGTTGCTTTGGTGCGATCGGCGGTTGGGATGATCGCAATCACCGAGCCTGGTATTTTCCAATCCGGATAGGCGTTCAGGGTGATCTCGGTAGACATTTCCGGCAGCACGCGATTGATAAAGCTCTCGCCCACATCCACTTCGACCTCAAGCGATTCCATATCCACAATCGTCGCAATACCGCTGCGGGTAAATCCGCCGCCGGCTGAAATGGGCGAAATCATCTCGCCAGGTTGGGCCGCTTTGGCGATCACGATGCCGGCAAAGGGCGCGCGAATCTCGTTATCGACCTGCTGCTGCTGGTACACCGCCACCGTGCGCTCAGCGACGTTGATCTCGGCCATCGACGATTGAATGCGCGCTTTCAAGCCGTCGGCGGTTGCCTGCGCGGTATCGAGTGCGGCCTGCGAGACCAGCTTTCGCGCCATCAAATCCCGATTGCGTTTGAGCTGGCGCTCAGCATCGGCGAGCTGCACGCGGGCTTCCACCACGCGCTGCCGTGATGACTGCGCCTGCGCCTGGGCCAAATCCAACTGCGCGGTGGAGTTACTGCTATCAAGCGTGGCCAGCAGCTGTCCCGCCTCAACGCGCATGCCCTCTTGAATCAGCACTTCTTTAACCTTACCGGTGGTTTTAGCCGACACGGTTGCTTGGCGTCGCGCGACCACGTAGCCGGAAGCATCCAGCACTGAACCCGCGTTGCCGCCGCTCGCCTGCGCAGGAAGCACCGAGACCACGCTTACCGAGACCACTTTGCCGCCGCGCAAAAACCACCACGCCGCCGTTCCGGCCAGCACCAGCACCACCACGCCGATCGCAATCCATTTTCCAAGCGAGGATCCCTCCTCGCGCTCGTCGTCGCGGATTGACAGTTCTTTTAATAAATCTTGGCGACTCATGGATTGGCCTCAAAGCGGATAAGACAAAGGTAACGGGAAAAACGGGTGGCGAAAAATGCGCGAAGTCACGCGAAAGTTGCATGACAAGCGTCAGGTCGGTTACAGGCCAAGTGACCGCTGGGTTTGCGTTCCTTTAATCTTAGGCCATTAAAGTTACCGGACCCGTTCGCTGGCTGCGAGGCCCCATATGTCTTTTTTCAAGGAAGGTCGCGCGTCGCGATCGGTGCGCTTCACGCGCTCACATGCGATTGTGCGTTTGCGCCGGGAGCTAGAGGCGCGAGCCTTCCCGCGCTTTGAAATGGCCTTGATCGTTGGCCTGACCGGGGCCGTGGGATTTCTGTTCTCGTTTATGTTGATGCACTTAGGCCTCAACAGCATGGCTTTGCGCTATCCGCTGGCGCTGATGTTTGCCTATGGATTTTTCCTGTTTGCCCTGTGGCTGTGGCTGCGCGCGCGCGAAAGTGATTTCTCCGATCTCCTCGACCCCGAGTTAATTGAGGCGCGCCTGCCTCTCGACGCCTCCAGCAACACCGGGTCAGCGGACGCCTTTGACGGCCTAGCGCAAGTAGCCGCCGAGAGCGACGAGCTGGCCGTTCCGCTGATCGCGCTGTTCGTCACAATCGGTGCAGCGCTCGCCTCGCTGTACGTTGTCTATTTGGCGCCGCTGCTGTTCGCTGAGCTGATTTTTGATGGCGTCCTCGCGTACACGCTGTTCCGGCATTTACGCTCCGTCGATCAAGCGCACTGGCTGCAAACGGCGCTGCGTCGAACGGCCCTGCCATTTTTGGTGACCGCGCTAGTGCTGTGCGCGGGCGGCGCGCTGTTGGGCCATTCTGCACCCGGCGCACGCACTTTGCTTGAGGCACTCGAGTACAAGGAAGTGAGCCGCTCACCTAATCGATAATTTTTGACCCATGACCAGCAAAACGCCCCTGCCCCTGCTCGAACTTCCGAAAGATCTCGCTACACGCAGCGCGCTGTGTCAGCTGCTGCTGTGCGAAGAAACCGATGCGCGCAACAGCGGGCTGCCTGAGCTTCGCGATTACTACAAGTCAGCGTTCGACACGGCGGATCGGTTGCGCACGGCGCTTGCCAACTATGTCAGCCGCGACCATCCGCACCGGGTTAAGCCCCAGTACCACGCGCCATTGCTCAAGCTTTTGCTTTCTGGCGAGGCCGCGCGCATGCTCGCGGGCGTGCGCTCGGTGGCCGTCGACAACCTTCGGCTTGCCCCGGCGCGCGGCGCGCTGTACCAGCGAGAAACGTTGCTGTGCGTGTTCACGGGTTTGAATTTTCAGCAGATTCGTGAAACGGAGCGCCTGACGGGACCGCACAACTTTATTCTGGAAGACAGTTTGCTCAGGGTCCTGCTCAATGGTGAGCTCTACGAGTTAGCTCAAGACGCGCTGTCGGTGGATGCGCGTGCAGCGATCGCACAGCGCGCGTTGTCGCTTGCGCTTAGAACGCCCAACCTGCAAACGCCCGCTTGGCTCAAGCGCAGCGGGGAGCTGCTCGAATTAGACCTGGAAGAAGCGCTTTTTTTGCGTGTAAGCGTTCGCCTGATTGAGCATTTTGTGCTGTCGGGAATTGAACCGAAGGCCGCTGGGATGCCGACTCTGCAAGTGCTGTATGCCCCAACGCTGGAAGGCGTTGCGCGCTTACACGACGGCGACTTGCGCGGTGCGCTTGTGCATTTTGAGGCCGCGCAAAAGGACTACCAAAACCTCGTTGATAGCCGCGAACTCGCGCCTGGCATCGTCGGCACCTTGCTGCTGCTGGCCTTGATCGCCATTGATGATGAGCCAGCGCGCAAGCGGCTGCGAGCGCTGGCCAAGTTTGACCTTCCCGACGCGCTGCACTGGGGCAGCGAGAGCGCGGCGTTGTTGAAGCGCTTTATCCAAACGCGTGAGTCGGGTGGCAGCTCTCAGGCGCTATTTGAATTCACCCGTTTTGGCAGACCGGCCGACGTGCTGACCGAGCTGCTGCTGATGGCTTGGAGCGACTGTCGCTTGACGGCATCGACAGAGGCGCGCGCGAAGCTCGCGCTGGCGGCTTGCGAGATGGCGCAGTGGCACTGGCTGGCCGCGCAAATTCGCGCCTGTTTGCAGGTTCTGCGCGCTGATCGCCCGGCGCAGGGCCCGCCCGCTCTGGTCCACTTGCGAGAGTCTCAATCACCGTGGGATGAAACGTGGCGCGCGCTCAGCGAGCTGGCAGCGTTGCCAATCGAGTCCACCAAGCGCAAAACCGCGAACTCGCAGCTGCGCGTGGATCTTGTTGATCTCTATGGCGTGGTCACGCTCGGCTTGCTCGAGCAGCGTCCGCAAAAGGACGGCACTTTCGGCGAGGGGACGCGGCTGAAGTCCAGCAAAGGCATGGTGGACTGCCGCCAACGGTTGGGCGAAGGCACGCCGGATGCGCGTGTGTTGGACGCGTGTATGGCCATCGCCGCCTATCCTCGCGACTTAAGCACGGCCTACGGCAACGCGGGCGTGCTCGAAGCGCTGATTGGCCATCCGCGTGTTTATTGGCAACGACGTAGCGCCAGGCCGGCGTTGATCAGCGTTGAGGAAGGCAAACTCGATATCCGCTTGAACGAGTTGGCGACTGGCGAGCATCAGCTCACAATTTCACCTGAGCCGCCGAGCGTGGATAGCAAGCGCTTTGTGCTGCGCGAGGGCGAGCGGCTGCGCGTGTACAGCTTAAGCAACGCGCACCGTAGGCTGCTGGCCTCGGTTGGGTCGGGCATTATCGTGCCGCGCACGGCGCTCGCGCCGATCACCGCACTGGCGCCCAAACTGGCGCGATTTGCCGCGCTCTCGAGCGATTTGAAATCCGGCCTACGCGCGCCGCAGATCGGCTCAAGCCGCCTGCATATACTGCTGGAGCCTCGTGGCAGCAGCTTGAGCGCACGCGTCGAAGTTCGACCATTTGGCCTCGACGTGGGGCCGTATTTCGCAGCCGGCGAGGAACCTTCGGAGGTGCTCGGAGCCATCAACGGTGAAGTGGTCAGCGCGAAGCGCGATTTGGCGCAAGAGCGCGCTGAGCTCGCTGTATTGATTCACCAGCAGCCCTTGCTGGGCGCGGACGGACGCGCTGATTTTGACGATCCCGAGCAGGCACTTGAGCTGATCGAGGCGCTGCAGGGCAGTCGCGATCGTTTTACCGTGGCGTGGCCGCAGGGGCAAGCGCGGCGCGTGGTCAGCGCGAAGGGCATTGCTGTGGCGATCACCCAAAAGCGCGACTGGCTGGACGTCGCCGCCACGGTCAATATTGATGATGAGCGCACGCTCAACCTAGGCCGCATGCTGGAGCTAATGGAGCGCTCCAAGGGCGGCTATGTGCGCCTGGACGATAACGAGTATTTGCGCTTGAGTGATCAGCTAAAAGCCCAGCTGCTAGCGCTGAAAGCATTTGCCGATAGCCGTGGCAAGGTCGAGGTGTCGCGCTTTGCCGCGCCGCTGCTGGCAGGCGCACTCGGGGCGGCTTTCGACACGCCTGCCATTCAAAGTCTCACGCAGAAAATGGATGAGGCGCAGCAGCTTAAGGTGAGCTTGCCGCGCACTTTTTCGGCTGAATTGCGCGACTACCAGCATGTGGGTTTTCAGTGGCTGATGCGCTGCGCGCACTGGGGTGCGGGCGCCTGTTTGGCCGACGATATGGGCTTGGGCAAGACCGTCCAAGCGCTCGCTGCGCTGACTGCTCGCGCACCTTTGGGCGCGCAGCTGGTGGTCGCACCTACTTCGCTGATTGGCAACTGGACGCGCGAAGCCAACCGTTTCGCACCGACCTTGAACGTGATTCGTTTTGAGCCCACCACGCGCGAAGGGATATTGAAATCGCTGAAATCCTTTGACTTGCTGCTGATCAGCTACGGCCTGCTGACCCAGCACATCCAGGCGTTTGAGAAAATCACGCTGGCAACGGTGGTGTTAGACGAGGCCCAAGCGATCAAAAATGCCGCTACCCAGCGCGCGCAGGCCGTGTTTGCGCTGAACGCGCAGTGGCGCGTGGCGACCACCGGCACGCCGATTGAAAACCATCTTGGCGAGCTGTGGAGCCTGTTTAACTTTCTCAATCCCGGCCTGCTCGGCAGCCAGCCGCGCTTTACCAAACGCTTCCAAAACCCCATCGAGCGCGACCCGAGTGGGCCGGAGAAAGCGCTGCTGCGGCGCCTGATCGCGCCATTTTTACTGCGCCGCACCAAGGCAGAAGTGCTCGCCGAGCTGCCGCCGCGCACGGAAATCACCCTGTTGGTGACGCCATCGGCTGGCGAGATCGCGCTCGCTGGCGCGCTGAAGCTCAAAGCGCTGAACTTGATTGCAGCAACTGATGGCAGCGTGCAATCCAAGCAGATCCGCATCTTGGCTGAGATCATGCGTTTGCGGCGTGCGGCTTGCCATCCGAGCCTGGTTGCACCGGATCTCAATTTAGGCTCAGCGAAACTCGAACGGCTGATCGTGCTGGTTGAGGAGCTCAAAGACAATCGCCACCGCGCGCTGATTTTTAGCCAGTTTGTTGACTATTTGACCATCGTGCGCGAGCGCCTGGATGCAGCGTCGGTGAGCTACCAATATCTTGACGGATCAACGCCGGGCAAAGAACGCGACCGTGCGGTGAGCGCCTTTCAAAACGGTGAGTCGGATGTGTTTTTATTGAGCCTCAAGGCGGGCGGCGTCGGCTTGAATCTCACCGCAGCCGACTATGTGATCCACCTCGACCCGTGGTGGAACCCAGCGGTTGAACAGCAGGCCTCCGATCGCGCGCATCGAATCGGCCAAACCCGCCCAGTGACGATTTATCGGCTGGTGCTGGAAGGCTCTATCGAGGAGAAAATCTTGAGCCTGCATGGCGCAAAGCGCGAGCTGATGGATTCGGTGCTAGCCGACACCGACAGCCCGGCCAAAGTGGGCGCGGAGGAACTGCTTGCGTTGATTCAGTCGGTTTAGGCGGCTAAATCGCGCTGGGAACGATTGCCGAAAGCAACGATGGCCGCACCGAGCAGGATCAACGATGCCAGCAAGAATGCCAGCCCCGGCTGATAAAAATTGCCGTGGTGGGCAATCCCAAAAGCAAACACATTGGCAAACAAAAACGGCCCGATGATGCCGCCTAAACTGGTCAGCGATCCCAGCGCGCCTTGCAGCTGGCCTTGCTGGGTCGGCTCGCACAGGCGTGACAGCAGGCTTTGCAACGAAGGCCCTGTCAAACCCCACAGCGCCATCAGCGGCACGCTCGCCCAAAACCAAACGCCGCTCGGCGCGAAGCCGTAGGCGGCAAAGCCGATCGCGCCGAAACTCAGCCCCATAATCAACGTGCGCGATTCACCAATTTTGGCGACCACGCGCTTGACCAAGACGCCTTGTACCAGCGCCGAACACACGCCCACCGCGGCCAAGGTAAAACCAATGGTCTTTACATCCCAACCATAGCGATAGCCCGCGTAGAGCACGAACGTAGCTGGCAGCACCACGTGGGCGAGCTGCGACATGAACTGCACGCTGGCCAAACGCAGCATGCTGGGGTTGCGCCATAAAAACTTAAACGAGCCAATCGGATTGGCTTTGGCCCAGGTAAACGGCGAACGCAGCGCCTTGGGCAGCGACTCGGGCAGCACAAAAAAGCCGTAACAAAAATTGCACAGGCTTAAGGTTGCCGCGACCCAAAACGGTAGACGAATATCGATCTCGCCCAAAATACCACCCGCTGCCGGGCCGATCACAAAGCCCAATCCAAACGCAGCGCCCAGCAGGCCGTAGGCCCCGGCGCGCTTCTCGGGCGCGGTCACGTCGGCAATGTAGGCGAAAGCCGTTGAGATGCTCGCGGAGAAAAAACCTGCAATCACCCGGCCAACCAGCAACACCCAAAGAGTGGGCGCCAGCGCCATGATCAGATAGTCGATCCCGAGCCCAAAGTTTGATAGCAAAACAATCGGACGGCGCCCGAAGCGATCCGAAAGCGTGCCTAAAATGGGCATTGAGACGAATTGGATCAGCGCGAACAGCGTGCCAAACCAGCCCACCGTGCTGGCTGCACTGGCGACGTTGCCCCCGTAAAACTGCGCGATCAAGCCCGGCAACACCGGAATGATTAAACCAATCGCCAGCACATCCAGCGCCACGGTGATAAAAATAAAGGCAATCGCCGCGCCGCGCGGCTTGGGATCATTCAAATCAGTGTCACCATAAATTTCAATCGCAGCCGACGGCTACAAGCCTGTACAGACCCGATTGCGCCCTTCGCTTTTGGCTCGATAGAGCTGTTCATCGGCGAACGCGAGGATATCGGCTGGCGCTTTCATCGACGGATTCCACTGCGAGATACCGATACTGATCGTGAAATTGATCTTGCGCCCTGCCACCTGGACTGCACTTAAAGCAACTGCCGAGCGGATTTCTTCCGCGAGCATGCGCGCTCGTTCCAAATCCGTTTCTGGCAGCAAAATTGCAAACTCCTCGCCACCAATGCGCGCTGGCACGTCGCCGTTGCGCACACGCTCGCGCAGCAAATCGGCAAGCGCTTTGAGCACCTGGTCGCCAGCCAAATGGCCGATCTCATCGTTGATCGGCTTGAAATGATCGATATCAATAAACGCGAGGCTAAAAATCCGCTGATTGCGCAGCGAGCGCTGAATTTCCTTGTCGAGCAGCTCGAGCAACTGGCGCCGGTTGTTTAGCTTGGTCAGCGTGTCGTGCGTAGCCAGCTGATAGAGCTCTTCGTGGTAGCGCGCCTCAATGGAGGTATGGCTGATAAATTTGAAGATCGTTTGCCCGACACTAACGTGATCGCCATCGCGCAAGATTGTCTCGATCACGCGCTGATCGTTGAGGTAGGTGTGATTGGTCGAATCAAGATCTTTGACATGGTAGCCGTCGCGATCGCGAAATATTCGGCAGTGTGCGCGCGACACCGAGCGTTCTGGAATCTGAAAATCCGCCTCCGGCGCGCGACCGATCACCAGGCCTGAATCCTTGAGCTCAACCCGGGTGCCCAAACGCTCGCCGCGAATGACCACCAAGCAAGCGCTGACCTCGCCCGGTGCAACCAATGGCGCGCCGATCGGAATCTGCTTGGTGGTGGAATTCTCGCGGGAAGTATCGCGACGAGTCATGTGCGCATCTGCGGAAGGTTCAGCTATTGTGGGGAAACTTATGCTGCCACTCAACGGGCAACCAGCTTGATGCGTCTATATCGATGGTTATTTGGTACGGCTTTGCTGCTTACAAGCTTCATCTTGGGTGCATTCTGCGCCCGTTTCGGCTGGCCGCCGTATCCGCAGATGGTAAAAGTTTACTTAAGCTTGCGTCCCGACGCCCACTCTAACCGACTGTTTGCCGACCGCGCGGCGCTGCTTGCGGCCTATCGCGCCGATACGCGCGCGGCACAGCTGGTGCTTGCAGGTGACAGCCAGTTTGCGCGCGGCGATTGGCCGGCGCTGTTGCCCGACCGGCGCACCGCGCTGCGCGCGATCGATGGCGAGACTGCAAGCCAGCTGCTGAATCGCCCCGACACGCTGCGCGCGCCGGGTGCCAGCCACCTAGCGATTTTGATCGGCATCAACGATTTGATCAGCGGCGATTCACCGCGCCTCATCTGCCAGCGAATTGAGCAGTTGGTCAATAAAACCGCCCAATCGATGCAGGTGATTGTGCTTGGCGTATTGCCAACCCGGCGCGCGGGTTGGAACGAGCAGGTGCGCGCGCTGAATCACTGTTTGCGCTTAACAATCCCTGTGCGCGGCGCAAGATTTATCGAAGCGTTTGCTGACAGTGAGCCGCTTGATCACGCCTTAAGTGTCGATGAAATTCACTTGAGTGCGGCCGGCTATCGCCAATTGGCCGCCGCGCTTGAAAAAGCTTTGGTGCTTTAACCTAGAAACCTCAGTTGGACGGGGCGGAGTGTGCGGTTATGGGTGAGCAGGGCAAGGCGCGATGAGGCGCAATGGTTGTTCCATTCCAACGGTTGTTCCATTCCAACGAGTTGCAACGAAGCCATGCGCAGCCAGAACCGTGCAATCTGCCTCGAAGCGGAATCACCCACTGGGTGAATGGGTAAAGTGGCAAAAATGCTTCAAGAATCATCAAAGCTGCGGCACTTGAAAGCGGTCAACTGAGGTTTCTAGGTTTAAGGAGAACCCGCAGCCGCAAACGCCTGCGCAATCGTCGTCTGGATGTTAGCCGCCGCGCGCGGCCGATCAAGCGCATCGCGAATGGGTCGGCCGACCACAATAAAATCGGCCCCGCTCTTAAATGCGCTTGCGACATCAACCGTGCGTTTTTGATCATCGTCATTCGCAACGGGGCGAATGCCAGGGCACACGACCAGCAAGCGCGCATCGACTTCGCGACGCAGAGCGGCTACTTCGAGGCCCGAGGAAATCACGCCGTCACAGCCCGCCTCAAGCACCGCACGGGCTCGGGACAGCACCAGCGCTTGGATATCACACTGAAAGCCTAGGCGTTGGAGATCGCCCTGATCCAGACTGGTCAGCGCGGTTACGCCCAAAATACGCGTGGCGCCCTTCACCTGCGCGGCCGCTTTGAGCATGCCGTCCTGGCCGTGGATGGTCGCGAAATCCACGTCCCAGCGCGCCAGCTGGCGCACCGCCGCCGCTACGGTGGCCGGTACGTCGAAAAACTTAAGGTCGACAAAAATTCGCTTGCCGCGACTTTTGAGCAGATCGAGCACGCGGAAATAATCGCCGCTCATCAGTAATTCCAGCCCGATTTTATAAAACGCAACGGTCTCGTCGAGCTGCTCGATCAGCTCAAACGCAGCCGCATAATCAGTCACGTCGAGCGCAAAAATAAGCCGTTCGTGCGCGGGCGAAGAATCGTGCGATGTCATAAGCAAGCGCTTCAGGCGTGTCAGACAAAAAGGGGCGCACTAAAAATGGTGGAGAGAGTGGGATTCGAACCCACGAGCCACTCGCGTGGCCGCCGGTTTTCAAGACCGGTGCATTCAACCGCTCTGCCATCTCTCCGGCGTTGTGCGGTCGCGGAGTTTAGCCGAATGTGCGGTTTAGTTTAAGTCGTCCTGACCAATCTCATCTAAAGTGCTGATGCGGCGCTGCTCAGGGGCGCTGAAATTTCGCTGCAACAGCGCTTGAATCGCAGCGCTCCGAGCGGCGTCCGACAAGGCCGCGTCGGCTTGCAGTTGCGCGCGCTGCTGCTGGAACTGGCGCAAGCGCCGCTCCCACTCGGCGCGGCTTGCATCCAACTCGGCCAACCGCGCTGCTGCATCTGCACCGACCAACGCTTCGCGCGCTGCAAAGCGCTCAACTTCAGACGCCGTGGCTGCATCAAGCGATCGCGTCTGTTGATCGACATCCGCTTGCAAGGTGGCGTCAAGGCGATCAGCGGCATCTTGCGGATCGCGGGTGGACTCAAGTGCAGCGAGCGCGCTTAGGCGTTGCTCGCTCGGCGTGGAGCGCAAAATATCGCGACGCGCGAGCAATAAATCGGTCGCGCGTTCTTCGCTTGAGAAAAACGCGTCTGCGAGTTCATTCCCCAACGCTTCCCGACGCAACGCTTTCACTTCGCGCTGGCGCTGGTTTAAATCTGCGCTAAACGCCGTGCGCGACTCGCGCTCAAGGTAGTCGAGATAGCGCGTGAGCAAAGCCAACACCTCGCGCGCCTGCGCGCTGGGCAAGCGCTGATAGATATCGGCGCTCGCCAACTCAATAATTTGCGCAATCGATTTCTCGCCGATCAGGGCCAGCCAGTAGTCGAAGTAGTGCCTGAGTTCGCGATCCACCCGCAGCGCGCCGCCACTATCGAGCCCGATCGCGCCATCGGCAGTCGTACCACGCAGGGAAGTCGCATCTAACGGTGAGTTGAACTCGGTTGCTTCGCGGCTGACGATCGGCAGTTTTGCAACTTCAACGCTTGGGCGCTCAGCGGGTTGTGATTGCGGATTGGAAGGCGCGAATTTGAGCAGACCAATGCCGCCGCCGACTGCCAGCAATAAGGCGCAGATACCTCCGATCCACGCCCTGCTTCTCACAATATTTAGCTACAAGCCGAGCAATTTCAATCGGTTAGCTTGTGCGCGGTAAACCGACGTGGGGCTTGGGGCAAACAGGCCACGCAGGCTCAACACTTGGTTGGCCTGGTCGAGATGGTTCCACGGATAGTCATCGCGCAGCACGACGCCTAAATGCGAAGAACATTGGCCAACCAAGCCATCATTTTGCTCAAAGCCGAAAAACAGCTGACTCACGCCGAGAAAGGCGTCTGAGGCATCAAAGACGTTGGTCAACACGCTGGTGCCGCCGAGGGAGTAGTACCGAATGCCGTTGACACTTGACGCGCCGCTTCCACAGCGGTTGTTGGACGGTGGCATCGCTTGCGGATGGCGCGAGTTAAACGCTGCAGCGCCAGGGCTTGAGAGCGATTTGAGCGCTGCCAATGCATTTTGTGGATCGTTATCGCCTGACAAAAATTCAATAAAAACGGACAGCGCGTTGACGAAACTCGCGATCAACACGTTTTGCGCTGAACCCGGCGGTGCGATGACGTTGAGGCCATCGGCCACTTTGCTGCCGGTGTGCGGTGCGCCCACACTAGTAATGGAGGCGACCAAATCGGGCCGCACAGATGCCACATAGCGGATCGTGGGGCCGCCGTGGCTGTGACCCAGCAGGTTGAATTTCTGGTGGCCGTAGAGTGCCCGCAGCGTGTCGAGTTCGCGGATCAGTTGCTCGCCGCGCAACGCGCTGGAATTACTGGAGCTTAGGTTCGCGACATACACCCGCGCGCCACCAGAACGTAATTCTTCTGGCACCCGATAGAAGTAATCCAACGCGCCAAATAGACGATCAAAGCCAAGCAAACCGTGCACCAACACCACCGGATAGCGGGTTTGGGTGTAAGTCGAGCTTTGCGCGAACAAGGTCGATGAAACAAGCAACAGCATCACGGCAGCTAGGCCGCGTCGAGCGAAAGCACGCATAGGAATTCCTCCGGGAATTTTAAGGGGCGCGACCGCTGCAGACCTCCTCCGCACGCGTCGCGGCTTGAACATACGCTAGCGTATGGTTGGATTGCAACAGGCGCGCGAGCTCAATCAACGCAAGCTCGCCGCGCCGAGTCGCCAACGCCTAACCCAGCGGCGCAGGCGGCGGAGCAAATACGACTTGGTCGTCTAAGGTGCTGCCGGCAAAGACATCCAAATAGGCCTCGTGTTGAATCGAGGTGCTCCAACACACGCCAATTAGCATGAGCGCAAACCCGAGCAGCCAGCCAACGATTGGGATCAGGCAGAAAATAAGCACGCCAACCCCGAGCAGCATCAGCATCAGCAGGGCTGGAATGTTTTTCAGGCAGGCATTGATGCTCTCCTTCATCGCGGCAATCGGTTCGAGGTTATCGAGCATGACCCGTGGCACCGCAAACATCAGCGCCGCGCCAAGCACAACCGCGACCGCCAGCACGGCGAAAATGCCGATGATTGCGGAGGTGCCTGCAAACACCGAGCTGCCGGTCGAAATCTGTCCGCCGGCTTCGCTGCCAGCGATCAGTCCCATGATGGCTGAGCCGAAAAATACAAACAGCAGCACGACGATCAGAATGCCCGCGACGATTGAGGGGATGCACAAGAAAATTAGCGGCAGCAGCTTGCCTTCAGTCGTAAAACCCGCAAACAGGTGCTCAAAACGAACTTCGCGACCCTCGCGCTGCTCGTGCAGGGCATAGAGGATGCCCGCCTGAAAAATGGGCAATGCCAAGCTGGCGATCATGTTCACCAGCGGCACGAATTGCAGCACGATAACGACTAGGCTCATGCCGAGAAACATCGCTGGATTGCCCATTAGGGCGCGACTGCCCTGCATAAACCAATCGAGCGCACGCGGAGCAGAAACAGATTGAGAAGACACGTTAAAACCCTCCAGGGGTTGGCGATGAAAGATTGGCGAAGCGTTGCAATACCGAACTCGCTTGAGAATGCGCGCCGCTTGTGGGTTGAAGTGTAAGCGACGCGACCAGTGCGTTCACATCGATCGCCTCGGCTTCGAGCTGTTCGCGCCGCTCGGCCAGATAGGCGGCCATGATTTCGGCATCAAACTCAGGGTGAAATTGCACGCCCCACGTGCGCTCGCCCACACGGTAAGCATGGTGCGGATCTTTGCTGGTATGCGCCAATACTTGCGCGCCCGGCGGCAGTTTGACTACCGATTGCTGATGGGTGGTGAAGGCATCCAGTTGGCTGGCAAAGGGTGCCAACAGCGCGTCATTGTTGGCGGCTGGGTGCAGCTGCACGCGGGTTAGGCCAATCTGCCGACCGTGGGGATTCCAGTCGACTTCACCGCCAAGCGCATGCGCAATCAGCTGGTGGCCGTAACACACGCCTAGCAGCGGGACGCCCTGGGCATGCGCTGAGCGAATCCACTCAGCGGTTTGTTCCGACCACGCGCGGCGCTCGGTCACCATGTGCGGTGACCCGGTAATCAACGCGCGCTCGACGCCCGAAACCGGCGGCAGCGGCTCATCTAGATGGACTGCTACCACGCGCAAATCGGCACCCGGCAAATGCCGCGAAAACCAGTCTTCAAAGTCGCCAAAACGCGCGCCGATACTGCGCATGGTCGAGCCGGTTTTGATGATCAGCACGCTCATTTCTCGATTACAGATCCACCAGCGGCACTACCGATATGCACTCCTCGATCGTGGTCAAGCCGCGCGCAATATGGCTCGCAGCGGAGAGTTTAAGTGGACGCATGCCCTCGCGGATCGCCTCGTGGGCGAATGCCGTTTGATCGAAGCTTGCCTTGATTTGCTCGCGCAACGCAGGCGTAACCAACGCCATTTCATAGATGCCCGTGCGTCCGAAATAGCCGGTTTTGCGGCATTCCAAACAGCCCTTTGGGCCCATCACCTGCGCCGGAATTTCAACCGTAAACGGATGGGTCAACGCCTTCCAAGACGGCTCGTCGAGTGGTCGCGGCTGCTTGCAGTGCGGGCACAGCGTGCGCACCAAACGTTGCGCCATGATTCCAGCCAGCGTGCCTTGCAGCAGATAGTGCGGCACGCCCAAATCGAGCAGCCGCGTGATCGACGACGGCGAATCGTTGGTGTGCAGCGTGGACAGCACCAAATGCCCGGTCAGCGACGCTTGAATGGCCATCTGCGCGGTTTCAAGATCGCGAATTTCGCCAACCATGATGATGTCGGGGTCTTGGCGCAGCAGAGTGCGAATGCCGGCCGCAAAATCCAAATCGATGCCGGCTTGCACCTGCATCTGATTGAATTCCGGTGCGACCATTTCAATCGGGTCCTCGATCGTGCACACGTTGATTTCCGGCGCGGCGAGAAATTTGAGCGTCGAATACAGCGTGGTGGTCTTGCCGGAACCGGTCGGCCCGGTGACCAACACGATGCCGTTCGGGCGTTCGACCATTTTCTGCCAAATGTCCGATTCGCGCTTGGTAAAGCCAAGCTGATCGAATTTTTTGACCACAATATCCGGGTCAAAAATACGCATCACGCACTTTTCGCCGAACGCCGTCGGCATTGTCGATAAGCGCAGCTCGACTTCACGCCCGGTCGGCGAGCGCGTCTTTAAGCGACCATCCTGCGGACGGCGCTTTTCAGCCACGTCCATCCGCCCCAAAATCTTGATGCGGCTAACCACCGCGCTCATCACCTGGGTCGGAAATTGATAGACCTGATGCATCACCCCATCGATGCGAAAGCGCACGTTCGACATCTCACGCCGTGGTTCAAGATGAATATCCGACGCACGCTGTTCGAAGGCATATTGCAGCAGCCAATCGACCACTTGCACGATATGTTGGTCCTCAGCGCCGACGTTGGTCTTACCCAGCTCAAGCAGCTGCTCAAAATTCAAAATGCCGGAGATTTTGTCGCCACCCATCTTCGCTTCAACGGCTTTTTGCACCGAGCGGGTGACGCGGTAGAACTCGGTTAAATAGCGATTGACGTCGACCGGATTGGCCACCACGCGGCGAATCTCTTTGCGCAAAATCTGTTTGAGATCGCCCAAATAGTTGGTCAGAAAAGGCTCAGCGGTTGCAAAAGTGACCGTCTCGCCCGCCACATGGATCGGCAAAATCCGATAGCGCAGCGCGTATTGATGGCCGATCACTTGGGTAACTTGCGCCACATCAATCTTCATCGGATCGATCTTCAGATACGGCAGGCCCGACCTGCGCGCTAACCACTCGGTTAAATACTCAAGCGTAATCGGCTTTTCAGGCGCGGCCGGATTGGGCGCCTTCAAATCCGCAATAAAAATCAGCGGGTGCAACTCCACGCGCGAGGCTTTCGATAAGTGCTCGCGATACGTTTGTCGCGCGCGCAGTGCTGATTCTTCAGTAAGCACTTTCTCCTGAATCAGCGCGCGTAAAATCTCGTCCAAATCAAGCTTGTGCGATACCGCAGGTGCGCCCTCACCGCCATCGAAGCGCGCGCGCGAACCACCCGCTGCCACCGTCTTTAACGTCATTTGAGTACCGCCCAGCATTAAGTACCACCGATCATAGCGCGCCAAATGCCGACGCCCACTCACATGATCCCCGCAAATCGTGATCAGCAGTGGCTGATTTGTCAGCTAGTAGTCAGTTTTGCGCGCTGTCGAAAGCGTTGAAGCGAGCACGTCGCTATTCGACCAGAGCAGCCGCTGCTTTGTGCTCACACAGACCCCCTCGGGCCTTCGGCTCACTTTGCGGTTCCGCCTTACAATCGGGCATCTGACCCTCATCGAATTTCCATGCTGCCGTTCGCACAGAGCCTGATTGGCCAAAGCTTTGGCAAATACCGTCTTGACCGCGTGTTGGGATCGGGCGGGATGGGTGTGGTGTTTGAGGCGCGACATCAGCTGCTGGGCTCGCTGGTGGCGATTAAAATTATCCAGCCAGCGCTCGGTGATGATGATTTCGCCAGGCGGTTTTTGCTTGAGGCGCAGCTGTTAGCAGAGCTCAAGCACCCCCATATCGTTGAGATTTACGACGTCGACGTAGGGCCGTTTGAGCTGCCGTATTACGTGATGGAGCGCTTGGAGGGCGAGACCGTGGCGCGCTGGCAAAAGGCTTCAGCCGACGGCGCGCCGCTGCAGGAGACGCTTGAAATTATTGGGTCTGCGGGGGCTGCGCTGCTGTTTGCGCACGATCGAGGGGTGATTCATCGCGATCTCAAACCCGAGAACATTTTCCTGCACCTAAGCCACGGCAAACGCGTCGTGAAGCTGCTGGATTTTGGGATTGCAAAGCTGCTGGACGGGTCGAACCAGCGCGCGCTCACGGCCACCGGCGCGATGATCGGCACGCTCAACTACGCATCGCCTGAGCAGCTACTGGGCCAGGAGATTTCGGTGCAAGTGGATCAGTTTGCGCTGGCGTTGACGATGGCTGAGATGCTGACCGCGAAGCCCGCGCGGGATCCGACGCTCGCACCGCTGAGATTGCTCAGTGAAGCCACGCAGCCGATTGATGAACGCTATGTTGAGCGCTTGCCAGAGTCTGTTCGAGCCGCGTTTGTGCGCGCTACTGCGCCGCGGGCAAGGGATCGTTTCGAGAGCATCGCTGAGTTTCTGGATGCACTCGGCGCGCCGTATCGGCGCACGTTGACGCAGCGGATGACGCCGGTATCTCACGATTTCCCGCTGAGCCAGCTGACTCCGCCGCCTAGCACCAGATCAAAGCCGATACACACTGCGCAGACACCTACCATCGTCACCCAAGCGCCAACCGCACCTGCACGCCAAGCCAATCGCACGCGGGTGTTTGGCTTGATTGCATTTAGCGTGGTACTGATTGTTTTGCTTGGTTGGTGGCTGGCTGCACGCTCGCTATCGCCAATAGTCACGCCGGACACGAGCGTGGCCTCTAAGCCAGTCGAAGCCACATTTGAGCTCAAGCCCACTTCAATCGCGCGAATGGTGAGTGTCACGCGCGTGCCGGTCGACGCGTTTGCGCTGCTGGGTTTGGATCGCAGCGGCTCCAGCGCAATTTTGCAGGCGCGACAGCGCTGGTATCTGCAAGCAACCGGTGGCGAGCAGCGCGATGCGCTGCCGTTTGCGCTCGACCCGGGCGAGGCCATTCTGGGCTACTGGCCGTTTGTATACTTGAAACGCGATTTAGGTGCTATGGCGATCCTCGGCGCGCAGTCGTTGGAGGCAGTGTCAACGCGCGGCGGAAGCCACGAAAAGGTGTTTGATCTGAGCTTGCTTAAAACCCTCGCCGGGATCGACGCGGCACAGCGTTTCGCGCTTGATGACGAGCAAGCGCTGCTAGCGCTCAAGCAGCCCGGCGCGCTGGAGATCTACGAGCTGAGCGAGGGCATATCAAGCTTGCTGTTTAGCGTGCCTTTAAGTGATCCCGTTAATACCGCAGTGAAGCTTTCGCGGCGCTATATTGCGCTCAGTGAACCCACGCGGCGCCTGCGCATTTTGGCTGCGCGCGACGGTCAAACGCGGCTGGATGTGATGCTCGACGGCTCGCAGGTCACCGATGTAGCGCTGCTGGACGATCCTGGTGTGGTCGCGGTGCGTGATCGCGCGAAAGAAGTCTCGGTGTATTGGCTCGGTGCAAACGCCGAGCGCGCCAAGTTTGCGGTGAGCGAGGACACCTCGCCCTTACTGTGGGTGCCCGATAAGCCGACGCTTTTATTTCAGTCCGGGTCTGGACTGATGATGTGGCGCCGCGGGATGACTGCTGCGCTACGCGCGGAGCCGCAGGTGAGCCTCGAAAGCTCAAGACTCACCGCAGCCGACGGCCTGTTGGCGATCTTTAGCGACGGCGAGTCTGGCGTGCTGGCGCTTCGCTCACGGTCCCAGGAGATCGCCAGCTACCGCTATGGTGATACCGCTGTGACCGCGTTAGGGCCGCTGCTGCGAAGTGCGTTTGGCGCGAAAGTGGTCGACGAGCGCGGCAAGCGAGTGTTTATCGGCGACGACAGCGGGCGCATCGAACGCACCGACGGCGAAAGCAGCGAAGTGGCGCAAGTGCATACCAGCATGATCCGCGCGATGACTTTTTTCGGGCCGCACATATTGAGTGCTGCCGAGCACGGCGACGTGGCCTCGATGGATCCTGATTCAATGAAAGTGATCCACAGCGCGAAAATTAGCGCGTGCGAGATTGTCCCTGGCGTTGTGTCCTTTCAACCGCAAACAAGCGCGCTGTGGACGGTGTGCGCCGATCAATCGGTGCGCAAGTTCAGCTGGCCCGAGCTCGACCAACTGGAGCGCATCGATGCCGCTTTGAATGATCTGGAGGTGCTCAAAATTGCCTCGGCTGCCGACGGCGAGCACGTGGTGTTGAGCACGCTAAATCGCACGCTGGTGGTGCTCAAAAAACAAACAAGCGGCGCTTGGGCCGCGCGGCGCTACCCGATTCCGTCGGCGCGTGCGGTGAGTTTTAAGTCTCTGGACGATCTGGACGTGCTGATATTTCGGGGCTTCAACGCGAATCGGCTGTGGGCATTTGATGCCAAGCGCGACGAACTGCTGGAGATTCCAGCGACGTTTGGCGTGACCATTTTTGGCCTTGATGTCGCGTCCGGGAGCGCATTTACTACCTCTGCGCGCGGGGTGCTATTCCGCTACCAGCTCATGCGTGGGAGCACGGGCCAGCTTTCCTACGAGGTTCGCGCCGATATCCGCACCGATTTGTTTGGTTTTCAAGCGCACACCCTCAACAGCATCAACGAGACATGGGTGGCCGCGCCCAGCCAGGGGCAAACGCGGCTGGTCAAGCTCAAAACCGAAGCGCTTTCTCAGGATATATTGGCCAGCGGCGCACTTAACCCGTTCAGTTCGCCTTCAGAAAAACAGTGACTTATTCCCCACGAGCTTCTGCGCGCTTCGGCCTAGCATCTTGGCTCCATCCATCGGAGGCACCACATGTCCATCCCCTTGATTGCTACCAGCGTCGCCGCGCCTGAAGTTTTGCCGCCCGTTATCCCAAGCGCCGACGCGCTGAAGCGTGCTGAGATCAAGCGCGTGCTCAATGAGCTCGACATTAATGACTCCAATTCGATTTTGTTTTTTGGCTCGAAAGCGCAAAAGCAGCTGGCGTCGGTTTCCGATGAAATGCTCGATGGCGTCAAAAACAAAGACATCGGCGAAGCCGGCAAAACCCTCAACGAAGCGGTCATGACGCTCAAAGGCTTCAATATTGATGCGCTCGATCCGACGCGCAAAAAAACCTTGGTCGAGCGCATGTTCGGATCCAATAAACCGGTGCAAAAATTTGCGCTGCGCTACCAGGAGGTGGGCAAACAGATCGATGCCATTACCGACCGGCTTGAAGAGCGCAAGACCGAGCTGCTCACCGACGTCACGTGGCTTGATCGACTCTACGGTGCCAATCTTGATTATTTCCGCGGCCTTGAGATTTACATCGCTGCGGCTGAAGAGCGCTTGCAGCAGCTCGACGCGCAGGAAATCCCCGCGCTGGAACGTGAAATACAGGCTTCCGGCGACGTGTTGATTTCCCAGCGCATGCGCGATTTGCGCGCCGCGCGCGACGAGCTCGATCGGCGATTGCACGATTTATTGCTGACCCGCCAGGTGACGCTGCAATCGCTGCCAAGCATCCGACTGGTGCAGGAAAACGATAAGGGCCTGATCTCGAAGATCAATTCAACGCTTGCCAATACCGTGCCGCTGTGGCGTCAACAGCTCGCGCAGATGATCACGATTTATCGGTCCGGGGAAGCGGCGAAAAGCGTCAAAGCCGCGACCGATTTAACCAACTCGCTGCTTTTGCAAAACGCGCGCAATCTCAAAACGGCCAACGCGCAGGTGCGCGCCGAACTGGAGCGTGGCGTTTTTGATATCGCGGCGGTCAAGCAAGCCAACCAGTTGCTGATCGAGACGATCGAGGACAGCTTGCGCATCGCCGATGAAGGCAAGCAAAAGCGCCTCGACGCCTATGCAGTGCTTAAACTGTGCGAGGCCGAACTCAGGCGCAGTCTGGAATCGGCGCGCGCTCGCGAAATTACTCCGCCAACGCCGCCGAAGATCGCCGCTTAAGCCGACTTTTACCGTGACCAGTCTCAAGAGGAAATAAGCGCGAACGCATGGGCACCGATGGATCCTAAAGCTTGAACATTCCGCTGCGAGTGCGCGTGCACTACCGGCGCGAGCAGCGGAACTGGGCATTGGTTAGCTTTGGGTTAGGTGCCGTCGAGGGTGCCGTAGCGGCTACGTTTGTGAAAGCAAACTTTGCCGATGAGGTCTCGGCGGTCACGATGAGCTTTGTGGTGGCGCTGATCACCGGCGCCCCGTCTCTTTCTAACTTGGTCAGCTTTTGGTTCGCCGCCCACCAGCTGGGGCGCGACAAAATCCGCCTGCTGAGCCTGTATCAAGGCTTGAGCATGCTCGCAGTCATGGGCGTGGGCCTGTTTGGTAGCGGCATGCTGGGATTGGTGTTGGCGTGTACCTTCATTGTGCTGGCGCGCGTGGCTTGGGCTGGCGTGTTGACGCTGCGCTCGGCGGTTTGGCGGCAAAACTTTCCAGATGCCATCCGTGGGCAGATGGTCAGCCGCTTGGTTGCGGTTAACGATGTGCTGATGGCGCTGTCGGCTGCGGCTTTGGGTTATTTGATCAGCCTCGGTGGATTCGCGCCACGCGGATTCTTTTTGTTTGCCGGTGCGGTGGGCTTGCTCGGCGCGTGGAGCTATCGGCGAATGCGGTTGCGCGCGCATCGCCACTTGCGCGCGAGCGAACTCAAGTTACAAGCCGATGACGACCAGCGGCCCACGCTTGGATCGTTCAAGCGCTTGCTCGCGCGTGATCCGCGCTATCGCGAGTTCATGGGCAATATGTTTGTGTTTGGTGCCGGTAACTTGATGCTCCCCGCCTTGATGATCGTGATCTTGAGCGATTCGGGGCGTTTCACGCCCTTTGAGCTGGTCTTGGCGCTGACCTCAATCCCGCTGATTTTGATTCCGCTGACCGTGGGCGCCTGGGCGCGCTTTTTTGACGCGAAACACATTGTTGAATATCGCGCAGTGCACGCGTGGAGCTTTGTGCTGGTCAGCCTGCTGTTTTTGTTGGGCGCCGTGACCGGCCACGACAGCTACGTGTGGGCCGGCGCAATCACGCTGGGGATCGCTTATGCCGGCGGCGCGATCGGCTGGAATCTGGGTCACAACGATTTCGCCACGCCCGCTCAAGCCACGCTGTACATGGGCGTGCACGTCACCTTGAATGGCATAAGGGGCGTGTTCGCACCGCTGCTGGGCATTGCGCTGTACGAGACATTGAGCGCCTTGGCACCTGGCTATCGCGCTTGGTCGCTGCTATTGCCGCTCGCGTTGAACATCGTCGGTGCGCTAGGCTTCGCCCGCCAGCGCCGCCGGCTCAAACCGACCCAAGTTGAGGAGTTGTAACGCATGTCACCACGCTTGTTAATCGCCTTCGGTGCAATCCTAGCCGGGCTCGCCGCCCCTATTTCAGCACAAACGTTCGACCGTATTTTTCGCGCTACTTTCGATCCCGCACCGGCGGCATTTCGCACCACTGCGCTGCGCCTGATCGATCCGCATTTATACGTCTCCTTTGGCATCTGCAGCGATATCGTTTCGCAGGTAAATGACCAAATTACCGCATCGCTAACCACCGACAGCGATGCAGACGGCCTTTACGACAACTCGCCACTCACGCTGTTTCGCCCGCTCAATCAATCGAGCCTAGGTTTTGCGCTGGAGTCCGTAAACGGCGATTGCACCTTCCCCACAATGGCCAATCCAAACACCGTGTGCGATATGGATCGCAACTCGATCCCGCAAGCGGGCACCTATACCACCGTCGCATCAGGCAGCTGCTCCGGCGTGGTAGCCGGCTCGGCAAGTGCGTATTCGCCGAGCATTGCGGTGCCGGCTGCGCCGTGCTTTCAAACCGCCCCGAACACTTTGAGTATCAACTTCGGCGGCGTGGCAGTGTCGTTGATCGCGGCCAGCTCGGCGGGCACGTTTAACGCGAATCCTGCAACGTCCATCACCAGCGGCTTACAGCGCGGGTTTTTGCGTGAATCCGATGCCAACAACATCACCATCCAGCTGCCGGTCGTTGGGCCGCGCGTGCTGTCGAGCTTGCTGCCGGGCGGCACAGGCAGCTGTAACAACATCGCCAACGGTCGGGATACCTTCAATTCGGTAACCGGCTGGTGGTTTTACTTCAACTCAACCCAATCCGCAGTCCAATATGTCGGTCCTTAACCAAGCGTGTACCGCGGTCGCCTTTTGTTTGCTCGCGAGCAGCGCCGTTGCTGCTGATCGTTGGCTGTACAAAGAAGGCAACGCGCTCGATTTAAAATCGGGCAAGCCGCTCTATGTGGAGCGTCATCGCGAGCACTATCGCGAAAACAAGCTCCTGAGTCGCGACGTGGAATATCTGTGCCTGAACGGCCAGCGCTTCGCGGAGAAGTCGCTGAAAATGGACGAAGACGGCTCTTTTGTGCCGGATTTTTTTACGAGTGATTGGCGCAGCGGCTATCACGAAGGCGTGCGTCTGGCGAACGACCAGCGGCAAGTGTTTTTTAAGCGCGATAGCGCCTCGCTTGAAGAGTCAGCTGCCTTGCCCGCGGCAGAAGTTCTGGTAGCCGATGCGGGCTTTGACGTGCTGATTGGCGAGCGCTTTAACGATTTACTAGATCAACAAACTTTGCTGATCGACTTTCTGGTTCCCTCGCGGCTGACCACCATTGAATTTCGCCTGCGCCAAGTGAAGTTAAAGCAATCCGATCCAAGCAACACCGTGCGCTTTCAGCTAGCGCCCAACTCGGCGTTTTTCCGGCTGCTGGTTGATCCGCTAGAAGTCAACTACGATCGCGAAACGCGGCGCCTGGTGAGCTTTGAGGGCCTCACCAACCTGCGTGATTTGAACGGTAAAAACTATGCCGCGCGCATTGAGTTCCCAGAATCGGCGCAAGTACAAGTGGCAAGCCCGAACGATTTCCCGAAACTAGCGTCTGAGCAGCTCGGACCGAAGCAAACCTGTGAGTGAGCCGCACTTATGCGACGCGTCGTTTTTCTAGTAAGCCTGCTTTGTGCGAGCGCCATAAGCGCCGGAACGCTGACCAAACGCAAAGCAATTTATCCGCCCAGCGGCACGGCCAGCGGTGAGCTATCGGTTAATTTGAAAGCCACCACGCTTGAGCATTCTTATCTGACCGAAGCGCCTGGCCAAACCTGCACCAACACGCAGGAACGCGCGCAGCAGGTCTACATTGCCAATCGCGAAATCGACGATTTCACGCTGCTGAGCCCGGTGCGCTTGGATAAGGCGCGCGCGGTCGGCTTGAGCTATGTGCTGGTGCGACTGTGTCCGTCGTCGGGCCAGGTGCTGGCGGTCGATGTGTATCACCGTGCGCTGGGCAAGGCGGGCTACGTGTCGCTGCCGCCGCCGTTTCCATTTGCGATCAAACGCAGCGGCGAACGCATCAGCGGGGAAGGTGCGATGCCAACGCCTAATTTGTTTCTAAGCAACGAATATCACTTCAAAGCGAGTTTCAAGGCCGAGCTATTGAAACTCGAGCCGCTGTAGCGTTGAGTCGAAGCTCCAAGCGCCACGCTGTACACTCCGCGACCTTTTTTAACTCGACCTCCGGCGCTTAACCCATGGGGCATCCTGAACTCTCCGTCGTGGTGCCGGTGCACAACGAGCAAGACAACCTGCTAAGCCTTATCAGTGAGATCGAAAGCGCGCTTACCGGCGTGTGTTCGTTTGAGATTGTGTATGTCGATGACCTCAGTCGCGACTCAACGCTCAGCCGCCTGAACGCACTCAAAGCGCAGCACCCGACCTTGCGCGTGATCGCCCATCAGCGCCAGGCCGGACAAAGCACGGCGGTTCTCTCCGGCGTAAAAGCCGCGCAGGCGCCGTGGATTGCGACGCTCGATGGCGATGGTCAGAATGATCCCGCCGATATCCCAAAGCTGTGGGCCGCGCTCAAACACTCGACCGACGACAAGCTCAAAATGCTCGCCGGCTGGCGCGCTGATCGCCGCGACGATTGGGTCAAACGCTGGTCATCAAACGTTGCCAACGCGGTGCGCTCGCGCATTCTCGGTGACGCGACGCCCGACACCGGCTGCGGCCTAAAGCTTTTTGATCGCGCGCTGTTTTTGCAGCTGCCGTACTTTGATCATATGCATCGCTTCTTGCCCGCGCTGATCAAGCGTGCAGGGTTCAACGTGGTGTCGGTCAAGGTCAACCATCGTGCGCGCACGCAGGGCATTTCCAAATATGGCATCGGCAACCGGCTGTGGGTTGGCTTGAGCGATATTTGCGGCGTTGCGTGGCTCAAATCGCGCACCAAATTAACGGACACCATCGAGCTATGAGCGACTATTTCTCAATTTCATCCATTTGGTTGGCAATCGGATTTTTGGGGCAACTGTGCTTCACCTCGCGGTTTTTGGTGCAGTGGATTGCGTCCGAAAAAGCGCGGCGCAGCGTGGTGCCGCACGTGTTTTGGTATTTGAGCATCTGCGGCGGATTGGTGCTGTTGGCCTATGCCATCCACCGCAAAGACCCGGTGTTTATCGTCGGCCAAGCCACGGGGCTGTTTATTTACGTGCGCAACGCCTATTTCGTGCGCCTTGAGCGCCGCGAATCAGCGAGCGAATAGGGTTTGAGTCCACCAAAGTAGGTTTACTGAGCCGAGCATCACTATCAGATACAGCACGCTCATGATGCCGCCGACTTTTACGAAATCGACCACGCGATAGCCGCCCGGCCCCATTACCAGCGAGTTCACCTGGTCGGTCGGCAAGATAAACGCGTTGCAGGTGGCCAACGCGGCGATCAGCGCGAACTGGCGGGGATCGGCGTTCGAGGCCAGGGCCAAATTAATTGCCAACGGCACCAGCAGCACGCACGCGCCGACGTTGGACATGACCAGGGTAAAAAACGTCCCCAATAGCGCAATCACCACTTGCAACACCCAAGTGGGCACCTCGCCCACCAGCGACAGAATTTCCTGCGCGATCCACGCCGCGCTGCCGGTGGTTTCCATTGCATAACCCAGCGAGATCAGGCTTGAAAGCAAAAACACCGTCTTCCAGCTGACGGCTTTGTAGGCGTCGTCCATGTTTAAGATCCCCACCAGCACGGTGCCAACCGCACCGGCCATCAAACACACCGCGAGCTTTAGGTCGGTAAACATCGCCAGCATCAGCGAGCCTGCAAACAGCCCGACCGCCAGCAAGACGCGCTTGGGTTCCACGTCGTTGATCGGCAGATCGCTCGCGACCATCAGGTCGCGCTCTTTAGCCAGCGGGATCAAATCGCGCCAAAAGCTGTGGACAACCAAACAATCGCCGACCTCCATCTGCACCTGACGGGCGTCCTCGCGAAAAATCTCGCCGCCGCGATTGAGTGCGAGCACCGAGATGCCATAGCTTTTGCGCAAGCGCAGGTCCGCCGCGCTGCGACCAAGAAAGCGCGATCCCGGCCCGATCACCACTTCTGAGATCCCTGCGCGCGCGGCGTTGAACAAGTCACCGAAATTGCGCAAACCGGGCAGCAATTTGAGCTCGTAACTTTGCACAAACGCCTCAATTTCCGCGCGCGGCCCCATAAAGCCAATTACGCTGCCGACCCAAATCATCTCGTCAGCCGGCGGCGCGAGGCGCGCTTCATCTGAGTTTTTTAAGGCCAGCAGCAGCGGTGCGCCGGCGTGCGATTCCACTTCGCCAACGGTTTGCCCGACCAGTTCCGAATCGGCTGTAACCAGCAGCTCAAACACATCGCCGTCGATCCCATAGGCATCGGAAAAATACGCCTGGGTGTGCTTGAGGCCACCACCAGCGGCTTTCACCTGCAAGTTTGGCAACAGCTTGTGACCAAAAAAGGTCAGATACAAAATCCCCGAGAGCAAAATCGGGATACCGATCGGCGACACGGCAAAGATCGAAAATGGAATCAGCGTGGCAACGCCCTGCGGCAAGGTGCGGTTAGCATTGAGCAGCAGCTCGTTAAGCACAATCAGCGGCGAGCAGCCAATCATCGTGATCGTGCCGCCCAAAATCGCGCAAAAACCCATCGGCATCATCAGCTTTGACGGCGCAATCTGCGCGCGCGCGGCCACCCGCGTCACTACTGGTAAAAACAGCGCGGTCACGCCGGCGTTTTGCACAACGCTCGAGACCATGCCAGTTGCCGCACAAATCAAGACCGTTGTGCGGCGCTCGGTGCTGCGGCCCAGGCGCAAAATCCATAGGCTCACCTGGGTCATTGCGCCCGAGCGGTCTAGAGCCGCGGCCAAAATCATCGATGCGGTAATCGACATCACCGCATTGGACGCAAACCCGTCAAACAGATGATCGCCCGGCACCAATCCGAGAAAGCCGAGCAGCACCATGATCACGATCGCCACCACGTCGACCCTGAACACATCCAGGATAAACAGAACAATGGTCAAACTCAGCACACCCAAAACCAACATCATGTCGGTCGTGAGGGTGAGTTCCTGCCCCATCCGAGCGCCCTATTCGCTGCGCGCGAAATGCAGGTCGAATACAGCGTGGCCTAAGCCCAGCCCGCGATTCTCGAAACGTGTCAGCGGTCGCTCCGCAAAACGCGGCGCAAACCGCTGGGTTGGGCTGCGATTGATAAATCCTGGGGCGCGACTTAAAACTTTCAGCATGTGGTCCGCGTAAGGCGCCCAGTCGGTCGCAAGGAATAGCTCACCGTGGAGTATGAGCGCGCCGCGGACGATCTGGATGAATTCGTCCTGAATCAGGCGTCGTTTGCAATGGCGCTGCTTGGGCCACGGATCGGGGCAAAAAATCCGTACGCTGCTCAGCGATTTAGAGCCAATGGAGCGGTGCAAAAATTCAACCGCATCGACCACCGCCACGCGCACATTGCGGCTTTTTTGTGCGTCGAGCTTGAGCAGCAGCTGCCCCACGCCAGGTCGATGTACTTCAAGACCCAGATAGTTTTGATCTGGATTCAAATAGGCCGAATTCGCGATTGACTCACCCGCGCCAAAACCAATATCCAGGTGCAAAGGAGCGTTTGCTGAGAACGCGGCAAGCGGATCAAAGCGCGCGGCCAGCGGGTTGTCTATCAACACACTGTGCCCGAAATCCTCAAGCGCGCGCGCCTGAGCTTGGGTCATGCGGCCTTCACGACGGGCGAAAGTTTTGATCGCCCGTTCGGGCAGTCCCTCAATCATCAAAAATGGTTGCGCTTGCGTTGGAGTATTCCGCTGCCATAATAGCCAAAGCAGTGCGCTGCGGGTGTAGTTCAATGGTAGAACTGTAGCTTCCCAAGCTACTAGCGTGGGTTCGATTCCCATCACCCGCTCCAACGAAGGCTAAATCCTTTTAGTTACACTCGCGGCCTTTAAGCCGATTGAGCGTTGTCCGCACTTAATGTCGTACCGAATCGCCTTCAAGCAGTTTGTGCCGCCCATTGCGCTTGAGGGCTATCGAGCGGTCAAGCGCGCAGTGCAGACGCAACCGCTGGTTGAATGGTCTTGGCTGTCCAGCTGGCCCGACACGCAGATGCCATCCGGCTGGAACCACCAAAGTATCGTCGACGCACAGATCCGCAAATGGCCGCAGTTTTGCGCCGTTTTAGAAGGTAGTGGTCCACTAGGCGTTGCGCACGAGGCCGAGGAGCCGCACGGGAATGATGTCGGCGCACAAAATACGGTGCTGTGTTTTGCGTACGTTCTGCTGCGCGCAAGCGCACAGCGTGCGCGTTTGAGCTTGCTGGATTGGGGCTGCGGCCTGGGCCACTATGCGCGCTTGACCCGTGCGCTCGCACCGGATTTACAACTCGACTATATCGGCAAAGATGTCGCGCCGTTGGTCGACGCGGCGCGTCCGTTACACCCCAATGCGAAGTTTTTCGCGCGCGACGAGGAGGCATTCCAAGTGCGCGCGGATTGCGTGCTGGTCAGCGGCTCGCTGCACTATTCGCAAGATTGGCGAGCGACTTTGCACGCACTTGCTAACTGCGCGATTGATTCCTTGTACGTCGCTCGATTGCCAACGCTGGAACACAGCGCATCGTACGTGGTCGTGCAGCGCCCACATCGCTGGGGATATGCCACCGAATACCACGGCTGGTTCCTCAATCGAGCAGAGTTTTTATCATTTGTGAAATCGTGTGGCTTTCGGTTGGAGCGAGAATTTTTGATGCACGAAGCACCCACGATCGACGGCGCACCCGAGCAATGCGCCTATCGTGGCTTCTGGTTTCGCCGCGAAGCACCATCGCAAAGGTCGCAGGCTTAAACGATGGCCGCGCCCTGGTTCGGGATGTGTGTACTGATCGCCGGTGGCGCGGGCTTTATCGGCTCCAACCTCGCGCGAAGATTGGTCAGTTTGGGCGCGCGGGTGCGCGTTCTCGACGTGCTTCTAGAACGCTCTGGCGGCTCGCGCGAAAACTTGCATGGTCTGCTTGATCAGATCGATTTTCACCACGTTGATGTTTGTGATCGCGACGCCATTGATCCGCTGTTTGACGGCGTAAACGTGGTTTTCAATGTGGTCGGTTTAAGCGGACACCGCCAGTCGGTCGGCGATCCGTATGCCGACTTAAAAGCCAATACTCAAGCGCCGCTGGCAGTTTTAGACGCGTGCTTGCGACGTGCGCCAAAAGCGAGCGTTGTTTACGCTAGTTCACGACAAATTTATGGGCGCGCGCAAAGTTTGCCAATCAGCGAGAGCCACCCTCTTGCGCCATTGGACATCAATGCGATCCACACCGCCGCCGCTGAAAGCTACCATCGCGTTTACGCCGATGCATTCGGCCTGAACACGCGCGTGCTGCGCCTCACCCACACCATCGGTCCAGGCATGCGCATCAAAGACGCACGCCAGTCATTTGTCGGGTTGTGGATCCGCTGCCTGCTCGAGAACCGCCCTTTTGAGGTGTGGGGCGGCGGCCAGCGTCGTGATTTTTGTGGTGTTGGTGAAGTCGTCGACGCGCTTCTCGCGCTCGGGTTGGGCGCGCCCGACCGGCGCCGCGTGTTCAATATTTCAGGCGAGGTTTTGAGCTTGCTTGAGCTCGCCGAGCGTTTGATTAAGATCAATGGCCGGGGCCATTACGAAGTGATGGAAATGCCGAAGGATCAGCTTGCCATCGATCTCGGTGACTCCTGGTCGGACGCGTCGCGCTTGGCTGCGTTCGCAGCCCTGCCGCCCGCGCAGCCACTCGATGAGGTGTTAGCCGATACGTTTGCTTTCTACCGTGAGCGATTCGCCCACTACTTTTGAGCTCGGGCACGCTTCGCGCGCGCGTATTTTTAACGCGCCCGGTGAATCGGCCCGCGCTCATCGAGAAGCACTGCTGCAAGCCTGTGCTAGCGTCATGGATTCCGATCAGCTTATTTTGGGGCCTCGCGTCGCGCAATTTGAGGCCGAACTAGCAAATTGCTTAGGCGTTTCCCATGCCATCGGCGTCGCCAACGGCACCGACGCCCTTGAACTCAGCTTGCGCGCAGTTGGCGTAGTTCAAGGTGATCGCGTGATCACTGTTTCCCATACCGCTGGTGCCACGCTGCGGGCCATTTTGCGCCTGGGCGCGACGCCGCTATTGGTCGATATCGACCCGCATTCCTACACGCTCGACGTGGCACAAACGCACACGGCGCTAGAGCGATTTGAACGCGTGCGTGCAATTGCTCCGGTGCATCTGTATGGGCATCCGGCCGAATTGCTTAAGCTGCAAGGGCTTGCGCAAGCGCACGACGTGGCGCTGGTTGAAGATTGCGCGCAAGCCTTTGGCGCGCAGATTGACGGCAAGCCGGTGGGCGCGTTTGGGGCTGCGGCGAGTTTTAGCTTTTACCCGACCAAAAACTTAAGCGCACTCGGCGATGGTGGCGCAGTAGTGACGCAAGATGCGCAACTTGCCCAGCGCTTGCGGACTTTGCGCGAATACGGCTGGAGCCAGCGCCAGTACGCCGAATCGTTTGGAACCAATTCGCGCTTGGATGAGCTACAAGCAGCGCTATTGCAAGTGAAGTTGGCCGCCTTTAGCGTTGAACAGGCGCATCGCGGCGAGCTCGCCGCGCGCTACACCCGCAATCTACAAAGCCTTGCCGTTCAAGTGCCCAGCGTAGCGCCGAACGTGGTGCACGCTTGGCATCTATATGTGATTCGCCTCGCACAGCGTGATCAGGTGTGCGCATGGTTGCGCGCGCGCGGCGTACCGCTGCAGATCCACTACCCGCATCCCGCGCATCACCAGCCGGCCTATCGACTAGGTTCTGAACTGGCCAATCCACTTCCCCACACCGAGTCCGCTGCGCTTGAAATTGTCAGTCTGCCGCTGCATCCGCACATGTCTTTTGAAGATGTTGATTGGATCTCCGCAATGCTCAGTGACGCATTGGATAACGCTAAGTGAACTCGCAATGGACCGCGCCGACGCATGCGTTCGTCACGCTGTTTGACCGTCACTATGCCGCCCGTGGCGTGCTGCTAGCGCGCTCGCTTGGCGCGCATTTGCCAGGGGCGACGCTGTATGTGGTGTGTCTCGACTCGGACACCCGGCGCCTGCTCGAAGCCCAAGCGTTGAGCGGCGTGCGGCTGATCGCGCTAAGCGCTATCGAAGCCTTTGATCCGCGATTGCAGGCGATCAAATCCTCGCGCGCGACCATCGAGTACTACTACACGCTATCTCCTGCCTTACCAAGGTTTCTGCTCGCGCGCGAGCCTGGCCTTGAGCGGGTGACCTACCTCGACGCTGATCTGTATTTTTTTGGTGACCCCAGCGCCGCGTTAGAGTCGGTGTCCGACGCATCCATTTCAGCGATTGAACACCGCTACTCGTCGCTGTGGGATGGCACCGCACAGTGCGGCCGATTCAACGTTGGCCTGCTGTCTTTTAAGCGCAGCGCAGAGGCGAGTGCGTGTCTGGAACGCTGGCAAACGCAGTGCATCGAGCAGTGTCCCGACCACAACGACTCCAGCCATGCTTATGGCGATCAGCTGTATTTAAATGAATGGCCGGCGCGCTATCCGAACTTTGCCGTGATTCACCACCCCGGTGCGAACTTAGCGCCCTGGAACGTGCGCACGCACACTTTGAAACCCTCTGCGCTCGGCCTATTGGTTGACGGCAAGCCGCTGCTATTTTTTCATTTTCACGGGCTTCGCCAAATGGCGCGCGGCGTGTGGAATCTCAGCTTAGAGGTGTTTAATACGCGCCTCGATCGCGTGCTCAAGCGCCACATCTACCGGCCCTATCTGCAAGCGCTAGAGGCGCAGATCGACGCAGTGGACAGTTTTTTCGGCGCGCGCATCGCCACTTCGGCACGCGATCAGCACGCGCCTGCCGAACCCAACCTTCTGTTGCGTTTGAAGTTTCTCAAACGCGCTTGGAAAGGCCAGTACCTGATCATATGAATGCTAACTTTCATCTTGAGTTTCGAGAATTCCTTACCGGGCTGCAGGACCAACTTTGCGCAAGCGTAGAGGCGCTCGACGGACACGCAAAATTCCATGAAGACCAGTGGTTGCGCGCTGAAGGCGGCGGCGGACGCTCGCGGGTGCTGCGCGACGGTTTGGTATTTGAGCAAGCCGGGATCGGCTTTTCGCATGTTTTCGGCGACCGCCTGCCACCATCAGCGAGCCATGCGCGACCCGAGCTGGCCAACGCGCGCTGGGAGGCGCTCGGCGTCTCGGTAGTGATGCACCCGCACAACCCCTACGCGCCTACCTCACACCTTAATGTGCGCCTGTTTCGCGCGTTCGATGCCGATGGCGCCACTCGTTCGTTTTGGTTTGGTGGTGGCTTTGATTTAACCCCGAGCTACGCCTTCATTGAAGACGCCGTTGCCTGGCACCGCGCCGCGCACGCTGTTTGCGAACCCTTCGACAGCCAGTATTACCCACGCTTCAAACGATGCTGCGATGAGTATTTCTATCTCAAGCACCGTCAAGAAACGCGCGGCATCGGCGGGCTGTTTTTTGACGATCTCAACGAACCCACGGCGGAGCATGCGCGCGCGTTCACCCAAGCAGTCGGCGAGGCTTACGGGCCCGCTTATCTGGCGATTGTTGCGCGCCGACACGCCATGCCGTACGGCGACCGGGAGCGGCAATTTCAGCTGTATCGCCGAGGCCGCTACGTCGAATTTAATTTAGTTCACGATCGCGGCACTTTGTTTGGGTTGCAATC
>Ga0105048_10001598_pt1 | contig 36670 bp, 33 predicted proteins | sample MAT05_FD_78382 | JGI IMG/M metagenome (GOLD analysis project Ga0105048, IMG submission 78382) | Freshwater microbial communities from Lake Fryxell liftoff mats and glacier meltwater in Antarctica - MAT-05 | ecosystem: Environmental > Aquatic > Freshwater > Ice > Liftoff microbial mat | place... | reverse complement strand
TCATCCTGAGCAGCGCGGCGACGCCGCGCGTTCGTCGAAGGACGAGGCCGTGCTCACAGGCTACACACCGCGCCCGCTCCGGGACCGCCGGGCTCCCGCCCGGCACGCGCTGCAAGGCAGCGCTCCCCAGCCGCGCAACCACATGCGCTTGTCGCGCATCTGCCGGGCAGGAGCCCGGCGGTCCAACACCCCGCCTGATCTAGCTCAGGCCCAACATCCTCACACACAAACCCACGGCCACCGCCGCAGGGGCTGCCAACCCGCGCCCGCCACTGATCAAACAGTGACGCCCACCGCCAATGCCGCTATCAGACGCCCGAGCACCGGAGTTCCTGATGAAGCGCATTGCCCTCGCCGTCGCAGCAGCCTGCCTCGCCGCCTACACCACGACCTCACCCCCGGCCAGCGCCCAGCCCGCCTTCCGCGCCGAAGGCAAATCACTCCGCCAGATCTACGAATACCTCCACGCCAATCCCGAGCTGTCGCTGCAGGAGAAAAACACCTCCGCCATCCTCGCCGCCGAAATGAAGCGCCTGGGCTTCACCGTCACCACCGGCGTCGGCGACGCCTGGACCAAGGCCCGCGCCATCAGTGAGTACGGAAAACTTGAAGACGGCGTCGGCGGGTATGGCCTCGTCGCCGTCATGCAGAACGGCCCCGGCCCCGTGCTGATGATCCGGGCCGATATGGATGCCCTCCCCCTCGTCGAGAAGACCGGCCTGCCCTACGCCTCGAAGGCGCGCGACATCGCCTACTCAGGCGAAGAAGCCGGCGTGATGCACGCCTGCGGCCACGACATCCACATGACGACCTGGATCGGAACCGCCCGCGCCCTCGCAACCCGCAAGTCCGAATGGAAGGGTACGCTCGTGATGATCGCCCAACCTGCAGAGGAAATCGGCCTAGGCGCGATGGCGATGATCAACGATGGCCTGTTCACTCGCTTCCCCAAGCCTGACCACGTCATCGCGCTACACGATCACGCCGGCCTGCCGGCAGGCATGATGGGCGTCGGCTCCGGCTTCGTCATGGCCAACGTCGACTCGATCGATCTCACCATCACCGGCAAGGGCGGCCACGGCGCCTACCCGCAGGATACGCGCGACCCCATCGTCGTCGCCTCCCGCATCGTCACAACCCTGCAGACCCTGGTCTCGCGCGAGATCGACCCGCTCGATTCCGCCGTAGTCACGGTCGGCGCCTTCAACGGTGGTTTCAAGCACAACATCATTCCCGATGAAGTGAAGCTCCAGTTGACGGTCCGCTCCTTCGCCGACGCCACCCGCGAGAAGCTTCTCGCCGGCATCGAGCGCATCGCCCGCGCCGAAGCCCAGGCCGCAGGCCTCGATCCCGCCGCGGCGATCAACATGAACGTCAAGGCCGACCACACGCCCTCGCTCTACAACGAGCCCGAACTCGCCACCCGCCTCGGCGGCGTTCTCCGTTCAACGCTGGGCGAGGCCAACGTCACCACCGCGACGCCCTCCATGGCCGGCGAGGACTTCGCCCGCTATGGCCGCACGGCTGAAGATATCCCGGTGATGCTGCTCTGGCTCGGCGCCGTGAAGCGCGACGCGTGGGAAGCCGCCCAGAAGCCCGGCGGCAAACCACTGCCCTCGCTCCACTCTTCAGAATACGCACCAGACCCAGACCCGACCATCGACGCCGGCGTCAAGGCGATGACGGCAAGCGCCATCGAATTGCTGAAGTAAGCGTCGCCTACTCGCTCTTCTTGGACGTCAGCACAGTCGTCTGCTTTTTCTCTTCCTTGAAGCGAAGGAAGGCGAAGATGGCGGAACCCACACCAGCCAGCGCCGCGAGCACGGCAAACAGCGGCTGTACGCCGCGCGCCCAGCCGACCAGCTCGTCCACAGGCTCAACCTCGATTGTGATCTCGTCACGATATGAATCCAGCGGTTCCGCATCCAGCGAGCCCACCGCATAGCCATAGACGTTCAGCGTCAGCGTATGCGTGCCCTTCTGCTTCGGCGTCACACGCCAGCGCCACTCGTTCGCCAGCTTGGGCGAAAGCTTCTGCCGCGTTGAAGTGGTCTGCAGCTGGATATCGAACGCGGCGCCGAGCAACTCGGCCGAGACCGTGTCCGACAGATCCACATCGCGCTCTTCAATCGTTCCCGGCAGCCCCTTCAGCCGGTCGACCGCATCCGTCTGCCGCGAGGTGTCGATGAGCAGCGAAATATCGATCGCACGATCAAGCGCCAGCTTCGCCGGCGGTCGGTTGTACGTCAGTCGCCGCGACTTGTACTGCGACTCCAGCGATGCGGCCGTCGCCGTAGCGGCGGCCGGCGCGTTCTGCGGCGCCACGCGCAGCTCTGCCTCGGCGGGCGGTGAAGAAGGCGTCACATCTGCCGTCGGCGGTTGCACAGGCTCAGGCTGGCTGCGCGGCGTGCCATCCGTGTTCAACGTCGAGAAAGGGCTGATGCCGGAAGGGTTGGCCGGCGGGGCATCCGGCGTCGCGGGCGGCTCGCCTGTCACTTCGGGCGCATCGGGCAGCTTCCGCGCTGTAGGAGCATCCGCAGGCGCAGGCGTGACCGCGCCATCAGCCGCCACGATCCCCGCCTCGCGAACGAATGGTTCAGGCGCCGGAACGGCCGCGCCGCCTGATCCGCCAAACTGGCCGAGTGCCCACACCGCAGCCGCCGCAACGGCGATGAGGCCCAGCAGAACCGATACAAGTATCCGCATGTGTCAGGTCTCCATAAGCCGGGACCGCGCCCCGGCCGGATCGTTGAGGACTCTACTAGTCCTCGCCGGCAAATCCACCGGTCTCATCATCATCCTGCTGCAGTCGCGCGGGCCCCGGCGGCGGCGCCGGTTTGCGACGCTGCAGTTCATAGAAAGCAATAGCCGCAGCGTTTGACACGTTGAGACTCTCCATGCCCGGCTGCATCGGAATGCGCGCAAGGGTGCTGCAGGCCTTGGCGACGCCTAACCGGATGCCCGCCCCCTCCGCTCCCAGCACGATGGCGACGGGACCATCCACCGCGACAGCCTGCTCAAGGGTCTGCTCGGCCGCGCCGTCCAGTCCAATCACCGTCCAGCCCGCATCCCGCAACACATCGATCGCGCGCGAGATATTCACCGCTCGGATCTCGTCCACCGTTTCGATCGCGCCGGTCGCCGCCTTGGCCAGCGCCCCGCCCGCTGTTGGCGCGTTGCGCGTCTGCATGACGACGCCCGCGACGCCAAACGCGGCCGCCGATCGGAAGATCGCGCCGACATTCTGCGGATCCGTAACCTGGTCGAGGATCGCCAGCGGCTTCTCCGGCCGCACCACAGCGTCCTGAATGTCGATGCTGTCCAACGGCCGGCAACGCACCGCCAGTCCCTGGTGCACGGCGCCCGGCGGCAGTCGCTCGTCGAGTTCACGCCCTTCGATGAAGGACGCGAATGCAGGCATCGCCTCGGCATCAAGCCCAGCACGCTCGGCAGCCCCGCGCGTCACGAAAAGCTTGGATATCTTGCGCATCGGGTTGTTGAGCACAGCGACGCCCGCGTGCAGGCCCCAGATCCAGACCTCGCCATTCTCCTCGAATGCCGGTTCGCGCCGCTCGTGCCTCGAATGTTGGCCCGGCTTGGCGCCACGGCCATGCTGCCCGCGCCCGCCCTGCGGGCGATTGTCCCGGGTCCATGGTTTATCGGTTCGCCCAGCAGCTGAAGTCCGCTCGCCATTCGGGCTTGCTGGAGGGGTTGAAGACGCCGAACCGGAGGCAGCGCCCGAACGGTCAGGATTCTTCGGACCACGCGGCCAATCGCGGCCGCCGCCCCGCGAACCGCCGAAACCGCCTGATTTTCCGCCCTTTCCAGAGCGGTTGCGTGGTTGGTCCTTCGTCACTATAAGACGCGCTCCCAGATGCGACCGGGTTCGTTTCGGCCTCATCGGCGACGGCGTCAAGCCGCTGCCCCGAATGGTTATGGAAGGGTGGGAGAGTGGTTAAATCCACGAGACTGTAAATCTCGCGCCTTACGGCTACACTGGTTCGAATCCAGTCCCTTCCACCATTCACTTCCGGACAGCAGGCGACGACGGCAGGGTCAGTCCCCTGTCGCGCGCAATGTGCTGATCTGCAGGTACGGTCTGATCCCCGCGCTCTAGTCCACCCAGTCCTTCTTGATCCTGAAGCTCGCCAGGAACAGGAGGAGCGCGGCTACGACGTAGAATGAGAGGCCGAAGATGAAGGCGTATTTGATCGAGTCCTCGCCGAATGCCGGCTTCAGCTGGTCCGAGGCGAAGCCGAAGAACCACGTGCCCACTGCTATGCCGATCAGGTTGTTGATAAACAGGAACAGCGCGGAGATCATCGTTCGCGAGTTCGACGGACCAAGGTGCTGCACGGCCGTGAGGATGGGGCCGAGCCAAACAAGCCCCAGCGCCTGAGGCGCCAGGAAGATGAAGAACGCCGCTGTCGGGTCCGTCGTGATCACGCCGAGCACATAGAGCGGCGCTGAGATGAGAAACGCCACGGCGGGAATGAGCGGGTAGTAGCCCTTTGACTTCTGCCCGAGCCGGTCGCCCAGGAATCCGCCCAGCGCCATCCCCGCGACGCCGCCGATGAGCAGGATGCCGGCGAGATACCAGGAACGGTCGACCAGCGAGAGGCCCATTGAGCGGCTCAGGAAGGTCGGCATCCAGTACAACAGGCCGTAACCCACCATCGAGGAAAACGCCGCGCCGAATGACAGCAACCAGAAGGTTGGCTTGGCGAACGCCACGCGGCAGGCCGGAATGAAACCCAGCGGCTTCTCGGTGGCCGGTTTCGCGTCATAGAGATTGCGCGGGGGGTCTTTCACCAGCAACCGGAACACGGGGGCTAACAGAACACCGAACAGTCCGATCGAGATAAAGGCGAAGCGCCAGTCCACATACTGCGCCAGCAGGCCGCCAAACAGGATGCCCGCGGCCGAGCCCACCGGAATGCCGAACGAATAGATCGCCAGCGCCCTCGCCCGCTGCTTGGGCGGGAAGTAGTCGGCGATCAGGCTGTAGGCAGGCGCCACGCCGCCTGCCTCGCCCACACCCACGCCCATGCGCGCGAAGAACAGCTGCATAAAATTCGAGGTCAGTCCGCACACGACAGTAAAGGCGGACCAGATGCCCAGCGCCCACGTCATGATCCACACGCGCGACTTGCGATCCGCAAGCCACGCCACCGGGATCGCCAGCGTCGTATAGAGCAGCGCGAACGCGAGGCCGCCCATCAGGCCCAGTTCAGTGTCGGTAAGGTTCAGCTCTTTGCCGATCGGATCCTTCAGGATCGAGATGATCTGCCGGTCGAGGAAGTTCAGCGTGTAGACAAGGATCAGCAGGCCAAGCGCCAGATAGCGACCCTTGATCACCTCATCCGTCCTGGAGACCGGAACAGTCGGTTCGACAGCTGACACGCTCTAACCTCCAGAAAAGAATGTGCCCGGATGCGGGGAGCCGCATCCGAGCAAGTTTGGTCCGCGCCGTCGGGGAGGCAACTGCGCGGACCTGCGCAACTCAACCCGACTAGAAGTCCTGCGAAACGCTCACCCACCAGGTGCGCGGATCGCCATAGAACGCCGTGAGCGTGCCTTCGCGTCCCAGCGTCGGCACGAACGTGGTCGGCCCGGTCTGATTCACGAAGTTGTACCCGGCCACCTTGTAACGCTCGTCGTTCAGGTTCTTGCCATGAACGCCGACCGTCCAGCCTTCATCGCTGCGGAAGATGAGGCTCATGTCCCACAGCGTATAGGCGTCCTGGTCGAGCAACGGCATCGGCACTTCGAACTGGCTGGACTCACCGCGATAAGACAGCGAGCTCACGAAGGTGATGTCGCCGGGCGTGTTCACAAGCGTAAACGGCGTTGTGTAGTTAAGACGCCAGCTTGAGGTCAGCTCAGGCGTGTTCTGGAATACGCGCTGGTTGGCGACGTCCACGCCCGTCGGCCCGATGAACTGGTCGTACTGGGCGTCGATATAGCCGACCGACACGACGGTGGAGAGTTCGTCGCCCTGCGTGATCCAGTTTTCGCCCAGCACTGCCGTGCCGTCGAACTCGATGCCTTTCAGCGTCGCAGCGGCGGCGTTGGTGGTGGCGCCGGTGAAGGTGTCGTTGATGCCGTCGCCATTGGTGTCGACGCCGATCGAGGACGGAACCTGGACGTCCGAGTAGTCCATCCAGAACGCCGCGACGCTCGTGGTGAACCGGCCCCGCTCCCAGATCGACTTCACGCCGACTTCGTAGCTGTCTACCGTTTCCGGTTCGAACTGCATGAAGTCGAAGATCTCGTTCGGCTCACGGACGCCGTCGCGATCAACGTCCGGCGCTGCCGAGGTCTGGCCGCGCGGGTCGAAACCACCACCCTTGAAGCCCTTGGCGTAGGTTCCGTAGACGTTGTGATCTGGCGAGGCGTCCCACGCCAGCGACACTCGCGGAGAGAAGTCCGTGAAGCGGTCGCTGCCGTCGAAGTTGGAGGTCGTCGAGATCGGCACGGCCGTTCCGCCGAACAGCGGCGAGTAGCCGCCGGTAAACGTACGGCGCAGGACAGTCGCCTGGCGTTTGTCGTCGGTGTAGCGGCCGCCCAGGCTGAGATGCAGATCCGGCGAGATGTCATACGTGAAGTCAGCGAACACCGACCACGTCTTGGTGTTGACGTCGCCATAGGTCTGGGCGTTGAGGCCCGGCACGCCGATCAGAGCGCCCGTCGTCGCAAGCACGACGTCGAAATAGGTCAGCGCGTTGGCGTCGAGATAGTAGACGCCGATCAGGCCGTTGAGATTGTCGCTGGAATACAGGAACTGCAGCTCTTCCGAGAACTGGTCATTCTCGTAGGCCCCGGGAACATCGAGATCAATCGCAGGCAGCGAATCGAAATCGATCGGCGTCGTCGATTGATCTTCGCGGTAAGCGAGGATGTTCTTGACGGTCCAGTTGTCGTTGAAGTCCCAGGTGCCGACGACCGACCCGCCATAAGCTTCCGAACGCTGGTCCGGATTCACGAGGCCTGCGCGCGTGTCGTACACGTTGGCCAGCACCGGAGCGCCGGTCTGTAGCGATCTGATAAGGCGATGCCCTTGCTTGGGATCCGACTTGTCGAGCAGGTAGTCCGCGGAGAAGCGAAGATCCATAACGTCGCTGACGTCCCACTCGGCTTGGATACGGGCGGCGGTGACATCCTTGTTGTAGTTCTCGACGCCGTTCAGGAAGAGGTTGTCGCCATACCCGCCACGCGTCAGCTTCGCTAGAGCGCCACCGATGCGGAAGTTCTCGCCGATCGGCGTCGACGCCGACAGGATCCCCTCAAGCTTGGAATAGCTGCCGGCGTTGACGGTCAGCTTCATCGCCGGATCGTTGCCAAGGCCGCGCGTCACATACTTCACCGCGCCCCCGATCGTGTTGCGGCCGTAGAGCGTGCCCTGCGGTCCACGCAGAACCTCGATGCGCTCGACGTCGAACACATCAAGCACCGCGCCCTGCGGGCGATTGAGATAGACGTCATCGAGATAGATGCCGACGCCGGCTTCGAAGCCGCCGACCGGATCCTGCTGGCCGACGCCGCGAATGAAGGCCGAAAGAGTCGAGTTGGTGCCGCGCGAGACTTCCAGAGTCACGTTCGGCGAGAACTTGCCGACCTCGGTGAGGTCCGCCGCGCCGATGTCTTCAAGGTCAGCGCCGGAGAAAGACGAGACCGACAGCGGAACGTCCTGCAGGTCTTGCTCGCGGCGCTGCGCGGTGACGACGACAACGTCGCGCACAGCCGGATCTTCGGCATCCTGCGCGTAAGACGGAGCAGTGAACGCGCCAATGATGAAGGCTGATGCGCCAGAAAGAAGGGTGGCTTTCGCTTTGGGTGACACGGGATCCTCGCCTTTGTCTGTTTCTATGGGCGAGATCCTCACGACCCCGTCCCGAACCAGACCGCCAGAAAGTCCCGTGTTGCGAAGAAGCGTGTTGAGCGCTTCGTCGAAGGTGTACCGACCCGATAACGGCGCTACCCGTATCTTTTCGGCCATGTCGTATGGAAAAAGAAGTTGCACCTTCGTCTGCCGCGCGAGCTCGAGGAGCGCGTCGGCAAGCGAAGAGTCCTGAATGCGGATGTCGTAAACGGTTGAGCCCTGCTGGGCTGCCGCCTCGGGCAGTGCAGCCAACCCACCGACGGCGAGCGCACTGCACAGCACGAACGTCCGAATCCAGCTCCGTCCCTTTCCTCCCACATGGCACGACAGTCGGACGTCCCTCAGGAAATCTCCGCCGGCCTTGTGGCTGACGACAGCTGGGTGACGGGAATCCTCCATCGCCCCGGCGCGCGAGACGAAAGAATTTTGGATGGCGGACGAGAAGATCATGGTTGCCGCAGCGTCTGATTGCGCTTTCGCTATTGCGGCATTCGAAGTGTCGGCGCTCACAGCCGACCCAGTGTGTGTGTTTGCCTGCTCAGGGCTGGCGGGCGATGCGCACAAGCTTGTCGCCGATGCGTTCTGCACGCACCCCGAAATTCGTTTCGAGCGCTTCGAGCATGTCGTCGACTTCACCCAGACCGAATACCCCGCCGACTCGCATGTCGGCTAGGTCTTGTGTGTCAAACTCGAAACGGATGTCGGCATAGCGTGAGATATCCGCCACGACGCTGGACAGGCGATCGCCCGAAAAGACGAGCTTGCCGTCTGTCCACGACAGTTTGCGATCAATCTCGGCCAGGTCGATCTTGTCGATAACCACATTCTCGCCGAACAGCGCCGTTTCGCCCGCGGCGATGAACGCCACCGGCTCCGGTTCCTGGACGTCGACGACGCGCGAATAGGAAACCTTCCCCTCGGAGACGACGACCTGGACCGAGTCCTTCTCCAGCCGCACGGAGAATGCCGTCCCGATGGCGACCGTCACACCGTCGCCGGCATAGACCCGGAATGGCCGGCTGGCGTCGTGCGCCACTTCAAAGAAGGCCTCGCCCTGCAGCAGGCGCACGGTGCGCTCGGTCCCGTTCATGCGCGCTTCGATGCGGCTGTTTGTGTTGAGCGTGACGACCGACCCATCGGCGAGCGTGATCTTCTCCTGGTCACCCACCTTGGTCTTATAGACGCCAAGCCCCGGCTGCTCAGCGACCTGTTGCGTCGCCTGGTGCGGACCCGAGAACTGGTTCACGCCAACAATCACGGCGAACATTACAGCGGCGGCCATGCCGATCCCGGCCCATAGCTGCGGCCGTTTCCACAACGGCTTTTCAGCCGGCGTATCCGCCAGCCCCGCGAGAAGATCGAGATCCTTCCAGTGCCCCGAGAGGCGCGAAAACGCATCGGCATGGGCTTGGCTGGCCTGCTTCCAGGCCTCGAACTGCGCTTGCTCGGCGGGCGTCAGCGAGCCTTCATCGTGGCGCACAACCCAGCGCGCCGCCTCGTCCTCGACGGGCGAGCGATCCGGGAAGTTCACGATGTTTCCGGTGGAACTCATTCCCCGTCTCCCGTGCGGAGGCGGCGTACAGCACCCATTTCCCGCGCGGAAGTGAGATCGGTATCGATTTGCTCGCGGCGGGCCATGAAATCCCGCGTAAGCAGCAGCGCCTTGGCCAGATGCTTCTCAACCGTCCCCTCGGCAATGCCGAGACGGTCAGCGATTTCCCGCTGCGAGAGGCCCTCGATCTTCTTCAACACAAGCACTTTCCGGCATTGGCTAGGCAAGGCGGCAACCGCGTTGGCGAACAGGGCAAGGCGGCGCCTGCCATCCACGGTTTGCTCCACTCCGGGTTGGGTATCGCTCCCAATGACATCCGGCTGCTCGAAATCCTCTACAGAATCCGTTGCAGAATTCTTCCTGCGCGCGATTTCGTTCAACGCGACGTGCTTGGCGACCCTGAACAGATAGGCGCGCGGCAGCAGGATTGGCCGGCGAGCCTCCATGGCATAGGCGCGGACGAACACCTCCTGCAGCGTATCTTCCACGTCCTGCGAACGCGAGAAGTAGCGGCCCAGATAGCGACGCAAGGCGGGCTTGCTCGCTTCGTATTCGGTGAGAATTCCTGACATCGTTGTCCGTCGCTACGCGCGCAGACTAGTCCCCGGATCGGCCCACTAGCAACCTTTCGCACCTGATCCGGTCGCGGCTTCCCTAACGCCAGCTTGACCGGGCGTACGTTCGTGAAAGGCTGCCCCGTACGGAACATTGAGCAGAGTCCCAGCCAGACGCCCGACCGGGCGCAGAGCGGAGAACTCCTGCCGGGAGGATCGAGGGTATGCAGCACCTGTCTCAGGGTACGCGTGAAGCGCGCACGTTCGACGCGATCGTCGTCGGCAGCGGGCTGACCGGAGGTTGGGCCGCCAAGGACCTTTGCGAGAAGGGTCTCAAGACCCTGGTGCTGGAGCGCGGCCGCAAGGTCGAGCACGGCAAGGACTACACAACCTTCGCGAAGAACCCGTGGGACTTCCGCTATCCAAACGGGCGGACACCGCAGGACGAGGTCGAGAAGCATTACCAGAAGCAGCAACGCACCGGATACACGGTCAACGACCAGTGGAACCACTGGTTCGTCAAGGATGACGAGCACCCCTACACCGAGACAAAGCGGTTCGACTGGATCCGTGGTTATCATGTCGGGGGCCGCTCGATCACATGGGGCCGCCAGAGCTACCGCTGGAGCGATCTTGATTTCGAGGCCAACGCCAAGGAAGGCGTCGGCGTCGATTGGCCGGTCCGCTACGCCGACCTCGCTCCCTGGTACGACTATGTCGAACGCTGGATGGGCGTCAGCGGGTCGAAGGAGGGCCTGCCGCAATTGCCGGACGGCATCTTCCAGCCGCCGATGGATTTCAACGCCGTCGAGAAGGACCTGAAGGCGAGGGTCGAGGGCCGTTATCCCGAACGTCGCATCACGATCGGCCGCACAGCCCACCTGACCAAACCGACCGGCGAGCAGATGAAGCTGGGCCGCGGCACGTGCCAGAGCCGCAACCTCTGTATGCGCGGCTGCGTGTTCGGCGCCTACATGTCGTCGAACGGCGCGAGCCTGATCGCCGCCGATCATACGGACAACATGACGCTGCAGCCTGACTCGATCGTCACCGAAGTGATTTTCGACGCGAAGCTGAACAAGGCGACCGGCGTACGCGTGCAGGACGCTCACACCAAGGAGATCACGGAGTACTACGCCAAGGTGATCTTCCTTTGCGCCTCGACGCTCAATTCCACCTGGTTGATGCTGCACTCGAAGAGCGACCGCTTCCCCAATGGGTTCGGCAACGACTCCGACGAGCTCGGCCGCAATGTGATGGACCATCATCTCGGCGTCGGCGCACAGGCGGATGTGGACGGATACGAAGACAGATACTATTCGGGCCGGCGGCCCAACGGCATCTACATCCCGCGCTTCCGCAACCTCGGCGACGGCGGCACCAAGCGCAATGATTTCGCGCGCGGCTATGGCTATCAGGGCGGCGCGAGCCGCACAGGATGGCAGCGCCTCGTGGCGGAGATGGGCTTCGGCAAGGAGCTGAAGGACGACATTTCAGAACCGGGTCCGTGGACAATCGGCATCGGCGGCTTCGGCGAAATGCTGCCCTACCGCGACAATCGCGTGACCATGAACAGCGACGTGAAAGACATTGATGGCCTGCCGACTCTGAAGTTCGACGTGTCGATCCGTCAGAATGAACTCAACATGCGCAAGGACATGCAGGCGTCTGCTGAGGAAATGCTTGCTGCCGCAGGCTTCAAGAACGTGCGCGGCTTCGATCGTCCGTATGGCCCCGGCCTCGGCATCCACGAAATGGGCACGGCGCGCATGGGGCGCGACCCCAAGACTTCGGTGCTTAACAGCTGGGCGCAGGTCCATGCCTGTACGAACGTGTACGTCACTGACGGCTCGTTCATGACATCGGCTGCGTGCGTGAACCCCTCGCTCACCTATCTCGCGATGACAGCGCGTGCGGCAGACCATGCCGTCACTGCGCTGAAACGCGGCGAACTCTAGAGGACGGAGACCGAACATGATGGACCGTCGCGAACTTCTTCACCGCGCTTCGATGCTGCTGGGCGGGACTATCTCGGCCGGCGCGTCGGCCGGAATTCTCGCTGGCTGTGTCGCAACGCCATGGGTTGATGGGCCCACGCCCGTGGGCGCCACGGGCAACTTCCTGACGCCAATGGAGATGACTGCCATCACCTCAATGGCTGACCATATCATCCCGAAGACAGATACCCCCGGTGCCCTCGACGTTGGCGTACCCGCCTTCATCGACCGCATGCTTGCAGGCTACTACCTGCAGCGCGAGCGCGATGTGATGCGGAGCGGCCTGGCTAGGATAAATGCAGATGCGCAAGCCCTGCGCGGCGTATCATTCCTTCAACTGACCAGCGATGAGCAGGTCGAGCTGATGAAGCGCTATGACCGCGAGCAGTATGACTACACCCGCGCCAACGCGACCACGCAGCCCCCGCCGGCGCCACACTTTTTCCGCCTCGTGAAGGAGCTGACAATCCTTGGGTTCTGCTCATCTGAGGCAGGCGCTACGAAGCTGATGTCCTACAACCAGACACCCGGTCCCTATCGGGGAGACGTGCCGCTCAGCGAGATCGGCAAGGTCTCGGCGCTGTAGCCTGTCCGCACTGACGTGGCGCCACACGGGCAACCAGACGGCGCTACTTCCGCAGTAGCTCGATCTTTCTGAACTCGATCGGATTGCCCTCGCTCTGCAGCGAGATCGTGCCGCCATCGAGCATCAGCTTGCCGCCGGCCGCTGCGACCAGCGGCTTGGAATTCGCCATCTTGCCTTCGGGATCAAGCTGCACGGCGGAATAGACGATGGTAGGCACGCCATTGATCTTTTGCGTCACCGTGCCGTCCGCATCGACTTCCACCTCGAACTCGGCCCACACGCCATTTGGCCCGGATGGCGTCTTCGAGTTGATACAGTGCGTCGTCTCGAGCTTGCCATCGATCACCACGTTCGTGCCGGGCGAACACATATTGCCGTTGAAACGCGTCTGACCCGGGGCCGGTCCCAGCAGCTGCGCCTCGACTGAAACCGGAAAGCTGTCGCGGACAGCCATGCCCTTCGGATCCTCGCCGAAAATCATCACGCCCGAGTTCGCGATAGCCCAGGCCGGGGTATCCGCCGGATGTTCTTCCAGAAAGCGATACTCGAAGCGAAGTCTGTACGGACCGCGGATAGCGTCCTTGTAGAAGAGGTGGCCGAAGCGCTCGGAGAACTGGTCATATTTTGAATAGTCGACCACGATGGCCCCGTCCCGAACGCGGTATGTGTCGCGATAATTCTCGCCCAGCGGGAAACCGCGAATCTTCGGCGTCCAGCCATCCAGCGTCTTGCCGTCGAAGAGCGATTCCCATGTCGCGCCGCTTTGCGGCATTGCGGTGCACGCACTTACGCAAAGCGCGATGGTCGCTACGGCAATACGATTTGCCCATGTTTTCATGGCGATCTCCCTGTCTGCTCCCGCATGCCCCGTGGACACGGCAACTCACGCGGGTAACACTCAACTCTAGAACACGAGCCGCGCGCTGGCGACAGACGCGAACGGTCGGCGGGAGGAAGACACGTGATCCAGACTCGTCTCTTTGTCATGATGCTGCTGCAGCTCGCCATCTGGGGAGCTTACATGCCGAAGCTCTACCCTTATATGGGCCTGCTGAAGTTCGAGGCCTGGCAACAATCGCTTGTCGGCAGCGCATGGGGCATCGCCGCCATCGTCGGCATCTTCTTCTCCAACCAGTTCGCAGACCGCAACTTCTCCGCGGAGCGCTTCCTCGCAGCCAGCAACGTGATCGGCGGCGCCGCACTCCTCGGCTGCGCCTACTTCACCGACTTCTGGCCGTTCTTCGGCTGCTACCTCGTCTTCAGCATGGTCTACGTGCCGTCGATGTCGGTCGCCAACGCCATCGCTTTCGCCAACCTGCGCGACCCCGCCGCCCAGTTCGGCGTCATCCGCATGGGGGGCACAATCGGTTGGATCATGGTCAGCTGGCCCTTCTTCTTCCTGCTCACCGCTAACGCCGGGGCCGAAGAAATCCGCCAGATCTTCATCGTGGCCGCCGTCGTATCGTTCGCGTTTGCGGCCTACAGCCTCACACTGCCGCACACGCCGCCTAATCGTTCAGGCGCCGGAACCGACCCGCTCGCTTGGCGCAAGGCGATCAAGATTCTCGGCATTCCCGCCGTTCTCGTGCTCTTCATCGTCACCTTCATCGATAGCACCGTTCACAACGGCTACTTCATGATGGTCGACGACTATCTGACCAAGCGCGTCGGCATCGACGCCAACGTTTCGATGCTGGTGCAAAGCCTCGGACAGGTCGCCGAGATCATCACCATGTTCGTGCTGGGCTACGTGCTGATCCGGCTTGGCTGGAAGACCACGATGATCATCGGCATCTTGGGCCACGCCGCGCGCTTCCTCGCCTTTGCTTTCTTCCCCGACAGCGTCCCTACGGTCATCGCCGTCCAACTGCTGCACGGCATCTGCTATGCCTTCTTCTTCGCGACCGTGTATATCTTTGTCGATGCCGCCTTCCCGAAGGACGTACGCTCCAGCGCGCAAGGGCTTTTCAATCTCCTGATCCTCGGCATCGGCGTCGTCGCCGCGAACCAGTTCTTTGCGCCATTGATGGCTCAGTTGACCGACCCGGTCACCGGCATCATCGACTATCGCACGCTGTTCATGTGGCCCGCAGGCATGGCGCTCGTCGCCGTGCTGTTGCTGGCCTTCTTCTTCCGCCCCGCAGAGCGCGCGCCCTCGAGCGTCGCGCCGCAATAGCAATGACCAATGGAGCCCATCATGATGGACCTCTCCCGCCGCCGCTTCATGCAGGCCCTCGCTGCAACCAGCGCTGCAGCGCCACTGGCCGCTGCGTGCCAGACAATGGCTAGCGGCCCGTTCTTCCAAGGCCATTCGGCGCCAATCGGCATCCAGCTCTACACGCTGTCCGACATGCTGGCCGCAAATCTCGATGGAGCTGTCTCCGCCGTTGCACGCATCGGTTACGATACGGTCGAGATCCCGTCCTATATGGGCAAGACGCCCGCCCAACTGCGCGCTCTGTTCGACACGCATGGCGTGAAATGCACAGCCGCCCACATCGGCATGAACCTCGGCACAGCAGAAGCGCCCGGCCTTCGTGGCGACCTCGGCAAACTCGCTGCGGATATGCACGTGCTCGGCGCAACCCACATCTATGCGCCGTCCATGGCCATCCCCACAGACATCGGCATCACGGCAAACGCCAACGAAGGCTATGGCTTCATCGTTCGCGTGTCGGAAGCGATGGGCGTAGACCGCTGGAAACGCCTTGCCGATGAACTGAGCGAGATCGGCCGCAAGCTCAAGGCTGGCGGCATCGGCTTTGGCTATCACAACCACAACTTCGAGTTCGCCAAGGCTGGCGACAGCACCGGCTATGACATCCTCGTGGCGCAAAGCGACCCGGCTTCGGTGTCGTTCGAACTCGACATCGGCTGGGCCGCCGCCGCGGGGCAAGACCCCATCGCGCTGTTCAGCAAGTATTCCGGCCGCTTCACAGGCATGCACATCAAGGACATCAAGGCGTCCACCGTGCCAAACATCGCGCTCAAGATGGACCCTACCGAAGTCGGCTCTGGCCGGCTCGACTGGAAAACCATCCTCCCGGCCGCCCACAAGGCAGGCGTCCGCAACTACTTCCTCGAACAGGAACCGCCTTTCGCGACTTCCAGGCTGGAAGCGGCGGAAATCGGCTATAAGTACCTCAGCACACTCGTCGTCTGAGGACTTCCAATGAAGAGCATGAAGGGTCCCGGCATCTTCCTCGCGCAGTTCGTGGGGCCCGATGCGCCGTTCAACTCGCTGCCGACCATCGCCAAATGGGCGAAGGACAAGGGCTTCGTCGGCGTCCAGATCCCCACCGGCGAAGCTTCGCTGTTCGATCTCCGCAAGGCCGCAGAGAGCGACGCGTACTGCGACGAGATCAAGGGCATCCTGAAGGACGCCGGCATCGTCATCACCGAACTCTCAACCCACCTGCAGGGCCAGCTCGTGGCCGTGCACCCCGCCTACGACGAGTTGTTCGACGCCTTCGCCCCCGTGCAAGTCCGCGGCAATCCGAAGGCGCGCCAGGAATGGGCGGTCGAGCAGGTGAAGCTTGCCGCGAAGGCGTCGCGCCGCCTCGGCCTTGATGCCAGCGTCACATTCTCGGGCTCGCTTGCCTGGCCTTATTTCTTCCCTTGGCCACAACGTCCGCCCGGCCTGTTCGAAACAGCATTCGAAGAACTGGCTAGGCGCTGGATGCCGATCCTCGACGCATACGAAGATGCAGGCGTCGACCTCTGCTACGAAATCCACCCAAGCGAAGACTTGTTCGATGGCACGACGTTCGAGATGTTCCTCGATCGCGTAAAGGGCCACAGACGCGCGAACATCCTCTTCGACCCGAGCCACTTCGTCCTGCAGCAGCTCAACTATCTCGAATACATCGATCTGTATCACGAGCGGATCAAGATGTTCCACGTCAAGGATGCGGAGTTCAATCCGACCGGCCGTCAGGGCGTCTACTCCGGCTACGCGCCTTGGCTCGAGCGCGCGGGCCGCTTCCGCTCCGTCGGTGATGGGCAGGTGGACTTCAAGGGTATTTTCTCCAAGCTCGCCGGTTACGACTACGATGGCTGGGCCGTGCTGGAATGGGAATGCTGCATCAAGCACCCCGAGGACGGCGCGCGCGAAGGCGCCGCTTTCATCCGCGACCACATCATCCGGGTCACGCCCCGCGCGTTCGATGATTTCGCGGCAAGCGGAACCGACGAGGCGGTCAACCGCCGCCTTCTGGGGCTGGATCGTTGAGACGCCTCAAGCTTGGAATGGTCGGCGGCGGCGAGGGCGCATTCATCGGCGGCGTCCATCGCATGGCCGCCCGCCTCGATGGCCACTGGGATCTCGTCGCCGGCAATTTCCAGTCTGACCCCGACAAGTCCATCGCCTTCGGCAAATCGATGGGCATTGACGCTGCCCGCGCCTATCCCGACTTCCGCACCATGGCCGCAAGCGAAGCCAGGCGCGATGACCGCATCGACGCCGTATCGATCGTAACCCCGAACTCCACCCATCACGCCATCGCGCGCGAATTCCTGCTCGCTGGCATTGCAGTGATCTGCGACAAGCCCGTCACCACCACGCTGCGTCACGCCCAGGATCTGGCCGACGTCGTCAGGCAGACCGGGCTGCCCTTCATCCTCACGCACAACTATTCCGGTTATCCGATGACACGACAGGCGCGCGCCATGGTGGAGGCGGGCGATCTCGGCGCGATCCGCATCGTGCAGGTCGAGTACGCACAGGACTGGCTCGCCCGCGACATCCCGGGCAACAAGCAGGCAGACTGGCGCGGCGATCCGGCCAAAGCCGGGGCAGGCGGCGCACTCGGCGATATCGCAACCCACGCGTTCCAGCTCGCGGAATTCGTCTCCGGCCTCAGTGCAACCAACCTCGCCGCTGATCTCGAAGCCTTCGTGCCGGGCCGCAAGGTGGACGACAATGTCAACGTGATGCTGCGCTTCAGCGGCGGCGCGAAGGGCATGCTTTGGGCGAGCCAGGTCGCTACCGGCTCTGTCAACGGGCTCAGGCTGCGCGTGTTCGGCGACAAGGGCGGCCTCGAATGGGCGCAGGAAACGCCCGAGACGCTCCTGTTCACGCCGCTTGGCGAACAGCAGCGCATCATCCGCCGCGGCGGTGCCGGCGTGTCGCAGTTGGCCACCCATGCCACCCGCGTTCCCGGCGGACACCCCGAAGGATATCTCGAAGGCTTCGCCCAGATCTACACCGACGCCGCCGAACTCATCCGCGCACATCACGACAAGCGAGAGCCCAACACCTTCGCGAAGCTCGTGCCCGGAATTGCCGATGGCGTCCGCGGCGTCGCCTTCATCGAAGCGGCAATTGGATCCAGCAAGGCCAACGGCCAGTGGACCACTCTGACGGCCTAGCCGGGCGGGATCAGGCGAAACACGCGCCGCAACTTGCGCTCCGATGGTGGCGGCAACGGTCCGATCTCGCCCTCGACAGTCGCAGTCACACCTGCATCAGCGAACAGGCGTCGAAGCGCGCCGCACGCGTCCTCCAGCCAGTTATCCGCGCCCGCAGGCAGCCGCACAACGACAGTCTCCGGCCCAAGCTGCACCACGCGAAAATCCGTGATTGCGGCATTGGCGCCGACAACGGCGTTGCGGATCACGTCCGGGGTCACCAGCATATCACCTGGCCCGCTCCGGCGGCGAAGCGAGAAAGCATCGTCCATCCGCCCGACCACCTCGGCCACGCGCTGAAGCGGAGACCCGCACGCACACGGCGCATCATCGAGGCGCAGCAGGTCATTCATGCGATAACGCGCCATCACTTGCGTCGTCCGCGTGAAGTCGGTCACCAGCGGCGCAAAAAGGTCGCTCCCTTCTGGCCGCTCCCATTCGAACGCCACATAGTCCTCGCACAGATGCAGGCTGCCATGCGCGCAGCTCACGGCGAACAGTCCCTCCGTCGCCATGTAGATCTGGCCAAGCGTGAGACCGAAACGCGCTTCAATCAACGCGCGGTCCAGAGGATCCAGCACCTCCGCCGCTGAATAGAGGCGCTCTGGCGCAAACGGCAGGTCTGCGCGCGCCGGCTCGACCAGTACTTTCGGCGGCGCCACGATGACCGACGGCCCGAACGCGGCAATCGCTGGCAACACGGCATCAATGCCAGCCTTGAGATCGAAGAACTTCAACACCAGCCGTGCGCTTTCGTTGGCGGCATCATAGAGGCTGCTGTTGGCCGGCAGCACAATCGCCACGCGATGCCGCCGCCTTGCTACATCCGTCAGCGCTTTCGCAAGCATCACCCCCAGCCAGGTAAACCGCTCGCGATCAGACACGAGATAATAGCCGCGATTGCCGCTCGTCCCCGTGCTCGCGCCCACGCTCAACCTGCCGATGCGTGTCCCAGCCTGTAGCGCCGCACGGGCCTGATCCGCCGTGATCCCAGTGCGATTGTAGCGATGGAAATCGCCCATCAGCGCGGTCTTGTCCATTATGGGAAGTTCGCCAAGCCGCCTCGCCTTGATCCCGCGATATGCCTCCACACGCGGCGCGATCTTCGCGAGGTATCGCGCCGACCTCGCCGCCTGCCACGCTTCAACATCCGCCCGCGTGCGCAGGCGCTTCTCCAGCCCGCGCGCACGCGCAAACGACGCCATCGCCACAGCACGCCACCAGAGGCTCGTCATGACGGCGCCTCCGGGTCATGGCACAACACCACCCTGCCGCCTGCCTTCGCGAAGGCAGCGATGCGCCGTCCGCTCTTCATCGCCGCTTTCACATCATGGAATATCCAGCGGGCAGGAGGGCCGGGCATCCGCTCGTCCGCAATCGCCCGCATCAGCCATTGCGCATCGGCAGCATAAAGCAGCGGCGTCTCCAGCTTCGGCCAAACATAGCCGACATGCCCGTGCATATGCCCCGGCAGGTCAACGCCCAGCACGCTTCCATCGCCGAACACGTCATAGCCGCGCCCCAATCCGAATGGCGCTTCCACCGCGCGCATATCCTCCAGCGGTTCCAGGCGCGCAAGGAAGTCCTCCGGCAACAGTTCGCGAAACACGCCATGCCTGATCCGGTTGAAGGCGCCTCTCGCCATGAAGTCTCGCGCCGCATCGCCCCGCACGATGATCCGCGCATCGGGATAGTCTCGCAGCGCGGATACATGGTCTGCATGCAGGTGAGTCAGCAGAATCGTATCGACCTTCGGTTCTGCCTCGGGCAACGCGTGCGCAGACAGCTCCGGCGTCAGGATGCCCGCATAGGCGCGCAAAAATAATCCACGCTTGCCCGTGGTCACGCGCACCGAATAACCCGTGTCGATCAGGCATCGCCCGCCGGCGGGATGATCAAACACGCCATACCGCACAGCAAGATTGCACGGTTTCCACGCGCCGCCCTTCCGCACGAGCTTTTCGCGTGTTCGCACAGTCGCACTGCTGCGAAACACTGGAGTGGAACTCATTTGCGCGCGCCGAATGTGCGAGCGAGACCTTCCTCGAATCCCACGCGCGGCAACCATCCAACCACAGTCCTGGCAGCGCTGATGTCCAGCGTCTGCGTGTAAGCGAGGAGCGCAACGCTGTAGGCTGTCGTCAAGGGCTCGGGGCGACCCGGCGTGATCCTCGCCAGCGCCTCGATCGTCCGGACCGCGCCAAGCACAGCAGCGGCAGGCATGTTCCGCCACGTTATGGGAACACCCGCTCGCTCGCCCACGCGCTCGATGACATCGCGCACACTCAAAGCAGCGCCCCCCGACACATTGAACACCCGCTTGGACAACGCGCCTCGGTGCGTCACGGCGGCCAAAATAGCATCCACCACATCATCAACATGCGTAAGATCGGTCGCGGCCCGCCCGCCACGCATCAACGGCAGCGCACGTTTGCTCGCCACGCGCAGCAATCGCGGCATCAGCGCCGTATCGCCCGCGCCATAGATTCCCCGTGGCCGAAGAATGATCGCATCCAGCGCATCCACTTCCTTCAACACGAGTTCCTCGGCCCGCCGCTTGGTGGCCGCATACGCGTTCACCGGCGCAGGCAAGGGCGCGTCCTCCTTCAGTCCAACCTGATCGGAAAAGCGAAAGTACACGCTGGGCGTGGAAATATGAACGAAACGCGTCACACCCGCTTCCTTCGCCATGGCCAACGCATTCTGCGTAGCGATGACATTCGCCGCATGGAAGTCCGACGCCTTGCCCCATGGCGAAGACAGCGCGGCGCAATGCACGGACACATCGGCTGACGTCGGCTCCGGCAATCGCGCGGATGTGGCAAGATCGAACGCGACAGCCCGCGCTCCATCGCGCGACAGCGCCGCGAGCGCCTCCATCTGCCGCCCAAGCGCGACAACGTCATGTCCAGCCGCCAGCAATCGCCGCACCAGCACGCCGCCCAGGAACCCCGTCGCCCCCGTCACGATAAAGCGTTCACCGCTCAAGCCTGCAGCACCGCGCCACCGACCGATATCCCGGCCGATGTGCCGATCATCATCACGCGCGCGCCTTTGGCTATCATCCCCTCACTGCGCGCAAGATTCAGGATTGCGGGCAGGGATACAGCCACCAGGTTCCCCATCGCCGATGCGCGGTTGAACACCCTGTCCCGTGTAAAGCCGCTCTTGCGGGTCATATGCTCCAGCGCAATCGGGCTGGCCTGATGAGGCAGCACCAGATCAATGTCCCGCTGCCTGCAATCGGCCATCTCAAGCAACCGGTCTATGAACCCCGGCAACACCTTGCCGCTTAACTTGAACAGCGCCTGTCCTTCCATCTTGAAGAACGAGTTGCGCTCGAACTCTTCAGGCTGTGCGTGATAGTCGAACCGCGTACCGCCAGCTGCCAGCGTGCAGGCGTCGTAGCCAGACTCATACGTCTCGAACAGGCGCGGCCCAACCGACAACCCAGCCTCGTCCGCCTGGCCGGCGCTCAGCAGCACTGCCGCAGCGCCATCGCCAAACAGCGCCGCCGTCTGAGGATCATCATCCCAAGGTAAAGCGCGCGACGCGATCTCGGAAGCAACAACCAGCACATTGCGCGCCCGCCCGGTCTCGATATGCATCGCGGCGATATCGATCGCCGCCAGCGCACTGAGACACGTGGCGTTGATATCGTACGCCGGAAACGGCGCACCGGCGCACCGGCGCACCCTAGTCCGCGCTTCACCAGAGGAGCGGTAGCAGGGATCGGCTGCCGGCCAACCGCAGCGCCGAACAACAGCAGGTCGAGATCACACGCCTCAAGCCCCACTTCCTGCAGCGCCTGACGCGCCGCACCGACCGCCATCGCTTCCTGAGTTTCGCCAGTCCCCGCGACCGTGCGCGTATCGACGCCGCTCTGCCGCCGCAGCCAGCCCGGTGACTTGCCCAGCCGCGCATCCATTTCATCGGAGGTCACACGCCGCGTTGGAAGACAGAGCCCCGTCGCGCGTATCACCGCGCGCGATCCACTACGCTGGACACTACTCTGCATAACAACTCGCCCCCCGTGGCGCCCCTGACGATGCGATGCCTGCGAACGTCCGGTGCATCGATTCCGGCGACTTCCTCAGCGCCGAATATGCCCACATTACGGCAGGCCCTTGCGCCAGGGAAAGGCTGCGGCCCGCTACAGAAGGCAAATCCGCAACGTTCTCAGATCACAGGCCAGCCTAGAACGAGAACTGCTCACGCAGGATGCGCTCGTCCAGTGCGTGCCCTTCATCGAAAAGCATGGTCAGCGGATGCGAACGGTCTTCGCGAACGGCGACATGCGCAATGTCGCGCACCTCCTGCGTGTCGGCAGACGCAGACACCGTCCGGCGCTCTGCCTCCAGCACGAAGATTTCAACTCGCGCATCATGGCGCAACAACGCCCCACGCCACCGCCTAGGACGAAACGGCGATATCGGGGTCAACGCGAGCAGGTTGGCGCCAATGGGAAGAATGGGTCCATGTGCTGAAAGATTGTAGGCGGTCGATCCAGCCGGCGTGGCGACAAGTACACCATCCGCCGCGAGATCACGCAGTCGCTCGTGGCCATCTACCATGATGCGCAGGTTGGCAGTCTGCGATGTCTGGCGCAGCAGCGACACCTCGTTGATCGCGCGCAGGGTCACCACCTCGCCAGAAAGGCGCGTCGCTTTCAACTCGAGGGGATGGATGACGACCCGCACGGCAGAGTTCAATCGCGCCGCGAGGCCTTCCTCGGCAAACTCATTCATCAGGAACCCGATTGTGCCCCGGTGAACGCCGTAAACCGGAATGCGATCGTGGTAGCGCCCGCGCAACGTCTCGAGCATCCACCCGTCGCCCCCCAGCGCTACGATCACGTCCGCCTTGGCAAGCGTAGCCTGTCCATACCGCCGGATCATGACGTCGGCCGCCTGGCGCGCCTCGGGCTTGGGCGAGGCCGTGAAGTGGATTTTTGGTTCCGCGCTCATCAAGGCTCCCGCTCGGGAAAGCAGCTATAGGATGGTTTTGCAGCCTTGACGACCAAGTGTTGAGACCGGGTTTGGGCCGCGACACGCTTCCATCCCGCTTTCCGGCGCCTTAAGCTCTGCGGCGAAGGAGCAATCCATGGCTGACGATCTCAAACCGGTGTCCGTGAAACAGCGCGTCAGCGCCGAGGAATGGCAGGTGCGGGTCGAACTCGCCGCGCTTTACCGGCTGGTCGCGCTCTACGGGTGGGACGACATGATCTTCACCCACATCTCCGCCCGCGTTCCGGGGCCGGAGCACCACTTCCTGATCAATCCTTATGGTTACTTCTTCGACGAGATCACGGCGTCCTCGCTGGTGAAGATCGACCTTGACGGCAACATCGTCGAACCGACCGACTACATGATCAACCCGGCCGGCTTCACGATCCACTCCGCCATTCACGCAGCGCGCGAGGACGCGAAGTTCGTCCTGCACGTGCACACCGACGCGGGCATCGCCGTCGCCTCCACGAAGGAAGGCCTTCTGCCGATCAGCCAGCACGCGCTCATCGTCCTGCCCAACCTTGCCTACCACGACTACGAAGGCATCGCGCTCGACCTTGACGAGCGGGAGCGGCTGGTCGCCGACCTCGGCTCCAAGAACGCGATGATGCTCTGGAACCATGGCACGCTTGCGGTCGGCGCCACTGCCGGCCAATGCTGGACCCAGATCTTCTTCCTTGAGCGCGCCTGCCAGATCCAGGTTATGGCCTCGGCGCAAGGCCGCGAACATCTCCGCATCGCGCCAGATCATGCAATCGAGACCGTCGCACAACAGCAGGCAATGGCCGCCGGTGGCGGCGCGATGCTCGCCTGGCCGGGCTGCCTGCGTAAGCTCGATCGCGAGTCGCCGGGCTACGACGTCTGATACATCACTGAGGTTGGGGGGCGGGGACTCTTGGGGGAACAACTATTTCGCGTTCGGCGATTGCTGCCGCTGGCCTGCGTGGCCGCCGGGGCCTCGCCTGCTCACGCCGGCGCCTGGAGCATGCCCGAAGGCATGCAGCAGTGGTTCGCCACGCTATCGCGTGAAACCGGAGATTTTGGCGAGGCCTGGCGCGCCGACGACTTCGGCGAGATCGGTCTGGGCGATGGCTGGGGCGTCAACATCAAGCTCGAAAGCGAAATCCGCATCGGATCGACCTACGACGACAAGTCCGGCGTCCGCCTCGGCGTACAGAAGGCGTTCGCGCTGGGCGATCGCGGCTCGATAGCCGTCCAGGCGTCCGCTCTTGCCGGAGAGTCGCTCGATGGGATCGAATGCCTGGGCGAGGGCTATGAGGTGCGCGCAGCCCTCGGCACATCCTTCCAGGTCTGGGGCCGTGAAGGGTTCGTCAACGCTGAAGCCGGCCATCGGGCTCGTCGGGATTGCAGCCGGGACGTTGTCGAGATGGCGGTCGGTCTGAACTTTGCGGATGGCTGGGACGCCACTCTCAAGGTCTGGAATGAAGGCGGCGGCGAAACCAGCGTGACCAAGCTGGAAACCTCGATCATGCGGGACTTCTGAGGTGTCGGCGTCGGCGTTGGCTGGCGTGAGGAAATCTCGGGGAACTTCGAGGAAAAAGGCTGGGTCCTCAACGCCCGCGTGCGCTTCTAGCGCCGAGGCCACCCGCCCCGACATGCGGGCAGGCGTTTGTTAACCCTCAAACAGGCAGTATGTTCTGAGGGGCGCGGCCTGGCTGTGCGATGATTCTGAGGGTGGGAAATGGCCAGAGAAAAGCCCATCGAGGTGATCACGCCTCCGAACATGCTCAAGGCCAAGATCGGCGGCGCGCTTCCCGCGCTCGACCAGCGCGCCATCGCCCGCGCAGAAGCCGCTCTCGAAAAGATGTCCGGCCAGTTTGCCGAGTGGATCAACGAGGAACTGGCACACCTGCTGGGCGCATGGGCAGCTTACGAGAAGGCCCCCGGCGCTGCGACCAAAGACGGGCTTCACCGTCGCGCACACGACCTCAAGGGCCTCGCGCCTACCTACGGATATCCGCTCGTCGGCCGTATTTGCGCGACGCTCTGCAAGCTGACCGGCGACGAGCACGGCGAACTCGGCCCGCCTGACCGCCTGCTCAAGGCACACGTCGATGCGGTCAAGGCTGCCGTGCAGGGCAAGATCATGGGCGCCAACCACCCCGTTGGCCTCGCCCTGGCTGCCGAGCTGGAAGCGCAGACCAAAGAGATCATCGCCCAGCAGTCGCCACCGGCCGCCTGATCTTCCCTACGTAAACCCGGAACCCAGTTTTCGTACCGTCGATCCGCTCAGGATCGTCAACGCAACGTTGTGACAATCGAGCGTTCCTCGCGCAGTCCTCGCTGCGTGGGAGCGCTTTCATGGCACTTGAAACAGTCGTCGTTCAACCAAACCCTCATCCATATTCCCACCCCTTGATCGATTGGGGCTCGGCGATCGCAGGGACGTTCGTCGCCTTCGCGGTGGGCTTCGTGCTGCTGCTGCTGGGCGCCGCCATCGGCGCAACGGCCATGAACCCCTGGCAGGGCACGAGCGAGCAGGCTCCCTCATGGAGCATTGGCGGTGGCCTCTGGGTGATCTTCTCCAACCTCGTCGCGCTGCAGATCGGCGCATTCGTTGCCGCCCGCGCGGCCCGTTGGCCCGACCATCACTCCGGCATGCTGCAGGGTCTCGTCGTCTGGGCGCTGTCGTTCGGCGTAGCCGCTGCCGTCCTCGGCTTTGGCGTCACAAGCGTGCTTTCCGAAACGTCGCTGACCCAGGCCCCAAGCGGCGTCGTCAACGCAGCGCAAGCGGCAACGGGTGAGGCCACCAACGCAGCTCCCCAACTCACGCCCGCTGAAACAGACGCCGTGCAGGATGCCGCCGCCCTGACAGCCTGGTGGGCATTCGCGATGATGATCCTCGGCGGCGTCGGCGCCATAGTCGGCGGCAAGCTCGGAGCCGATCACCCGAACTGGCATGCCCGCGAGCGTATTCGCCCCGTAACTCTCGCAGACAAGGTTTAGGAGAACATCATGAAGGGCATCGGCCTCTGGCTGCTCGGCGTTCCACTGCCGATCATCTTCTTCCTCTACATCTTCAACATTCTCTGACATGACAAACGCTGGGCTGATCGACAAGATCAGCCCAGAACGTTTTGCATCCGCTCTTCGGTGAGGCCGTACCCAGCCTCTTCAGGTATGAGCAAAACCTTGCCGTCACCGCGCTCGACCACCTGAGGCTCAACCGTCACCACGCTGCGCGATCGTGCAGCCGCTTCGGCCTCAGCCGCGCTTGTCGACCTCGCCAGAACTTCCAGGTTCAGCCGCGTAGGAAACATGAGCTTCGCCTCGCCACGCACCCGCTTCTCCAGCAGGTCAGCCGGCGCCACCCATTGATGATCCACGGCCTCCCGCCCATCGTGACGCGCGATCTGCGCAGACGGCGCCCGCACCAGGAAGAAATGCGTGTCGAACCGCCGTGGCTCGAAACTCGGCGTGATCCAGTGCGCGAAGGGCACAAGCTGATCCAGCGAGAGCCGCAAGCCCGCAGCGCGCATCAACATGATGAATCGCTCGGGCTCGCCTTCCACACGCGTGCGCTCGATATCAAACGCAGCACAGTCGTCAGCCGACAGAGCCTCGCCGTTGCGCGTCGCCAGCAGCAGCCCGGACTCTTCGAACACTTCGCGCGCCGCCGCCACGCGCAACGCCCGCACGTAATCATCGTAACTGCCGCCGGACAGATCATCCCACGCAGGATCGCTGTCAGCGCTCGCCACCTTGCCGCCGGGAAACACCCAGGCGCTCGCGCCGAACGCCATCCCCGCGCTCCGTCGCACCATGAGCACTTCGAGACCGCCCGCAGGCGTCTCCCCATCGCGAACCAGAACAACCGTCGACGCCGGTCTCGGCGCATCTGTCGGCGCGCTCATGCAGCCCCTCGTTCATCTCTTGGAAACACCTGAAAACACCCACCAATTCGATGAAATTGCACGTATCGGTTTGGGCCGGTCTTCAGGTCAGCCTGTTATCCATGATGACAACACAGCATCTAACCCGGACCCCTGCAATGACCCATGCGCGCGCATCGCACCTGCGTCTTGTCATCAACGAGCCCCAGGCTCCCGTCGTCCGCCAGCCGCGCCTGCGGTTCCGGCCGGTCGTGCGCCTGTCGGATGGCGAAGCCTTTGGGATGCACGCCGAAGCCGACATCGCGTTCGAAGACACCTTCCGTCCTCACCACCTGACCGATACGAACCTGCCGTCAGCCGCCGCCTGGCTGGGAGACCTTATCGAGCGCGCCTGCCGTCTCGCGCAGGAAACCAACAACACGCTGCGCCCCCTGTCGATCCTGGCGCCGATGGCCGCGCTGGCTGACAAAGACGCCCCGATGGCCGCCGAAGCCGCCGTGGCGCGCGCTGGAGCCCTCGCTCAGGAAATCCGCCTCGACTTCTGCGACGCCTCTGTCTGCGCGCTGGAAGATCTGGCGCTGGACCGCGTGGACGCATTCCGCCGCCGTGGCTTCCGCGTCGGCCTCGACGCCCGCAAAACCTGGCGCACCCCCATGGGCGCCCGCGCCCGCCTGACGTTCGAAGCCGTCCGCCTCGACCCGTCGCGCTGCGAAGCCCTTGAAGTCCCGATGACCCGTATCGAAGTCGCCTCAGCCGACGGTATCGCCCTGATCGCGGAAAACGTCCGCTGGCGCGACGCTGAAAAACTGGCCGACATGGGCATTCACTTCGCGATGACGCCCAAGACCGACGGCTAACCCCCGGTTAGGGACGCCCTGCCCCGCATGTCGCGGCAGGCCGCTGAATTAACCCCTCGCTAACCATAACCTGACGTGCTGGGCCCTCGACACAGGATCCAGCACGTGACCGATTCCATCGGCGCCCCTTCAAGCCCAGCAGCACGCCCTCCCGCGTCCAGGGAAGCCGTGATGGCCGCCCTGCGCTCGGCCTCCTCCGCCACCGGCGTCGATTTCGGCTTCCTCGTGAAGACCGCCCAGCGCGAAAGCAATTTCGATCCGTCGGCAAAGGCGTCGACCTCGTCCGCGGCCGGCCTCTTCCAGTTCACCAACGCCACCTGGCTCGACACGGTTGAGCGTTACGGCGCACGCCATGGCATCAGCACGCAAGGCATGAACCGCGAGCAGGTCCTCGCCCTGCGCGACAATCCGGAAGTCTCCGCCCGCATGGGCGCCGAACTCGCGGCAGAAAACGCGCGCGTGCTTGAGGAGAAGATCGGCCGCCCCGTCACGCCGGGCGAGCTCTACCTCGCCCACTTTCTCGGACCTTCCGACGCTGCAAAACTGATCGACACCGCGCGCACCAATGGCGGGGCCTCAGCTGCGGACCTTCTGCCGCGCGCAGCCGCCGCCAACATCAACGTCTTCAACGACCGCAGCGGCGCGCCACTCTCAGCCGAAGGGCTTTACCAGAAGCTCACCGGCTTCGGCATCGCAGCCGCCGATACCGGTCAGGCTGGCGTCTTCAATGCAGACGCCGCAGCATCCAACGCCAGTGCGCTGCTTCAGGCGCGTCTTGGAACTGCGGCCCTGACCAGCAGCCTGATGGCCGCGCTCTTCGGCTTGCAGGAAGACAAGCGCTAACGCCTATCCAGCTGCGCGCGCCAGGGCGAGCCGGATATCGTCTGGCTCGAACGGCTTCTTCAGGATGATCTCGTCAAGAAACGGCTCCTCCAGCCCCGGTGAGCCGTAGCCGGAAGCGAAGATCAGCTTCACACCCTTGTCGCGCAGCACGCCCGCCACCGGGAAAGATTTCCGTCCGTCCAGATTGATATCGAGGATGGCGATATCCGCTTCCGTTGCCTTCGCCATCTCCAACGCTTGCGGCAGGCGCATCGCCACGCCAGCGACACGGTGACCAAGGTCGGCCAGCATGTCTTCGAGCAGCATGGCGATCATCATCTCGTCTTCGACAACGAATATGCGCAGAGGATTTGCCATCACTCAGCCCCTTCGTAGATATCAAGCGGCGCCTCGATGAGGCAAACGACGCCGGCCGCGTCGAATGAAAGCCTCGCAGATCCACCCATCTCGCCCGCCAGGCCGCGCTCGACGAGACGCGACCCAAAGCCCCGCCGCTCCGGGGCAGTCACCGGGGGCCCACCGCTTTCACGCCACTCGATGCGCAGACGTCCATCGCTTGCGGTCCACGTCACGTCGACCCGCCCGCTATCGTTTGACAGCGCGCCATACTTCACGGCGTTGGTCGCCAACTCGTGCATCGCCATCGACAGGGACAGCGCCACCTTCGGCGACAGGCGCACCATCGGGCCTCTGGCGGCGAAACGATCCGGCTCATTGCCAGCGTGCACGACGGAGACGCCTGCGATGATGTCGTAGAGCGATGCGCCCTCCCAGTTCTCGCCAGTCAGCAAGTCGTTGGCGCGCGCCAGCGCCATGATGCGGGATGAAAAACTGACCTGAGCCTTCGGCAGGTCTTCGGCATTCCTGAACGTCTGCGCCGCGATCGCCTGGATCATGGCGAGCGTATTCTTCACGCGATGGTTCAACTCGTTGACCACCAGCCGCAGATGCTGCTCCCCGCGCACCCGCTCGGTAACGTCCTGACCCTCGATGAAGATGCCAGTAATGTCGCCAGCGGCATTGCGGATCGGTTGGTAGACGAAATCGAGAAAGTGTTCGCGCGCTTCCGGCCCGCCCGCACGCTGCATCAACAGACGCGAACCGGCGCCGATATGCGCCTTGCCGCTGGCATAAGCCGTGTCCAACAGATCGACGAACCCCTGAGACACGACTTCGGGTAGGGCCTCGGCGACCGTCTTCCCGATCACTTCACGACCCCCGATCAGCTCTTGATAAGCGTGGTTGGCCAGAACGAACACGTGCTCGGGCCCTCTCGCCATCGCCATGAAACTGGGCGTCTGCTCGAACAGCTCGCGGATGAAGGTCGATTCCGCCGTGAGCCGCTTGTTTGCCTCCAACACCGCGAGGCGCTCGTCGGCCAGCGCCTTCTCGGCCAGGAAGCGGCCCGTCGTCTCGACAACGACGGCCAGCACGCCACCCGGCTTTCCGCTCTCGTCGAGCACAGGCCCGTAGTTCACATCTACCCAGAGATCTTCCGGCTGCCCCTTGTTCCGGTACAGCGTCAGCGGCAGGTCCTTGTACGAAAGCGTACCGCCGCCGTGATAGCAGGTCTGCAGCACGTTGCTGTTGAGGTCCGCCGCCTCAGGCCACCCATCAAGCACTTTGGACCCAAGCAGGCTCGGATGCCTGCTCGCAGCAAATACCGCGTAGCCATCATTATAGATCATGATGCCGTCCGGGCCCCACAGCATGACAAGCGGGATGGGCGACTGCAGCACGATGTCGGTCGCCGTACGCAGTGATTGCGGCCACGAGGAAATCGGGCCCAGACTGGTTTTCGACCAGTCGAAATCACGGATCAGCTGGCCGAGTTCGCCTCCGCCCACGGGGAAAGTCATCGCCGCAGATTTCCCCTTCATCCCTGATCGACCGCGCAGAATCCCGGCGCGCCCCATCCCAGATAATTCCCGGAGACGTTTGGTCAAGAAATCACCCGCCGCAGGGTCAAGCCACCACCTTGCTGGCCAGCGCCGCGTCGATTTCAGCCGAGGAATACCCCAGTGATCCAAGGATATCGCGCGTGTGCTGCCCGAGGCCCGGCCCCGGCCCCTTCGGGCCATCGTCCACGCCATGGAATCGCGCCGGCGCTGCAGGCACGGCAAACGATCCAACCCCATCGCGCCCCGGCATCTGCACAATCCCGCCCGCCGCATGCACCTGCGGATCGACCGCCACATCGGCCAGCGTCTGGCACGGCGCCCAGGCGATCTCCTCGCGCGTCAGCCGCTCTGCCATCTCTTCCCGCGTGAAGCGCGCAAACGCCTCATCGAACATCGCGGTGATCTCCGGGGAATTGTCGCGCCGCGACTTGCCGTCCTGCATGCGCGGATCGGTCTCGAGATCAGGCAGGTCCAGCGCCCGCGCCATTCGCGGCAAGTCCGCCTTGCCCGCCCGCGCCACGATGCACAGCCAGTGATCGTCCTTGGTGCGGAAGAAGTTCGACAGCGGATGGTAAGCTTGGTTGCGCGGCCGCGTTGACGCGATGCGTCCAAAGAACAGCTGGATCGAAAGGTCCGTGTGCAACGTGTACAGCCCCGTGCGCAGAAGGCTCACATCAACGAGCTGTCCCTTGCCCGTCTTCAGCGCCTGGATCAGCGCCGCGTTGATCGCCGCCACGGCCGCAATGCTGGTCGTATGATCGCCTGTCGCCGTGCGCACCGGGAACAGTTCCGCGCCCTTCGGCGCCGTCAGCCGAGCGAGGCCCGAGCGCGACCAGAAGCTCGCCACATCGAACCCGGGCGCATTGGCGTCCGGACCCTCAAGCCCGTAGCCCGTCAGCGCGCAGTAAACGAGCTTGGGATTCCGCTTCGACAGGATGTCGTAGCCAAGCCCGGAACGCTCAATCCCGCCCGGGCGCACATTGGTCAGGAACACGTCCGCCCCATCCGCCAGCTTGCGAATGATCTCGCGGCCTTCCTCCGTCCTGGCGTCCACCACGATGGATTTCTTGCCCCGGTTGTCGGCGTCAAACGCCGGGTTGTCGCTCAGATGCTCCTTGCCCGTCCCCTTGGTCGGGAAGTTGCTGCGCACCGGGTCGCCGCCGGGCGGCTCGATCTTGATAACCTCGGCCCCCCAGTCCGAAAGAATGCCACCGGCCCCGGGCGCGGCATAATACGTAGCGTGTTCAATGACTTTGATGCCTTGAAGCAGCAAAACCCGCCTCCCTTTTTTGTGCTGGTAGCGCAGTTTTTCTGCGCCTCGTAAATATCCATTAACCCGGTGCAGCAATTGTCATTTTTCGAATGAGTTCAAGCCGCCAGCAGGCAGAAGGCTCGACCGTATGACCGTAGCCACGATGCGTTCCTCCCTCACGCAGGACGATATCCGCCGCCTTGTGCGTGGGGATAGCCCGGAGGCGCGCGCCAACGCCGCCCACAAGATCTGCCGCCGCATCGACACGATGGAGATGTCCGAAGCCGACAAGGAGAGCGCCCGCCAGGTGCTCGACCTGATGTGCAACGACACCGCCGTGCTGGTTCGCCGCGCACTCGCTGTCACGCTCCGCAATTCGCCGAAGCTGCCCCGCGATATCGCGCTGAAGCTGGCCAAGGACGTTGACGCGATCGCCATCCCCGTCCTGAAGAACTCGCCCGTCATCACCGACGAAGACCTTGTCGAGATCGTGCTCGCGGGCGCTGCCGAAAAGCAGGTCGCCATCGCCCAACGCGCCACGCTCGGCGAAGGCCTCACCGAAGTCATCGCGCTCTATGGCGCAAAGGCTGCCGTCGAAGCATGCACGCTGAATGAAGGCGCCGCCTTCTCCGACGACGCCTATGCCGGCCTGCTCAAGCGCTTCGCCAACGACAACGACATCAAGGGCGCGCTCGTCTCACGCAATACGCTACCGATCCACATCACCGAAAAACTGGTGAACATGGTCGCCGGCGAACTGTTCGACCGCCTCGTCAACAAGCACGAACTCCCGCCGCAACTTGCCATCGAGATCGCGTCCGGCACGCGCGAGCGCGCCACCCTCGATCTCGTCGAACAGGCCGACCTCAGCAGCGACCCCGAACGTTTCGTCCAGCAGCTGCATCTGAACGGCCGCCTCACGCCTTCGCTCGTCATGCGCTCGCTCTGCCTCGGTCACATCAGCTTTGTCGAACACGCGATGGCCGAACTCGCAGGCGTCCCGCGCTCCAAGGCATGGCTGATGATGCATGACGCCGGCGCGCTTGGCCTCAAGACCATCTTCGAACGCGCGGGCCTTCCTTCCGGCATGTTCACCGCTTTCCGCCTCGCCATCGACATCTACCACAAGACCGAGATGGACGACGGCCACGGCGACCGGAACCGCTTCCGCCAGAAGATGGTGGAGCGCGTGCTCACGCAATTCCAGGCCATCCCGCGCGCCGACCTCGAATACCTGCTCGAGAAACTCGACGCCCTCGATAGCGCCCGCGAACAGGGCGCCATCGCGGCGGCCTGACTCTCACGAACGTTCGCACTGGAATGCGCGCGCTGGCGTGATCGTGCATCGGCTCCCTTCAAGGCGAGATACCACGCCGTTCACAAAGGTGACCGTCACGGCCGGACGTTTCGCCATGTTTTCGGGTTCGCTATAGAAAAAGCCAACCCTGATCACTTCGCCGTCGCGACTGACGAGCCGGGCACCAGCGGGCAGACTGGCAAGCCATGCATCAAGACCGTCCGGCGGCGACGCCCCAAGAGGCAACACTGCAAGCGTCGCGTTGACGTCCGGCGCACCGATGGAACCGACCGCATTGATACCGCCGATAAGCGCTCCAATCGGCAGCAACACAGGAGCAACCAGCGCAACCTGTAGCGCGCCCTTGGTCGTCTCCCGGCCGGAGCGATGAAACGTCGTACAGGTGGCGACAAGAAAAGCGGGGTGCGACGGATCATCTCCGACACGGGGCTCGTCGCCATACCTGTGAAGGACACCGTCGCGATAAATCAGGCTTGTATTGCGCCATGACTTTCCAACGCGTGTGAACCCGATCTCGGGCATCCGCCCGCCGGGACAGCGCTGCGAATGCGCCATGCCAAACAGCAGGACACGCTCGACAAGCACGCCTTCTTCGAGCGCAGCACTCAGAAGCCTCGGCTGCTCGACGGGCGCGAGGCCCAGGCGCTGCTCGATCTCAACACGGAACAGACCAATCGCTTCCTCAACCGGAACGCGCCCGAGTTCGGTGATGACAGTTTCGGATTTTTCCCATGACGCACAGGCCGCACACGCCGCAGCCGCCAATACCATCAACAGTGTTGCAGCAGTTCGCATGTCGTTACCCCAAGCTTCTCGAGGCGAAGGCCCTTCAGCCGCCAGAGGTGTCGCGAAATGCGGCCAAGATTTGGCTGGCGCGGCGCTGACGTAGCGTCCTCGCCCCGAACAGGTTCGAGACCAATCAGTAGTAAGCCTGCGATACTGGAACGCGCGCCTGCTATCTCAGAACGCCCGCGCTATTCCAGATACTGGCATTTCCCGCCGCTGATCATCTCGCGCGCGCGACTGTTCATTTTCGCGAACTCTGCGTCCACCTTCCCGCTATCGTAAGCCAACGCCCCCGACGTCGCGACGACAGCGCCACCATCGGGCAGGCCGATCTCTATAGTGATCGTTCCGGCCTTCCGCCACGCCGCTTCAATCTTCTGCGCCAGCGGCAAGGTCACTTTGGGATCAAAGTTTGCACCACCTCCAACAGGCCGGGTCGGAGGCGCAAAGGCGCCCAGTCTGAGAACCACATCCTGACGCGCCAGATCCGGGCCCTGCGTGCGGAACGGCGCAATAATAGTGTCGTCGCCTGCCCGGAATCGCGCTTCCAGGGGAACTAGCCGCAGATACAACAACTTGCCGTTCGCATCGACGTGGTCTTCGAACTTCACCGCCGCAACGCGGGAATCGATGTTCACATTGTCCAGTTCAACCAGCAGGCCGGACAGCGCCAGCGGCGCATCGGCCCCTTCCGCTTCCGCCCTGATCTCGACGTTGAACCACGTATTGGAAAGCTGGATCAGAGGCGCGCTCACCTTCGCCGGCAGCCTCGTCATCGAGTAATAGGCCATGCGGTTCAGGATGGTGTCGTCCACCGCGCCCTGCAGCCGGAACCGGCTGCCGAGATTGTCCGCAAGCGTGTTGTAGTCCCAGCACGTCGCCGGCTTGCCAGCCGTCGCCTGCTGGGCAAGAGCCTGCGGCGACGCCGCAATCAACGCCACACACGCAACTGCACCAAACGCCAGAACCTTCATGCCGGGAATCTTTCCAAATGAATCCTGCGGAGAGGACCGGCAATATCCGCGAGGGTCAATAACTCTTCGGCAGCCCCAGCACGCGCTCCGAAATGTAGTTCAGGATCATCTCGCGCGACACCGGCGCAATGCGCGCGATCATCGCCTCGCGCATGTAGCGCTCCACGTCGTACTCTTTCGCATAGCCCATGCCGCCATGAGCCAGCACGGCTGCTTCGCATGCGTTGAAACCATACTCGGCGCCGAGATATTTCGCCGCGTTGGCTTCCGCTCCGCACTCGAGGCCCTGATCGTAAAGCCGCGCCGCCTTGTACGTCAGCAATTCAGCCGCCGAGAGTTCGGCCCAGCACTTGGCCAGCGGATGGGCGACGCCCTGGTTCTGTCCGATCGGACGGCCGAACACGACACGCTCTTTCGCATACGTCGTTGCCCGCTCGAGCGCGCAGAAGCCAAGCCCGATCGCCTCAGCCGCAAACAGCACGCGCTCCGGGTTCAGGCCCTGCAGCAGGTATTTGAATCCCTGCCCCTCTTCGCCGATCAGCGATTCCTTCGGGATCTCGATGTTGTCGAAGTACAGCATGTTGCACTCGACAGCCTTGCGGCCCATTTTCGGAATCGGCTTCGCGTCGACGCCCTTCATGTCCATGTAGAACAGCGACAGGCCCATATAGGGCTTCGCGACTTTTTCCTGCGGCGTCGTCCGTGCGATCAGCAGGATCTTGTCAGCGCGCTGCGCGCCCGTCGTCCAGATCTTGCGGCCATTGATGACGTAGCCCGAATTGGTGCGCTCGGCCTTCGTCTGCAGGCTCGACGTGTCGAGGCCCGAATTCGGCTCGGTGACGCCAAAGCACATCTTCTGCTGGCCCGAGATGATCTTCGGCAGGAATTCCTGCTTCTGCTCGCTCGTGCCGAACTTCTCGATCGGCTTCGCGCCAAAGATGTTCAGGTGGATCGACGAGCATCCGGTGAACCCAGCGCCCGAGCGCGCCACCGTCTGCATCATGATCGAGGCTTCCATCAGGCCAAGGCCCGAGCCGCCAACCTCTTCCGGCATCGCAATCCCAAGCCAGCCGCCCTCGGCCATCGCCTTGGTGAATTCCTCGGGCCAGTTGCCGGTCTCGTCCGTCTTCCGCCAGTACTCGGCGTCGAACTGGCTGCACACAGCGGCGACCGCGTCCTGGATTGATTGCTGGTCTTCCGTCATCGGCGCGATGTTGTGCATGGTCTTTCTCCCGGGCGTCGCCGCCTAGTTAGCCAGGCTGGCGTCACAGGGCGAGTGCGACTAGTCGCCGTTCTTGTCAAATCTCAGCGGATCGAAAGCGGCCGCCAGCGGGCTCACTTTCCCGTCAATCGCCTGATCCGCGACAATCTCAGCCGTCGCCGGCGCAAACAGAACGCCATTTCGGAAATGCCCCAGCGCCGCAAACACGCCCGGAATCGCAGTCTGGCCGATCAACGGCGCATCATCGGGCGTTCCCGGACGTATGCCCGCCCACGACGTCAGCTCGACGGCCTGGGCGAGCGCGGGAACCGCCAGCGCCCCGCGCCGCCGCAAATCCTCGATCGCCGTGCGATCAATCTCGATGTCCTGCTTCCCGCGCTCGCTGGTGGCGCCGACCAGAGTCCAGCGCGCCTTGGGTGCAATGTAGGCGTCGCGCATGTGAATAACGTGCCGCGGCATCGCCGAAGTCGCCGCCAGAGCAAGCATCTGTCCCTTCACCGGCACGGGCAGAGGAAGACCATGCGCGAGCACCGCGCCACGTGGCCCCACAAACTCGGGCAGCGCGCCTGCCCCGGTGGCCAGCACAACACGACCAAACCGATCGCCATCCGGCATCTGGAAAGCGGCGCCGCCGACAATACGCTCGATCTTCCGTCCCAGCCGCAGGCCAACAC